>Ga0209121_10004861_pt1 | contig 12398 bp, 13 predicted proteins | sample Cruoilmetagenom3_FD_187292 | JGI IMG/M metagenome (GOLD analysis project Ga0209121, IMG submission 187292) | Oil polluted marine microbial communities from Coal Oil Point, Santa Barbara, California, USA - Sample 3 (SPAdes) (version 2) | ecosystem: Environmental > Aquatic > Marine > Oil seeps ... | reverse complement strand
CCCCGCCATTAGACACTGAATGGGCTGGCTGCTGGATAAATTACGGACCTCCAGCTGGTCAAACAGAAGTTTTCTTCAGAGGTTATTTTTACTTAGCTGCCCAGTTTCCCATGCCTGCCGACTCCAGATTTTACATTATGGCTTGCACGCAACTGCTTGATTATGAAAGCTTGGTTAATCTTGGCGTTGGCAATCAACAAGGAGACGGGTTGCCACATTGGAGATTGATTACCCGAGACGGCACCGGATGGATTAGTGTTTGGGGAGGGGTAGTGCCTACTACGCCAGAGCGGATTTGTGTAGAGATACGTATAGTGCGTGCCGTAAATGGTCTAGTCGAATTGTATGTGAATGATGTTTTAGAAGCTTCAATACCTGGAGTTGATACAACACAGATTATACTAGATAGGGTTAGATTTGGAGGGGAACTGCCGCCTAGGAGAGATTTTCCTGGAAATGCGAATTTTAACCCTTTACGCGTCTATGTTGATGATTGTGTTGTAGCACAAGAATATATTGGACTCGATGAGCCTCCGCCACCGCCATGTGAGTCTTACTTAACTCAAGCAGAATGTGAAGCCGCAGCCTGTTACTGGTATGATGGTGCATGTCATTCAGAGCCAGCGCCGCCGCCTCCACCGCCTCCACCAGACCTACTTCCGTTGTTAGCAATATGCGGAATAATATTCCTGTTAACACAGATTTAGCTTCAGAAGTTTAACATTTGACGTGGTAAAAAATGAACAGTTTTAGGAACAAAAACTTTTAAACTGTCCAAAGATAAATTAACTTAGGGAGAACTAACAGTGGCAACACGTGAAACGCCTGAATCTTGGTTTGCTACACGTCAGCAAGTGCAAACACAAGAGCCTGTGCATGTTATGTATCTTCAAACCGAACCAACTTCCACAGTTCAGTTTTCTGTTGACCCTTCCCTTGTAGTTTTGGGGATTGTAGCTTTAATTGGATTGTTTGCGTTTCTAGCTTTTCTTAAAAAGTGATGAAAATGTCGATAACAGCAGATGACGTGGAAAGAGCCTTTCGAAGACAAAAAGAGAGAGAAAGAAGGGCTTTAGCTGGAGAAATAGAGGATTTAGAACTACATCTTCAAGGTCTACCTTATTATAAACCGTGCCCCGATGGGATAGAAACGTCTAGAACGCGACCTAGTTGTGGAACTGATACCGCTTTACACAATGCCACCATTTTTGTTGACAGCCCATATAACGTACCACACCAGGGCGACATTACAATTGATACTTTACGAGAAATAAAAGACCGTATAGGTGGACATAAAGTTTTCATTTTTGCCGAAAATAATCGTAATAGACCCATGTCTGGACCTTTCGACTTAACAGCTTTACGTCCTATGGTAGGTGCATCAAGACCATGGGGTAAAGAGAAGACAAAATTAGAGAATGCTGATATTATATTAGAGGATGCTCGATGTGAAATTAAAGAAGAGTTTACCAATAGAGCATATTGTAAAGAAGCGGGATTTAAAACAAAAGTAAAACCTTACTGGTTGGAATAAAATGTCGGTGACTCCTGAACTTGACCGTCGTGAACTACACATATTCGAACATAAAGCTGTGGCGGCTGGCGAAACTGTAACTATTATTGATTATCCAGTTTCAGGCGGGTATGTAGCTTTCATCGAGAGAATTGCATGTGACTTGCCCTATGAAGAAAAGACTGAAGGCACTATCGCTCTAATGTGGCATGAATTCATTATTGATGGAGTACCAGAAAAAATTCAGTATGAAATTCCAATCAATAACCCCCGCAGATACGACCCTCCTAAAGTCGCACGAACCCGTGTTAAATGGCGTTTCTACAATGCAGATTCGAAGTCTCACACGATTGGAATTTTGATAGAAGGACAGTTGTGCAAACCAAAACTTTAAATTCGCAACATGCGATTCTTAATGGGGAAAATATTTGGTAAAAGGTAAATCTGCAGGTGCTGACGAAGTAGAACTTGTGGTAACCGATGAAAAAGGTGAAGTGAAAAAAATTACACATGTTTCTTCATTTGGAAAAAGTTTCAAGTCAGCTGCAAAAAACATACATTTCTGTCCAGACTGTGGAGAACCGTTAACTGAAATTCCTCTGTTTATCTGTAATGTTTGTGGACAACGTTACGTTGCGCGAGTTGAACCTAAAACAGGAAAAACTATCATATTTGCTATTGGCAAACCTGAAGCTAAATAAGAAAGTTTATATCAGTTTCTCGATAAAAAGGGTATTGGAGAATCAACATGAGTGTTGGAACTTTAAATCAGAGAACTTTCTGTTTAGGTGGAAACGTTCATTTAGTAGCTACAGACCAAGATGGCAACATTAAATGTGTTCGAACAGTTCCTGAAAACGGTATTGTCCGACAAGGCGTTAACGCTATGATTGCCCACGCCTTATTTACTGGAGGCGAATACACTTGCGACTTTATAGGAGTAGGTTCAAGCGTCAGCGCAGCATCAGACGACGTAAGCATCACAAACGAATGTACTGTCGCTGTTGGAACAGGCGGAACCACAAGCAGAGTCACGGCTTTGTTCAACCAAAACAACAGCGCTACATTCGAAGCTACATTGGAAGCTACGTTACAATTCAGTGAAGCATACACCGCTCTGGTTGCAGGATTATTTGCACATTACAGCATGACAAGCAACACTAACAGTATCTTTGCGAAAGCAACCTTTGACAGCATAAATCTAGCTTGCACAGACAAACTGACAATTCGATGGGTATTCAGCTTACATGCTTGCGTGCCAGGCGCTTAATCCTTCACCTTTTCAAGGAACTCGCGGAACGGAATACACACCATTCTTTTATGAAATAAAGTGCCGCCTTCACTGCAGTTATATAACAATGCAGGCTTAGGCAGTTTATCAAGAGAAGCCAGTAACACTCTGCGGTACGCGTTGAATACTGCATCTATTTTTGCTTTAGTTTTGAAAACAGGATGATAAACTGTTTCGTAATATGGTGAAGCTATTAAAGCTGCTTCTGTCTTGTTTTTTGATAGTAATAAAGCACCGCTGTAATATCCTGTATCTTCAAGTTTTGTTCCTTCAGGATAAGAAAAATCAAATCCGATTAAACATGTTGGATTGCACTTTAGTATTGCCCATGAGAAAACCCATGCTGCAGTTCCACAGTTGCCTCCAGTCATTATTGATAATAGTCCATTTGGATGTTTTTTGCTTCTGGTTAAGAGAAGATAGTCTTCTTTTGATGAATAGGACCACCAGTAAATCGGCATACCTATTTTTTTTATTAATCTGGTAACTTTGGGTGGGACGCTGATTGAAAGAGCTGCTTTCACTTGATGAGCGTGTTCTTTAACTATTTTTCCTTCAAAAAAGGCGCGTGTAAGTTTTGAAGCGTCTAATGACACTACATAGTCTGGTATTACGTCATGTTCCAGCAGCGGCTTTAACATTCGGTCTGTAGATACAACTACACCTTTAAAATTGCTGTTCGCTAGCATCTCTAAATGTTTATGGTTATGAATGCTTGGTCCAGCGCCTACTATTATTGCTGGTTTTTTTCTGCCTGTTTCCACCAGTTCTTTTATTGACATGCCTTTCTGAATATAAGGAAGGTTTCTAGCGAAATTCCATAACCATAAAGGTTTAAGGTCTCTTCTCGTGTGTTTATCTACTACTTCGGATGGTCGGTCAACAAGTTTGATGTCTCTAACTAAATATTCTAGCCATTTACTCCACGGAGCATCTGCGAATCCGTCGTCAGCTTTTCTTTTTTTAACTTTAGTGAATAAGGTGTTGCTTAGGTTTTCGACGACTATCTTCTTTTTCATGCTTCACCCTTATGCCTGAGGATACTGAAATATCTTTTTCAATTATGTCTTTTGCTCCCTCTAAAGATATCTGTGGTTTTTTCTGTCCGAACACTGCAATTATTTCAATGTCTTTTGTTCCAATGAAGAATTTGTAAGGGTTCTCCCTAACCCTTTTGCCGTTGAAAATCCAATATTTCAGTTGGGAGCCTTCAGGGTACGCGCCGATGATTCCTTGCTCGTTCTTCGGGCAGAAATGAATTCCTGGGGCTGGTCTTGTTATTCCGCCTTTTCCCCGATGTTTCATAATTATTTTAACGGGGTATCTTGACGGTCGTTTTTCACTGCTCATCTTAACCATTTATAATTGGGGTTAAGCATTATTAAAATTATTCTAATTCTGGATATGGTGGCGTAGCATTTTGTTCTTTAGATTTAGCTTTGCTCCATCCGCCCTGTTTATGTGTGAACTTGTCTTTGCGATTTCTAAAATTACATCTTGTTGCTTTTGTAACAGGTAAAGGTGGTGCTCCTGTTGAAACTCCTGTTGGTGACTCTTCGTATTTGCTGATGCTCCATCCAGCAATTTTCTTGCGTAGGTTATCAACGTAAGGTTTGAATCGTTCGCGAGTTGTTCTAGTCATATTTTTTCGCTATTTGCTTTTTTTTGTAACTATTAACTGAAGTTCCAATGCTGCACTTATCCATGTAACCTCAAGCTTAGCGGCATAAGAACTATCTTGGTCATAAGAATAGACCGAAGATGTTTATAAAAATCCGTATTAATTATGAATAGAAGCACAAGGGCGTTACCTGAACTCCATCCACTTCTTCCGACAATCTCCTCAACTATGTCTTCCAATCCAGTCTTAGTTGTCCATCCTGTTCCTAAACTATCTTCAATCCACGAAACATTTGCAGACGTGCGAGGTCTATCAGCCGTGCTTATAATATGAGGGTTATCGTTAAAATCTTTAGCATTGTCAACATTATTCCCATAAATCTTCGTGTTAACGTCATCAAAAACGTCTGAGTGAACATTTGCTGACCAACTTGCTGATGTCACATTTGACCCCTTTGGTATAGTTACGTTTCGAAAACGAAAGCCTCCATATCTACGACTAGAACTGGAATCATGAGAACATATTTCAATACAATAGTCGTCAAGATGCATATAAAAATCCCCTTCCTGATGAGCATCATCATAACTTCCACCAACGTAAAACGTGCTGGTGTCTGGGTCAATCAGTAAACTTTCATCTTCCGCAAGTATGTAATTGCCTATGATAATGTCTGCTTTACAGCCTTCTGCGTGAACATCAAAAACTATGTCTTTAAGAACATGCTCAAGACTCCACAAGTATTCAGTTAACTTGAGATGTTGATTGTCTTCTCCGATAAAGAAGAAAGGGGAAATGATATGTTTCTCAGAGGTTATCATTTCTTCAGCGTCTTTATGTTTAACTTTATTGTTTGTGATTCCCGCAAGCTTCAATACAACTCTAAACGTTTTTGAATCTGCGGTTTTATTGATAAATTTAATGTTATGTTTTAATCGTCTTCCAGTTCGGACAACATGACTTATCTCTAACGTTTGCGTTCCATAGTCAGTGTCGAAAATTCTTTTGATTTCCACTCCATCGCTTAAAGGAATAACTTGAATAGTTGGATTGTAATAGTCAACGCTTCGCCACTTGTCAGGTTTTTTAAACAAATATTGAACATCAAACCGCTCATCATACACTGAAACTGTCTCGTAATCTGGATTAAACAGCTTCGCATAATAGTCATAAATTTCAATTGCTACATGGCTATTCTGAGCGAAAACTCTACAATCCTTTTCAGACGCAAAATTTGGAGCAGTTACATAGCTGAACTCAACAAACTCTTTCGTAGACCGATGACGAACATGCCGTGGTCCAATAAAGAATGTTCCTCTGTTTTTTCGAGGGTTTTCAGTATCTTGTTCGATTATAGCGTAACGTTGTCGCGCCTTAACTTTCCAGCCCATGTTTTATCTTCTCACTGACTCTTTTAAATATTGCATATAATAACTCTTGTCACGGGTCCATTCTCTCTTTAGCTTTAGCTACGCTCCAGCCAGAAAATAAAATTTTAACCTCGTCCTCTAAATCTTTAATAGCTGCCCAAACTTCTTTCCTGAGAAGACACGTTAAACAAGTTTGTATAACTGCTAGGTCATCAAAGATATTGGCTGCTTCTTGTATTGTTCTGACTAGGGCACGTCTAAATATTCTGGTGTCAGTGAATATTGCGTATTCCATTATTGTTTGAATATTAATTACTGCGATGAATGCTGAAACTGAATCAGTGAATTGTGCATATTCCGCTAGGTTTTTTGTGAAAAACGAAAATAATGTCACTGCATCTGTAAGTGCTTCCTGTTCTTTGAAGGCTAAGATTGGAATCCATGCTTCTGAAATAATATCAGTAAGTATGCTGTATTCAGTTAACTGTTTTATTGTCAGCTGGTAGGTTGTTATTGCATCAGTGTATATGGTTTGTTCTGTCAGTTTTCTTGCGAAAGCTAGAGCAGTTGCTACCGCATCAGTGAATATGCTGTATTCGGTTAAGGTTTGAATAATTGTAGTTATCGTTATTTTAGTGAGCACATCATAAAATATGCCTTGTTCAACCAGTTGTTTTGTGAACGCTAAAACTGATGTTACTGCGTCTGTAAATAATCCTTGTTCACTGAGGGCTAGAATTAGACTCTGAGTTTCTATAATTGTGTCAGTGTATACTCCATATTCGCTGAGCTGTTTCGTGGTTAACCAGTAAGTTGTTAGAATATCTGTCAAAATTCCTTGTTCTAGGAGTGATAGGATTGGACTCCATGTTTCCGTTATTGTGTCGGTTAATATTCCATATTCTAGTAGAGGTTGCACAAACGTTAATTTTGCTATACTTGAATCGATTAACCTGGTTTGTTCCGTTAAGGTTTTGGCACCTGTTAAAACTGTGATTGCCACGTCTGTAAGAACAGTCAACTCTGTTATTGTTTGGACGTTTGCCGCTGTTATCGTTTTAGTGAAAACATCATGGAATATTCCGTACTCGCTTATCTGCTTCGCAAAAAACATAAGTTTCTCAACTGAATCGGTGAATGTCTCATATTCTGATAGTTGTTTGATTGGTCTCCAAACTTCTGTAATTGTATCGGTTAATATTTCCTGCTCGGTCAACTGTTTTATTGTGTTCCAATAAGTTATTGTAGCATCCGTTAATATTCCCTTTTCTGCAAGAGTCAGTATTGGATTCCACTTTTCTATTGTTGAATCAGTTAGAATGCCTTGTTCAGTTAACTGTTTTATCGTACTCAGATAAGTTGTCGGCACATCCGTGAATATGTTCTGTTCTGCTAGTTTTCTTGTGAAAGATATAGCGGTTGCTAACGCGTCGGTGAGGACTGTTAATTCCGTGATTGTCTGGATGTTAGCGGCTGCAACGGTTTTTGTGAACGCATCATGGAACGTTCCATAATTGCTTATCTGTTTTGCAAAAACCACAAGTTTCTCAACGGAGTCAGTTAAGACAGCATACTCTGTTATTGTTCGAGTGTTTAGAGTTACCAGACTTGTGAAAACAACATCCTTTATAACTGCGTATTCTGTTTCGAAAAGTAATGTTATTTTGTTTAAAGGTAAATCAACAGTGAATCCGCACTCATTAATCTCTAATATTAGTTTCTGGATTGACTCAGTAAACATTGAGTATTCTGATATTTGTTTTGCAAAAGATATAGCGGTTGCTACTGCATCGGTGAGGACGGCTGAATCTGTGATTGTTTGAACGTATGCCATTTCAGTTCAAATAGAACTTGGTATGCTGAACATTTAAGTTTTTTAAGGCGGATTTATAACATGTATCAACTGAGAAGCCGCTGGAAGCGGTCCGATGTATGCGTCAGCAACAACAACACAATCCGTGTAAAAAGTAGCGTGAGTTTCAGCTTCGTTATAGTAACCGTTACTGCTTCCACATTGGACACTGTCAATTCCACTCCATACCGCTGTGTTTAATCCTGTATTTGTTAAATCAGCAACTTCAATACCGTCAAGATAAACTCTTACTTCACCAGCAGATGCGTGTTCCACAAATTTTAATTCGATGCAATACCACTGATTTAACGTTAAAGTTGTGGCACTGGTATCATAAATATTACCGACTGTAGTTCTGCACACAAGCTGAAGTTTACGGTCAGCCAGAAAGTAAACGCCAGCATACTGATACGTTCCGCCTGAATGTGCCCCAGTAGCTCCCACCACCTGCATAATACCAAAACGTCGTGAATCATATTTACCTGCAACCTCCGTTATTTTAACATATAATCGCATGAAACAGGTTGTTTGAGATATAATATCCTTGTAACAGTATGAATCATCTTGTGCGTGACTTGCTGCAAGAATATGTTTACTTGCGTAAGTTCCCTGTTTTTTCTCAACAGATTGAACTTGCAGGGTATTGTTTGCATGGCAACTTGTTCCTGTCCACGCTGAAAAATCGTTGCTTTCAAAACCATCACTAAAAATGGTTGTGAAATATTTGAACAATAAAACTCGCATTTTAGGTGATAGTTTTGGAGCTAAAACTTTGTGAGCGAAATCACTCGTTGCTTTAGGGTTTTTCAGAAATCTCGGCGGAACACGGGCTTGCTCAGGTGTAAATTTTGCTCCACATTTAATACAGTGTTCGATAGGTTCATATCCAAGATGTGAACCACACTTGGGACATTGATACTGCCACGTTGGAAAAAGATTAAGAATTTCTTTTGGTATTTGCATTTACACGTTCACTCTAACCCCAGTTATAATAGCGGTTGCTACCAGACTGTTCGTACCGTCACTCTTGACATAGATAATTATTGGCTTGTCTATTTTACCAGTTAAAACTAAGTCGCCTCCGAAACTTAGTTTAGTTTGTGTGTGGATTGGATTATACTTTGTAATGTATGGTTCTCCGTTGATGATGACGCGAATGTAAGCGTCAAACGTGGAAGCATCATTAAAATCTATAGTAATATCACGTATGTAACATTTTGTTTTCGGGTCAGGTTGAAATTCCAAAAGTTTCTGCCAGCTATCCTCTGTTGTAGAAATATCAGCTACTTCAATTAAGGGCTTGTTTGACTCCACCATTTCAAGGTTCTCCTACCTTTAACTTTAATTTAACAACCATTCAATATATATGATTTTTGCAGAGGCAATCTTTTAATTCTTATAACCAAATATTAGATGGGGAGAACCATACTAGAATATGAAGCACAGTGTCCGCGACACTATGGCTGATGGTCGCAAAGGATTCAACGCTTTATAAAATGCAAACTATTTTAAAGGTTCCCACACATATTTGGATATGTGGAGAAAAAATGTCAGAACAAATATTCACTGGTTTCGGTTCCATGAGTAGAACCAAGAATATTAACATTAACGGAGGTGAAAAACAAAATGGCTGTATTTGGAAAAACAATTGAAGGAGCGCATCATCATGAGTGCTATAATACTCATAAGATGGCGTGTAGGTTCTCGTTAACTGAAGAGGGCATCATAAGCTTCGTCTCGGTACACCTAACCATCGTTGAGCCTGCACCTACCGGAATCAAAGTTGCGATATTCGACGACTTAAATAATGCGCCAAATAACCTTTTAACTTCAGGACAGGCAAACGTTTCTTACGGTGCAAACTTTAAAATGATTCCTGTAACTGAAGTCACATTACCACCCGGCGACTACTGGTTGGCGTGGAAGGTTGAGGCGTATGGTTGGGATGAGGCGAGGTGGGCTGAGGACAATGGTGCAACGGGACAGTTCGTTGATGGGATTGAAAGTTACGCTGATGGGTGGGCGTCTCCTTGGACAGGAGGAAACTACATGGATTTAGAAGCGTCTATATATGCTACTTATGTGCCAACTGGCGCTGTGAAACACGTCGTAACTTTGGATAGTACGCCAACGGGAGTAACTTATATTCAACCACCTGGAACAGCGCCCTTAACGGTTCAAGTGGAAGACGGCGGTGAACTAACTATCGAGGCACCTTCGGTTGTAGAAATAGGAGGCATAACTTATGATTTCAGCAAATTTACAGTTAATGCAGAAACATTCACCGATAACCCTGTTACTATAACGAACGTAACATCAGACCTAACAATTACCGCTGTCTGCACTGAAAGACCACCCGAAGAAGTAATTGTACAAACAGACTTTAGCAGTGGTATGATAGACCCGTTTGAGTACTACGGAGCAGGCACTTATGAAGTGTTACCGCCAGCACAAGACCCGCTTGGAACAGGTGAATACTGCGTAAAGCTCACGACAGCTCCTGCAGAGTCTGGACGTAGTAGTTTAATGCTTCGTGAGTTAGGCGTCAACTACGGTTACATCAACGCAAAAATACACGTTGCCATGCCAAACCCAGCAGATAACACAGGTGTTCTTATGTTAGGTCATCCAAATATGTATGGAACAGGCAAAGCTTTCCTTATGTTGGACGTGTATAATCAATGGCGCGTAAGCTACTTAGATAATGGAAGTATGAATGTACGAAACTATTTTGGTTCAGTAAATCCAAACCAGAAATACGGTGTGCAGGTGATACTGAAGATTGGTCATGGCAACGGTGAAGTCCACGTTTTGATAGATGGCGTAGAGCTGTTCACAAGAATAGGACTAGTAAACGACACTGTTTTGCCTGTATGCCGAGCTTTGGAAGTTGGAACTTTCTGGGGGAGTCCAAGTGCAACAGTGTATGTTTACGACGTTGACATAAAAGGCATAGTTAAGGAAATATTTAGTGTAACAGGACGAGTTGTAGATGCAGATATACTAGAGCCTTTAGCTGAAGTTGCAGTGGGCTGTGCTATGTCACCTACTTTCACTGGTACAGACGGAACGTTTGCTCTTGAGCTTGTTGCAGGAATCTACGAAATCAAATTCATCAAAGTTGGTCGAGAACTCAAAATCTTACCAGTTACATTGACTGGAAATATGGATTTAGGCGACATTTCCTTAGCTACAGTCACGGAGAGACCGCCACCCGCAGTTCAAACCGCACCTTGCTGGCGTATCAGAGCCTTCACAATATTTCCTTACTGGTTTACACCTGACGGTACAGACATGGATGTTGTACTTGACGAGATAAAAACTAAGTTTGGCGACGGAGTAAACTATATAGATTTAAGAGCTTACCACAGGTGCAATCCAACCACACATCTGCCAGAGTTTCATGGCGACCCTCACGCTGAGTCTTCAGAAGGACGAGCAAACTTTGAACAGTTAGCTGCTGGCGCACAAAAAGCACACACACGCGGACTAGGTGTTATACTTGGATGTGTCCGTTGCTGGAGAGACCCGACACCCGACGTTGACTTATCTATACCAGCGAATGTAGACGCTTGGTTTAGTGCCTACAAAGATTACGTCCTAGAAATTGCTACGTTTGCAGAGGAAAACAAGATTGAAGCTGTAGAAATCGGTTGGGAACTTCACTTCAGAGACAGCAGATTTGAGGACGGCACATGGAACAGTTATTGGAGCGCCATTCTAACAGCGGTTAGGCAAGTGTATCACGGTTTAGTTAGTTTTCACACAAACGACTGGTATCAACAGACTAGGTGGGAGAGTCTCCATTACAACGACTGGTGGAAAAACCTTGACTTCTTAAGCATAAGCGCGTTCGTGCCCCTAACCAACAAACTTGACCCGACGGTTGAAGAACTGAAGGCTGGATGGAAAGGCGGTCCGGAAGGATGGGATTACCCTGCTGGATTCGCTGAGTTATCGACGCTGTACGGTATTCCAATACAGATTAACTTAAGCTATTCTATGGGCGACGGAACCAACATGGCACCTTACGGAAGTCCGCCTGGCAAACTGTTTGATGAAAGAGAGCAAGCAGACTGTTGGGATGCTTTCTTCCAAGTGTTCAAAAATCAGACTTGGGTAGAAGGAGCTACAATAGAACATTTTGACAAGGTTTATACTGCAGGTTCAGTGACGGCCGGCTTCAGAGACGCTTTCTCTGAACAATACATTAAACCTGGATTACTATCACACATCCAAGAAGAAGCCCCTCCGCCTAAACCAGACAACATTGGGTTAATCTTATTAGGTTTAGCAGCCTTATACGTGTTGTTTGGAGGTTAAGGAGTGACAGTAAACTTTACAGGTTCAGTCTCAGCTCAAACCGCTGAAGGAGAAACCGTTACAGTAACAGTGACTTTGCCTGACGCTTCAACAGAAACGTTGACTGCAACAACATTAGCTGACAAAACATTTGCAACTTCCAAAGAGTATTTGCCTGGCGATTACAGTGCAACTGCTACTATAGAAGAGGATGCTGAATATAAAGCAGCAGCAAGCTCACCAGTCTCATTCACAATCGCGAAGATGGATAGAACGTTAACGTTGACGGTTAATGTCGCGTAAACCAAAGAAGAAACGAAAACGGAAAATACGGCTTAAAATAAGCCAAACCCCTACTTTTTTATAGTCTTCACAACAATAATATTTTGGAGAATCAACTATGTCAGATGAAATTTTTATTCCCATAAAAATGGGTATGCTTGGCATGAGCA
>Ga0209121_10004860_pt1 | contig 12400 bp, 10 predicted proteins | sample Cruoilmetagenom3_FD_187292 | JGI IMG/M metagenome (GOLD analysis project Ga0209121, IMG submission 187292) | Oil polluted marine microbial communities from Coal Oil Point, Santa Barbara, California, USA - Sample 3 (SPAdes) (version 2) | ecosystem: Environmental > Aquatic > Marine > Oil seeps ... | reverse complement strand
TGGTCGGTATGCTGGTGAAGCAGCAGCCGTTCTCGATCATCATGACCGGCACCGGCATCGTCGCGCTGGCGGGGATCGTGGTGAACAACAACATCGTGTTCATCGACACCTACCAGGATTACGCCCGCTACATGCCACGGCTCGAAGCGATCATCCGCACCGCGGAAGACCGGATCCGCCCGGTGCTCCTGACCACGATCACCACGATGGCAGGACTTGTGCCGATGATGTTCGGCCTGTCGCTCGATTTCATCAATGGCGGCTACGCGCTGAACGCGCCGACGGCGCTGTGGTGGAAACAGCTCGCCACCGCCGTGGTCTTCGGCCTCGGGATCGCCACGATGTTGACGCTGGTCTTCACGCCCTCGATGCTGGCGCTCCGGGTCTGGATCTCGACAGGCGCCTACCGTTCGGTGAAACTCCTGCAAGCGCTGACCCTCGGGCGCGGCTCCGAGGCCGCCCGCGACCGCGCGCTGCGGCGCACCGCGAAACGGACCATGCTCGACGACATGGTCTGGGATTTTGACAGCGAGACCGAAGCGGACGAGGGCGAGGACGCACCCGAAGCCGATGAACTCGGCGCGGTTCTGCTCGAAAGCGGGTTGATCTTCGATGAACCCGAGGCGGCCCAGGACGCGTTTTCGGTGTCGGGAGACGGGCTCAACACTGACGGCAAACCGCTGAAGGCGGCGGAGTAGCGCTCTGACAGCGGCGGGCACGAAATCCGTTGCGGATTTCGGTCTCAAAATCCGCAACGGATTTTGTGTCGGTTTCCGCACGGAAACCGTGCCCGTTTTTCGTCCGAAAAACGCCGCCAGCACCGGCGCGGACGCGACCTGTCCAGGCGCATTCGCCCGGGGTAGGTCAAGCTAGCGCTAAACTCCTATGGTTCAGCGCCTTACCCTCCTGTCCAAGTTCGCCCACACTTCGCGCACCCGCCCAAAAGAAGATTCCCGCACCGCCGCACCGGCCCCGGAAATCGCGGTTGAACGGGTCACCCCTTCAACCGCCAGGGTTCGTTCTGTTCGAGATAGGCTTCCTGCTCTGGCGTCAACGCGACGTCGTCGAAACCGGTCACCATCGGCTGCACATGTTTGCGGAAGCCGTCGCCGATGGTCAGCAGGTAGACATGGACGATCACGAAGGAGAGGATCGCGAAAGCGGCGAGCAGGTGCAGGTTGGCCACGAGTGTGATCCAGAAGCCGGAATTCGGGATCCCATCCCAGAAATTGTAGGTCAGGTAGAGCAGCCCCGAGCCCCAGATTGCCGGGAAGATAAACCACTTGACCGCGAAATAGGTCGCCGCCTGCAACGGGTTCAGCTTTCGCCACATCGTCTTGTGGTACGGGTGTTCCTCGCCCTTGAACACGCCAAAGGCATAGAACCGCGCCACAGGGATCATCCCCTTGATGCGTGGCAGGAATTGCCGCCAGGTGCCGGTGGTGAACAGCCAGAAGGTCACGAAAATCCAGACCGTGAGCAGCAACAGCGCCGCGATCGTGTGCAGCATCACCGCCGGTTTGAACGGGATGAGATGGTGCAGGCCGTGGATCGCGAAGCCGGTGAAAAGCAGAAAGAAGATCAGCGCCATCTGGGTCCAGTGCCAGAACCGCTCGAACCGGGGATAGACATTGACCTGCCTGGACTTCATTGGGCGGTTACTCATGGGAGCCTCCCTTCTTGCGCGAAACGAGCCGCAGGAGCCCATGCCCGAGCACGCCGAGGAACGTCGCGAGCACCATCAATACGCCCAGGATGCCGACGATCGAATTCGGGTTGCTGCCCGGCATGTAGATCCCTGCCAGCCCGACCAGCCGCCCCTCTTGCGCATGGCACGCGGCGCAGCGCACGGCGTCTTCGGCCGGGGCGACCATGTGGGTGATCGGCCAGTACATCTGCGTGTCGATGAAGCCGTATTCCCCTGAATAGTCTGCGCCCATTGCGGCCATCCCGGCCTCGACCGACTTGGCCCAGTCGAAATTCGTCCAGAAAGCGGTGTCGGTGGTCGGGCCCCAGATATGGGTCGCGACGAGCGTGTTGTTGCCGCTGTCAAAGGGCTGGCGGCCTGCCATCCGCTTGAACGGCCAGATCCGGCTCACCCCGTCTTCCGCGTCGCCCGTGATCCGGTTGATCTCGACCACCTGGTCCGGGTCGAGGGTTTGGCCGGGCAAGGTGTATTCGACATGGCCGTCGAACCAGGCGTAATAGGGCACCACGTCCTCGCCCCAATCGAAGTCGCCCTTCTTCGACATATAGGTGTGGAAATGTTCGCCGGTGGTCGGCGAGATCCAGTCGCTCTCGACGATCGGCTTGCCGGTCTCGTCGAGCCGCCCGGCCGTGGACCAATCCCAGAGCGTCTTGGTCGGCGCGCCGCCGCGAGCAAATTCGGGGATGTGGCAGGTCTGGCAGGCAAGCACATCGGTATGATCGTTGAGCTTCATGCCATCGAGCGACAGCGCCTCGTGCGGCGTCTCGCTGTGGCAGCTTTCGCAGCTCGCCGTTTCCCGCGGCCCCCCGGGGGCGATATCGGGGTGATCGGCGGCGATCACGTCGTAGCGCGACCCCGCCCATTGGTGCTGCTCTTCGACATGGCAGGTGGAACAGGTCATGTTCTCACCATCGGGCGACATGTGCACGTCGACCTCAAGCGGCGGTTCGTAGAGCGCCGACGACAGATCGCCGTGTTTCACGTTGTCGCCGCCGCCGCCGTAGAAATGGCAATTGCCGCAATTGTCCCGTCCCGGCATACCGACGCTCTGCGCGGCCTTGGCGAGGTCCACGGGCCAGGCCGCAGCGCCGGTGATCGTCAGGGTGCCCGGCTTGACCGGCGCAAGCGGCGGATGGCCGGCGCCCGTGGCCGTCTTGGTGTACTGCCCCGAGCGGTCATGGCAGGCCAGGCAGTCGGCCGCGGTCTCCTGCGCGGGCGGCGCTTCGGCCATGTCGTCCCAACCGTAGCCGGCGTGACAGGACGTGCAGCGCGGCTCGTTCGAGGAAACGCTGCCGCAGAAAGAGTTGATCACGTTGCGCTTGCCGAGGGTCTGGCCGGACTGCGACTCGTAAGACCACTGGAAGTGGATCGAGTGCATGATCTCGTCGTCTGCTTCGGTGTGGCAGGTGAGACAGGCTGCGGTTACCTCGGGGCCGGACGCGAACGCCTTTTGCAGGATCTCGAACTTGCTGTGGTCGGCGGTGGACGTATTCGCAACACTGGCCTTCGCAACACTGGCCGGTGCCGGCGGCGGGGGGACGGCCCCGGTTTGGACCGTTTCGGCAAACGTGGGCGTTGCGGCGGCCAGACCGAGTCCCAATATTGCGACTGCGAGGCGCATTCTGGATAACATGCTGTCTCCTCCGGACGGGCACCCCCGCCATATTACTAATTTTCTATGTGACTTTGCCCGGGCATGGCGAGGGCACGAAGTGTCGCAGGGCGCCTGCCGGACCCTGGTCGCCCTGGCGCTTTCTGTGCCGCGCGCCCTCCAAAACCCGCGCACACCTGTGCCGAAGCCGAGGACAAGTCCCAGTCCGACCACCAGGGCTACCGCGACAATCGCTTTCCAGATCACCGAAGCCATCCTGTCTCCTCCCCTGCGCCGCCCGCAGTTCTGATCCCGCCTGGGTGCTTCCATGCAGACCAGCGGGCCAACAAATGTCGCAGGCCGCCGGGTCGCGCGCAGCGACAGTGGCAGCCGCCTCAGCGACTGGGTACTCACTTTTAGACGTCCTGTGCACAATCGCGAAACGGTTTGTGCACAATTTTGGGCGGATCCACCCACCCCCCGCGCGGCCCTGCGCGTCCAAGTGCGCTTGACCGCTCCCCCGGCGCACGCTAGCCCGGCCTCGATGAAAAAATTTCTGATCCTCCAGCTCCGCTCCGAAACCGAGGCCGCCGATGACGAGTTTCAGGCGTTCCTGGACAAGGGCGGGCTGATGCCGGAAGCCGTGCACCGCATCCGCCTCGACCAGCAGGATCTTCCCGGCACGCTCGACCTGCGCGACTTTGCCGGCGTTATCGTCGGCGGCGGGCCCGGCTGTGTTTCCGATCCTGAAGACACCAAGGATCCGGTGGAGAAGCGCATTGAGACGGAGATCATGGGGCTGATGCCCGAGATCTGCGACCGCGACATGCCGTTTCTCGGATGCTGCTACGGGATCGGCATCCTCGGCCATCACCTGTCGCCCGGGATCGTCTCCAAGGAGAACTACAGCGAGCCCGTCGGGGCCGTCGACTGCTGGCTGACCGAGGCCGGGCGCGCCGATCCGTTGCTCGAGGGCGTGCCCGACAGCTTCCGCGCCTTCGTCGGCCACAAGGAGGCGGTGCAGGATCTGCCGCCCGGCACCACCCGGCTGGTCGCCTCCGACCCCGCCCCCTACCAGATGTTGCGCCACGGCAAAAACGTTTATGCAACGCAGTTCCACCCCGAGGCCGACGTGGCGGGGTTCGAAACCCGCATCCGCATCTACAAGCACAAGGGCTATTTCCCGCCCGAAGCCGCGGATGCGCTGATCGCCGAGGTCCGCCAACAGGATGTGCGCTTCCCGGAAGTGATCCTGAGAAACTTCGTCGCCCGTTACGGCGGCTAGCGGCCAGCGGCGGGCGGTCGACCCGCCGCGCCTGGCCCGGCAAGAGACCCGCAAAGGAAAGCGCAATGTCCGTCGACAGCATGATCCGCAAGGCACAGGGGCTCGCGAAGGCGGGCGACATCAAGGGCGCGGTCGCGCTGCTCAGGCAGGTGCTCACGAAATCCCCCGGCAACAAGGCGGCGCTGCGGGGCCTCGCCGTGCTCGCGCGCGCGCGCGCCGGCAAGGCGCCCCCCGGCGGCCGACCCGCGGCACCGGCGCGCGCGCCTGCCCGCCGCCCCGCCAATGGCGCCGGCCCGCAGCCGGCGGCCAAGGTTTTGCGCGGCCTCGAGACACTCCTCAAACGTCCCGATCCATCTGCGGCGATCGCCGAGGCGCGGCGGCTGTCATTCCTGTTTCCCGCCTCGGCGCCGGTCTTCAACATGCTCGGTCTCGCTCTCACCAAGGCGGGTCGGTTCGACGACGCCCTGCCAGCATTCGACCGGTATGCGACGTTGCACCCGAAATCCCCGGCTCCCCGGATCAACAAGGCCAACGTTCTGCTGGCCGCGCAGCGCTTCGAGGCCGCGGCAGAGGCCGCGGCAGAGGCCCGCGCGCTCGATCCGAAGCTGGCGCGGGCCGCACGGCTCGAAGGCTTCGCGCTGTCGAAAGCCGGGCGGCACGATACCGCCGAAGCGGCTTTCCGGGCCGCGATCCGGCTCGATCCGGGCGCCCCGCAGGGCCATCTCGGGCTCGGACATGTGCTCAGCGCGACCCAGCGCAACGACGCCGCGCTCGCCGCCTACCGGGCGGCGCTGGCCTGCGACCCGGTGAACGCCGAAGCGGCGAACAACGTCGGCGCGATGCTGGTTTCCCTCGGTCGTCTCGACGAGGCGGTCGAGATCCTCGGTCCGGCAATCGAGCGGCACCCGGGCAACCGGATGCTGCGAAGCAACATGGCCAAGGCGCTGCACGATCTCGGCCGGCCCGACGAGGCGCGCCGCCATATCGATGCGGCCCAGGAATAGGGGCCCGAGGCCGCCCGTCTGTTAACGGCCAGAGCATCCCGCCTGTGCACGATCGGGGAACGCGAGGCGTCGTCGGCGTTGCTCGACCGCGATGCGCGGGCCGTGTCCTGGTCGAGCTGGAGCCACGATTTCCGCAGCTGCGGCAACGGGTTCGGCAACGATCTTGGCGATCTTGCCCGGATGTACCGGATGCACCTCGCCCTGGTCGAGCGCTACCGCGCGGCCTGTCCCGACCGCATTGCCACGGTGCCCTATGAGCGGCTCACGGAGCACCAGGAGGAGGAAAGCCACACGCTCGCGGCCGCGGCCGGGCTCGACTGGGGAGCCCGCCTGCCTCGACTTCCACGAGACCCGGCGCGCGGTGCGCACCGCCTCTGCCGGTCAGGTGCGTCAGAAGATGTATACCGGCAGTTCCGAGGCCTGGCGGCGCTACGCCTCCCATCTGGCGCCCCTGCTGGAGGCCTTGGACAACGTCGGTTGAGCGAGCGTCCAACGGCTCTTGAATCCCGGGACAATGAGGTGTTCTCTCGGCCCGTAACGCTCAGGAGGATCCCATGGCCGACATCCCGCAGCTCACCTTCAACGACGGCAACACGATGCCGCAATTCGGCTTCGGCATCTGGAAAGTAGCGCCGGATGTTGCCGCCAATGCCGTCGAGGGCGCGCTGCGCCTTGGCTACCCGTTGATCGACGGCGCCTACATCTACGGCAACGAAGCGGGGCTCGGTGAAGGCCTGCGCACCTCTGGCGTGCCGCGCGACGACGTGTTCGTGACCACAAAGGTCTGGAACGGTGAACATGGACGCGACAAGGCGCGCGCTTCCGTCGAACGCAGCCTGAAAACCATCGGCATCGACCGGCTCGACCTCGTGCTGATCCACTGGCCGGTGCCCGACCGGGATCTCTATGTCGAGACCTGGGAGGCCTTCATCGAGATGCGCGACGAGGGGCTGATGACGTCGATCGGTGTGTCGAATTTCAACGCAGACCATCTCGACCGGATCATCGAGGCCACCGGCGTTGTGCCGGCGCTCAACCAGATCGAGGTCAACCCGGAGCTTCAGCAGCCGAGGATGCGCGCCGCCAACGCCGAACGCGGGATCGTCACCCAGGCCTGGACCCCGCTCGGCAACGGCCGCTCCTTCGAAAAGGAACCGCTGACGGCGGCGGCGCGACGCACCGGCAAGAGCCCGGCGCAGGTGGTGCTGCGCTGGCAGCTCCAGCTCGGCAACGCGGTGATCTCGCGGTCGGTGAACCCGGGACGCCAGGCGGAAAACATCGACATCTTCGATTTCGAGCTGACCGACGCCGAGATGGCCGCGATCGCGACACTGGACGTCGGCGCGCGCACAGGCCCCGACCCGTCGGTGTTCAAGATGATGTAACGCGGGTCAGCGGCGATCTCGATGGCCGTGGGGCCCGACGTCCGGACCCCACGACCCGCATTGTTTGTCTTGCCTGCACGCTTGTACCGTCGCGCCGTGGCGGTCGGTTTCCTAGGAAACGGGGGCCAGTTTCCTAGGAAACCGACCCTTTCCCCGGCGAAAAACGATGATATTTTTCAGAATCTTATGCCCATCCCTGCATTAACCTTTCGGCAATCGCATGAGCTGGGGCGATGGCAAGAAGGCATGCCCCACACCCGCTGGGCGCAGCGCAACGGCCTGTCCGTCTCGGCCCACAAGAGAAGCATCGCGGGCGGGCCATCAAACCGGTTGTCGCGAGCGCAGTTTCGGCAGGATCCGTGCGGCCAACCCGCGCGAGCCCTTGCCCGCACGCGGACCAACCAGCCCGTCGAGCAGTTCCTCGACCTTCTCGCCCGGCACCACCGGGCGGCCGGCCTCGACCTCGTTGAAAAGGAAATCCGCCAGCGGCAGAATCGCAGCGCGAATGGCGTCATCGGCAAACACCGCTTCGGCCACGTCTTCAAGCTCGAACCAGACCTCTTCGACAGTCCGGCGCCCCTCGATCCCCGAGATCAGCCGGCAGAGTTCGTCGATCCGGGCGACATCACCCGAAAATACCGTCGCTGAATGGCAGGCGTGGTGTTCCGCGATCTGACCGCCGAACAATTCGATGCAGCGGCTTTCCAGAACACTGGTCAGCGCCGAGAGCAGACTGCCGCGCATGACCTTGTCGCTCGCCATCACCGGTGGACGCGGCAACATGGTGATGTTCAGGATGCTGAGCCCGAGCGCCCGGGCCGACAATGCGTGGCCCGCCTCGTAGACCGCGAGGCGGTATGCCAGGTCATCACAGCGCCGTTCGACGGCTTCGGGGACCGGGTCATTCATTTTTCGCAGGCTCCGGCTTGGGCGCGGGTTCGTCGGCCGCGAGCGCCTTGGTGGCATCGGCGACAGGTGCGAGCGGGCGCGATTTGACCGACGGGTCGGCATACCGGTCGTTGAGGCTCTGGATATGGCCGGCGACCGTATCGCGCACGGTGCGCAACCTGGTCTGTGCCCGGCCGGTCCAGCCCGCCGGGGCCTTGCGCCAGATCGAACGCCACGCCTTGGTGCCTTTCAGGAAGGCCGCGCGCAGGTCAAGCTCAAGCTCGCCGTGCGCCTCAGGCAGGTCCTTGGCGACCCGGCGCGCCATCCGGCCCCGGGCCCAGAAATGCACCGCCAGCGCCATCACCACGGCAGCGGCCAGCACCGCCCCCGCCTCGACCGGATGGGCCGTGATCCAATTGGGTTTCAGAAAGCTCAGGAGCGGCCATTCGAAGCCGATGCCAAGCCCGGCGGTGGCGGCGATGACCAGCACCAGCGCGATGAGATCGATGATGCCGACGCCGCGCCGCCAGCGGTCACGCGCCTGGGTGAGCCGCGGCACCACGTCGTGTTCCAGCTCCTTCGACATGGTCTCAAGAAAGGACACGATGCGGTAGTTGCGGTGCAGCTCGACCTCTTCGATCCGCGCGCGGATCCGGGCCATGTCGGTATCGCGCTTCTCGCGGAACCGTTTCTCGCGCGCCGGGTCCTTGATCGTGACCCCCGCGCCCTCGTCGTAGATGGTGAAGAACTGCCCTGCCGAAAGCCCGGCCGCCGCCAGCGCGCGCTGCCAGGCGCCGGTGATGTCTTCGGGGTTGTCCTCCGCGGCGGCGGTGTCGATCTGGTTGAGAACATAGAGGAATTTCGACGCGTCGGTACGTACCGCGGTGCGCGAGACGAGATGGTCGAGCGTGTCCTGCATCGCCCCCGGCTCGGGGTGGCGGGCGTCGAAGAACACCAGCACCAGGTCGCTGAGATCGATGATGTGATCGGTGATCCGGAGCGTCGAGCGGCGCTGGTCGTCGGCATCGAAACCGGGGCTGTCGATGATGATCTTGTTCTCGATCGCCGGGGTCTGGGTGGTACGCAGCTGCAGATAGCTCTCGATATGCTTGCCCTCGCCCTGCGCCACCTTCTCGATCTCCGACGAGATCCGGTAAAACGGGAAGCGCGGGTCGGCGTCGAGGGCAGTGCCCGGCAAGGTGCGGTTGCCCGCCTGGTCGGCGGAGCGGTGGCAGATCACGGTGAACTTGTCGTCGACCGCCTGGTTGCCGGTGTCCTGAACCTTCTCGCCCACGAAGGAGTTGATGAAGGTCGACTTGCCGGAGGAGAACGTGCCCAGAACGGCGATCAGCGGCCACCAGGAGATCCGCGTGGCGAGCGATGTCTGCGCGTCGAGCAGTCCCATGCCGCGCAGGATCTTGTCGGCCTTGTAGTAGGTCGGCAAGACGTCGAGCAGGACCGGGTTCTCGGCCTTGAGGTGCGATTCAAGGCGCTTGAGACGGGTGGTGAGTGACTGGTTCATGACAAATCCCTAGCGCTCCTGCAGCCGGGCGGCAAGCTCGGCCGCCTTGTCGGGCGCGATCGATTGCAGGAACGGGAGAAACGACATCACCCGGGCGCTTTCGCCGCGGGCGATCAGCAGGAGACCGGCGCGGTGCCAGGCCTCGGCGGCGGCGGGGTAGTCGCGCAGCGCGAAGGCGAGATTGCCCAGTTCGCCGGCGACGTCCGGGTTGTCGGGATGGGCCTCGGCGAGCGCGGTCATCCCGGCACGCGCGCCTTCGATGTCGCCCGACCAATAGGCCGCCCGCGCGGCGCTGATCGCCTCGGCGAGCGCGGCGGGGTCGTCGTCTGCGCCAGGGGCCGGAGCGGGCTGTTCCGGCGTCGACGCCGTGAGCGCAGCGGGGGCCGCAGGGGCCGCGGGCGCGTCCGGTGCCTCGGTCTCTGCTGCCTCACCGGAGCCCTGCGGCACGGCCAGCGGTGAGGGCTCAGCGGGGGGCGCGGCGGCGACAGGTGTGCCCAGAGGCGCGGGCGAGCCTGGCTCGGCCGGTTGCGCCGCGGCGCTCGCTGTCGCTTCGGATGCGGGCCTGTCCCCCTGCCCTTCGGAAACCGCGGTATCGGCCGCGCCGTTTTCCGGGGTGTCTGCCGGGGCCAGTTGCATCGGCGCGCTTTGCGGCGCGATCCCCGGTTCGGGTGTCACTTGGGGCGCGGGCGCCGTGGCCGCGTTGACATCCGTCGTCGCCGAGGACGCCTCAAGCTGCGACGGCTCCGGGAACACCGGTTCCGGACCCGCCTGGCTTGAGCCATCCTGCGCGGAAGTATTCGTGTCGGTCGGCGCTGGCGCGAAGGTGGGAAACTCGGCCAGAGGCGCCGGCGGTTCCGCCGGAGCGGGCGCGGCGGCGGTCTCGCGGTCCCGCATCCCGGGTAGCAGCGGCGCCAGCTTGTCGCGGTTGAACACCGCCACCACGCCGGCCACCAACAAAAAATAGATCAATACCAGTCGCAGGATCGGCAGGATCATCACTCGGTCTCCTTCAGGGGGGCACGCGGTCTCGTGGGTCCTCGGGTCAGGTGGATCGTGCAGCCTATCCGAACAGCGCGGTGGCCAGGGCATCGAGTTCCGCCGCCGCCTTGCCACCAGGTTCCAGCTCGAAGGCCGCCAGCCCTTCGGAGAACGACCGGCGGAAAGCCATGCGCTGCACCAGTTTCTGCGGCAGCGCGGTCACACCGGGCAACATGCCGAGTGCTGCCAGCGTCTCTCCGGTCTCCCGGCTCAGCGGGTGCGGGTCGGCACGGTTGACGAAGGCGTGGATCTCGAGCGCATGGCCCGCGCCGCGTTCCTCGGCGACGATTTCCAGAAAGCGCTGGGTGGCCCAGATATCGGCCTGCGAGGGCGACACCGGCAGCACCACCCGGTCGACCCGGTTGATCGCCCGGCGCATCGCCGCCATGTCGGAAAGGCCGACGTCGATCATCAGTTCGCCCGCGACCGATTTCGGCAGCCTGGTGACTACCTTCAGCCCCGGCTCATAGCCGATCTCGTCGCGGATCTCCACGGTGTCGACGATCGTGCGCTGCGGGTCGAGATCGGCCACGGTGACGTCGCGCGCGTTGACGGCCAGCCAGACCGCGAGGTTGAACACCACCGTGCTCTTTCCGGTGCCGCCCTTGAAATTGGCAACAAGCGTTTCCATTCTCGCCCCCTTCGCGGCTTCTCAGGCCCGTCTTGTCAGGCCCGTCTTGTCTGGCCCGTCTTGTCTGGCCCGTCTTGTCAGGCCCGTTTTGTCAGGCCCGTTTTGTCAGGCCGGTCTCTTCAGGCCCGTCTTGTCAGGCCGGTCGCTTCAGGCCCGTTTCCGCCCGCCCGCCTCCGCCCGCCCGTCTCAGTTCGCCGACGGCGGCATCGGCACGCCGGCGCCGCTGCCCGGCCCCGGCGGTTGCGGCGCGGTGTTCTCACTCCAGCCGGTCGGCACGGAGAAGGCCGCCGGATCGACCGCGCCCACAACGATGTTGCGCAACGAGCGAACCTCGCCCGTGGGCAGTTCCTCGCGCAGTTCGACCCGAAGCTCGGGATCGTAGTACCAGGCGCCCGACAACGGGCCCTGGCCGGGCACGTTGACCGTGATGACCCAATGCTCGACGCTGCGGCCCTCGATCTGCACCATCGCCTGGAACACCAGCGCCATCACCGTGCCATCGGAGTATTCCTGGCGCAGGGCCCGGTGGCGGGCCCCGTCCCACAGGATGCGGCTGACCTGGGCGGGATCATTGGGCTGGCCGATCTCCCAGAGCTCGGCGGTGATGCCGGAGGTCACCTCGTTGCCGAGGAAACGGCAGGTCATGGCGGTGACATTCGGGTCGCAGGGGGCCTCGTAGGCGGCGGCGCCGGCCTGCGGGTCGGGCTCGCCCTGTACCGTGAAATAGCTGCGCGACGCGGGGTCGAGCACGTACATCCGACCCTCCGCGCGGCGGATGATCTGCACGACGGCGCGGCCGCTTTCGGTGAACTCGAGCCGCATGTCGGGACCCGATTTGACCACACGCCCGGTGCTCTCGGTGCCCTCCGGCGTCCGGTAGACGGCGTCGGCGGCATAGGCGGGAATGGAATTCTGTGCCGCGACGGGCGCGGCGGACAGCGCGGCGACAACGAAGGCTAGCGCAAAACCCGTCAATATGCCGGCCGCAGGTGTCGGCGCCGGCTTCAACGGGCGGACAGGGCCGCGGCGGAGGGGGTCAAAAAGCTGGAACAGTCGCATCTGAACCTCCTTCATCATCGGGCGCGTGGACTGCCCCCGGGGTGTCCCCGGGGGCAGGCCGACCTTTCAGACGGTCGCCTTATTCGGCGGCCGGCGCCTCTTCGGCAGCCGCCGGGGCTTCCGGCGCGGCCGGCGCGGCACCGGGGGCACCGGGGGCGGCCGGCATCTGGCCTTGCGGCATCATGCCGGGCTGCATCATGCCGGGCTGCATCGGGTAGCCATAGGGGTTGTAGCCGTAGGGCTGCTGGTAGCCGTAGCCGTAGCCCTGGCCTTGGCCCTGGCCTTGACC
>Ga0209121_10004856_pt1 | contig 12410 bp, 10 predicted proteins | sample Cruoilmetagenom3_FD_187292 | JGI IMG/M metagenome (GOLD analysis project Ga0209121, IMG submission 187292) | Oil polluted marine microbial communities from Coal Oil Point, Santa Barbara, California, USA - Sample 3 (SPAdes) (version 2) | ecosystem: Environmental > Aquatic > Marine > Oil seeps ... | reverse complement strand
TGCTGTTCCGTTCCCAGGTCAGCCACCAGGAAATCCACCCCAGTCTTTGAAATATAATTTACAGCTTTTTCTACGTATCTGTCATCTCCTCTCACATGTGCATGTCCCTCTACACTTAATTCTTCCATAATCCCTTCTATCAGCACCTGACTTCCGTATTTTTTGACATACTTTCTGGTAAGGACAATATTTTCCTCCGGTGGGTACTTTTGTGCATCAAACATGACACTGGCTAGATACGGCAGTCCCTTCGTCAATGCCCACTTATCCTTAACCGGGTCAGCATGATCAAGGTGAGGAAGTACTACTACATTCCCATATGGGGAATCCTCTCCATCACATAAAACCTTTATATGCTCCATCACTGAAACAAACCCAGACACAGGATCTTTTGTATAAGTCACCCTTTTTGCTTGGGCCATATAAGGATAATTAAAAGTCATAGCAATTGCCAGAGGAATTTCCTTGATCTTATTCTTCTGAGAAAAGCGACTAGCCGCAAGCAATATAGCTTCCGTGTTCCAGTGGCTGGCTGTACAGAAAACGGCCATGCTTGCCTGTTTACTAATAAGCCATCTAATGACCTCAAGTGCTTGCTCTCTTTCTGTAATCAGAGACATATCATCTCCTTCATTTAAATTTTTGGCTATAAAGAATAATCCATTATTTTTTTATTAGATTTTAGAATTATTATGTAAAAACTGGACTAAAGAATGGGGTAATATCAAAACCTCATCATCTCAAAAACCTTTTTTCATATTTATAACCATTCCTTTCGCTTCGCTCAAGGCACAAAACGGGACGAAAAACTGTTGCCCTTAAGCCTATTTTATTTTATAAATATATTATTGAGATTGCAGGCAACATCTTTCTTTCAGACTTGACTTTACCAATAACTTTTACCAGCTATCCTAACTTATTGAATTTCTACGAAACCCGGTAACCTTTTTTAGCATCGTAATTCATTTCTTCAAAATATTTTTCACTTTATAAAGAAAATAGTCTCCATGCTTATATTAAAAAATTATTCCTCTTTTATTATTACCCTACATGGCAGCCCAGTAGTATTTAAGATATTTAAGGGACAGACATACAATTTAACTTTATAATTAGTAATTTGTTCAACATTTACAAGAGGTGCTACAATTAATATATTGTTATTAAAAATTAACTCCCAATTTCCCTGTTCGTTATCAATATTATCAAAAGATGGAGAGTCACCAGCTAATATAAAGGGCTTTTTACTTACCAAGTATTCAATCGCATCTCTTTTAAAAAACCAATTGTGAGTTAAAAAATCTGCCTTATCCCAGTGCTGTCCCCAACCAGTTGCAATTATTATTGAAGATCCATTAGGCATTTTTTCTTTCTCTGCTCCTTTTATATCCTTTAATGTAATATAGGGTCTGTTACCCTCTTTAGCCAATTTAGAAAAATCAAACTTTAAAACATAAGTAGCTATATCGAATAACTTTTCTATTGGTATTTTATGCATTGGATAAGATTTCTTTAGTCCAAGTGCATGTGACGGTGCATCAATATAACTTCCAGTAAAAATACAAAACCCCTCAAATTCCTGTGAGTATGCTGCAAAATCTACCCACTCTGGGCTTTTTAATTCCCTTAATTTAAAATTAGGAAATGGTGATCCATAAGCCCACATACCTTTATAAATTGGTCCAGATGCATCTAATATTCTCATAATTACCCTCCCTGTATACTCCAAAAATATAGGCTATCATTAATCCAGAGTCTTTAAGATATCAATTTATTATCTACTAATTACATATTCTTAAATATAAACTATCTACCCACCCCAGCTTGCCCATTTTCTTCCAATTCTTTCTATATAATTATCCATATAGATATTCCAATCATTGAAACCAAAAGAATAACTGCAAATAAATTTGCCATTCCTGCAAGAGATAAGTAGTTTTAAAGGAATTTTACCACGGTTTGCAGGTCTCTTAAATTCAATATATCTTACAATCTATATTTTTTTCGGTGGATTATTCATCAGAAACTAATTAAATTACAAACAAGGTATAATTCTACTGATACTATTAACTTCCACTCCATAAATATACAAGATATGCAAATATGCCAGTAAGTGAAAGAACATCTTCTATTAAAACCCACTCATCAGGAGCATGGAGGTTATCACCACGTGGGCCGATTATTATCGAAGGCATTCCACCAACTTCTCCATAGATTGAAAGATCGCAGGAAAAAGGAGCACCACCTACTATAGGAGTCTTTCTACTATATTGTGTAAATGCATCAATAACAACCTGTACAGCAGTATCCTCTATATTTGTTTCCCATGGTTTTACATAATGAAAGGTAGGTATAATCTCCAGTTTGAATGGCCTAAGTTTTGGATCAGATTTAGCATATTTTTCCCAAAAAGATCTGAATTGTTGGTAAAAATTATCCTCTGTCATACCAGGATAACACCAGACAATCCATGATACTTTTATACTTTTGGGTGTCCCCATCTGATTAATCTTCTCAGAATCATTGGTATCAATAGACCAGAGGACAACCTTAAGCTCTTTTCCGCTTTCATTAAAAAGTGGGTGAGCATTAGAAGAGCACCATTCTTTTTCCCACTTTTGAAATAATTCAATAACTCGTGAAACTCCATTAATCGGATTTGGAATTGCAGAACCCATAAACGGCATTCCTGCTTTACCCTTTAAAGTTAAGTCTCCAAGAAATGCACCAAGACATGCAGGACACACTTGCATACGTGAAGGTTCTGGAACAATTGCAAGATCTGCATTATAACCTTTAAGACGAGAAGCTAGCGTTCCATTTCCTCCTGCATACTCTTCATCCACAATACTTTCAAAAATAATATCACCAGTAGGGTTAAAACCAATTTCCTTTAAAATTTTAAGAGCCCAGAATAGAGCTGTAATACCTCCCTTCATATCAACTGACCCTCTTCCATATAGACGGTTACCTTTTATAACTGGCTTATATGGATAACAAATCTTCCAATTTTCAGGCATAGAGGGTGCAACATCAATATGTCCACTGAATAAAATAGATCTCCCTTCTCCTGACCCATTCCATTTTGATACCAGATTCTTCCGCCCCTCTGGATATTTTCTTCCAGGCAGCCAAGATGGATGGTCTTTAATTCCTGAAACATCTTCAGGAGTAAACATATCAGTATCCCATCCCATATTTCTACACTCTTCCTCAATAAATTGTTGGGCTTCGCCTTCATATCCATCAGGATAACAATTTTCACTGGGAAAACTTATAAGTTTTTTTGTCCATTCAATTATCTCGCTAGAATATTTTGAAACAGCCTCTTTTATTATTTTGGAATTAATACTATTCATCATAATACAATCACCTCTCGTCTATAGCTTGTCAGCTCTTTTATACCAGTCTCAGTAACCAGTATTCCATCCTCATATCTTAAACCATTTTCTCCATCAGATAACCATATATCAACATTAAATACCATATTTTGCTGTATGGTAAAATCTGCTTCTTTTGAAATCCATAATCCTTCAACCTCTGAACTTCCTGTTCCGTGAGCTGGACCATATAGAGTGCAGTTTTCAAATCCATAGCGAGCAAGGATCTCATAGTAGCCATCAAAGATTTGAGAGGTAGGTATGCCAGGAGCAATTATCTTAAGTGTATAATTCATTGCTTCAAGTGCTGCATCCATTAACTTTATAACAGATTTTGGTGCCTTTCCTATTGAAAATGGGCGACACATATTACCACAGTAGCCCATATACTTTGCTCCAAAAGCAAGTTGAATAAGTTCATTCTTTTTGACACATCTATTAGTTGATCTGCACAGACTTAATCTTGTATTTGAACCAGAACATACCCATGCAGGATAAGATAAGCCTTCTGCTCCCATCATAACCATTTTAGAACGTGCAACAGCTTCCAACTCCCATTCCATTTTCCCCGGCTCTGCTGCCTCAAGTGCAGCTTTCATTGCTTCTTCCGTTATACGATAGGCTTCGATAATATATGGTATCTCTGCCTCAGATTTGACAGCTTGAATTTTCCATAGTATCTCATCAGCAGGAATATACTCAGCATTAGGAAATGCTTTCTTAATGTTTTCAAATAAAATATATGGAAATATGTTCCAGTTACCAATTCCTATCCGCTTTGGCACGTAACCGCATGCTTTAGCTAGTATTGTTGAGAAATTTTCATCATAAACTTCTTTAGCCCATGTTGGAGAAGATGTCTCAACTAATAAAGGATTTATGCATATTTCAGTTACGCAAGAAAATGCTTTAGCAAAGTCAAAGGATTCAGGACCACCTGTTACAAGAATTGCCTTTCCTTCAGCAGGAATAACAACACTTGCAAAATCAAAAAAGGGCCAGAATCCTGTAAGAAACCGAGAGGTGGCTGATTCACACTCACTACTATATCCTATAAATACATCTAAATCTTTTTTTTTCAACTCTTTCTGGAGTTTACTTATCCTGTTATCATATTCTAAAAATTGAAGGGGCTTTAGCCTCATCTTCTATCCTCCTATCTACTTTGAAAACTTTACCTTTTTATATTTTCTATATTTGTAATATTTTTTAGCGTTCTTTGACAACTAAATTTATTAATATTTTTTAAGTTTCTTAAAAACATTTATATAAAAATCTTTATAAAATAAATACCATATTTAATATTATTTAAGATTAAATCCAGGCAAAAGTTACTATCTTTTTAATCAGATCGCAAATACTTCTTTACTCTTCTATTATTGTTTATGGTTAAATTTAAGGATCAGTTTTGCTAAAAACTTCACTGATGTTTTCTACCAAACCATTCGTCTTTATCACCAAGATACTCCATCAACTCAATAACCGTACCATCCTTATATTCATAAAATCCAACACGTAAGAATCCACCAACCTCAAATGGCTCAAGTAATATTTTTAAATCTTTTGATGCTTCTGCTAGGCTTTTTACCCTAAATGCAATATGGGGTCTTTCTCTTACAGGCCCTTTAACTGAACTATCTGGTTCATAGCGAAGCCATTCAATATGGTAGGGATGTTCCTTGGGATTTGTTACCCAAACACGTGTAGCTTCTACCCAATTTTCATCATCTTTCTTTTTTTCTGTTATTAATCCTACATGATCAAATTCCATTCCTTTTTCCTCCAAATAAAATATACAATCTCGCTTAATAAATAGGTCAAATAATTATCACAATCAAGATAAGGGTTAAGTTTTTACACTAACTTTTTCCAATATACCTAACTCACTTATTCAAGTACTTGCATTAAGAATAGTTTCCCTATAGATAATATATCAATTCTTTTGTTCTATTAATTATAACCTGATCCTAAAACTCAATAACTTTATTTTCCCTTGCAGATCTTTCAGCCATTTTCATAGCATAAACAGCATTCCTAGATTCTCTGGGTGTAGTTACAGTTGGCTTTTCTCCATTAGCTATGCACTTTATAAAATAGTCAAATTCTTCTTTTAGGTATCCCCTTCTTAAACCATGAACCGTTGGCCAATATGTTGATTGTGGATAACTTATACCTTTTTTTGTGATTACTGTATAATTAGAACCTGAATTATCTATATAAATTGCACCCTGGGTTCCAATTATCTCCATCCTTGCATCTATAGCAAAGGGAACATTATTTGGCAAGCACCATATATTTTCTATCACAGCAATGGCGCCATTATCTAATCGAAAAAAAGACCAGCCGAGGTCATCATAGGCAAAATTTGGTCTTGTGTTCATTGTTTGAGCATAAACGCTCTTTGGTTTAGCTCCTGTATACCAGGACATAAGATCAATATCATGTATACCATCACCAAAAAGAGCACTAATTTTATCCAGAGAGCTCTCAGTAATCCAGCAAGCAAGATTTCTGCGTGCATGCATAGAGAGTATTTTCCCAACACTGCCAGCTTCGATTTCCTCTTTTGCAAGAGCATATGCAGTATCAAACCTGCAAATATGCCCTACCATAAAATACTTATCAGTCTTTTCTACTTCTGCTATAATCTCGTCACACTCCTCTACGCTATCTGCCATTGGCTTTTCAAGAAATACATGTTTTCCAGCCCTAATAGCATCCATGGTTATCTTCAAGTGATCTTTAACATGAGTTACTACTGTAACCATATCAATGTCTTTATCCGCCAAAAGGTCATGGTAATTTGTATAGGTTTTTGGGATATTATACTTTTCAGCTATTTCCCTCAACCGTTTTCCACGACGTGTACAAACCGCTTTCAAATCTACAGCAGGAAGTTGTTTAAGAGTATCCACATGATGTTCGCCAAACCACCCTAATCCTATAACACCACATCCTATCCTATCCACGGTCATCATCTCCTCTCCTTTGATAAATATATTAAATCAATTATTTTTTTAATATTTCTAACCATAATATGTATTAGAACATTTAACTACTTTATATTATTAGTATAAGATTAAATTTTTATTCATCTATGAAAATCAATTTCTCATAAATTATTATTCCTGATTAAATATAATTTTAGTACAGTTTCACTATCTTATTTTCTTTTGCTGATTCTAGTGATGCTAAGGCCAGCTCCAGAGCTGCACGCCCATCATAAAAAGTTGCTTTTTTTATAGGCTTATTGTTATTTATACAATCAATAAAATATTTACATTCAAGAAAATAAGCATCAGTTTTATCAACCTCCGGTGTATTGATTGACCCATCATTTTTGTAAATAGTAAGAGCAGCTTTTTGGTCTCTCTCCTCTATATTTTTACCAGCTCTAAATACCCATTCAACAGTACCTTTCTCGCAGAGTATTCTTAAAATCATTGTAAAGGGGAAAGATCCTCTAAAAGCCCATCCCCCTTCTGCTAACGCAGACGCCCCACTTGCAAATTCTATGTTAGTAGCTATGTGGACCAAACCACCGTGCTCCAGGTTTCTTGGATTATATACTCCCTGAGCTTTAACAATATAAGGTCTTCCAAAAAGCCAGATTAAATAATCAAGATCATGTATATGTAGGTCAACTGCTGCCCCTCCACTATATTTTTCATTAAGCCCCCAATTTCCTTCATGCCAATCAGGAGTTACTGCCAATCTCTCACAATAGCCATGAAGTGGCCTTCCAAGCTTTCCGCTATCTATTAATTCTTTAGCTTTAACATATTCTGGCCAGAATCTCAGAACATGGCCTACCATAGATTTCACTTTATTTACCTTCACTGCTTCTATCATTTTATCTATTTCTTTTAGTGATAAAGCTAATGGTTTTTCACAAAATATATGTTTGCCAGCATTAGCTACTCTCCTCACCACTTCTGAATGTAAAAAAGTAGGCACACATACATAAACACAATCTAAATCCTCATTATTCAGTAAGTCATCTAAATTTGTATAATATTTTGTATTAAATTTTTCAGCAATTTTTTTACCTTTTTTCTCTACTTTATCTACAATTGCTACAATATTTGCATTTTCAATCTCATTTAAATTATTTAGATGTGTTTCCCCTATAAAACCAGCACCAATTACAGCAACCTTTACCATCCTTTACCTCCTGTCTAATTTAATTAACTACATAAAATGCATGGCCAACTTATTTACTACCTATTAGATATAAAAACTTATTAATAGCTGCTTAAATTATTTCAGTATATTTTATATGCCATAAAAAACTAGACATCTATTACTTAACATACCCAAAGCTTTTTAAAAAATCATATGATTTTTTTACAGCTTCATTAATTTCTTCCAAAGAATGCTCTTTACCATCAAATTCAACTTCCAGACTCATTGGACCACTATAGTCTTTTACTAAATCAAATATTTTCTTAAAATCTATATTCCCTTCACCAAGTGCTGGAAAATTCCATTCTTTTAACCTGCCAGCACGCTCTTTTAGATGTATGAATCCCATGTATGGTAAAGCATTTTCAATATCATCTTCAGCTTTTACCCCTCCATAATACATGACATTTGCAGTATCGTAATTAAGCTTAACATTTGGGTGATTAATTGTTTTTATTATCTCAGCACCCTTTTTGCCTGTATTACACCATTCTCCATGCATTTCAAGACAAACTGTTACATTTTTGGATTTAGCATAGTCTGCAATTTCACTTATATCTGAATAAAATTTCCTCTGGTCTTCTTCTGTTTTAACTTCACCCGTATCAGTAGTTACAAAATTAGCACCAAATAATCTAACAGCATCTATAACTTTTTTAAAATTGCTAACTGCGTTTTTCTTCATCAGTCGAGTATGGCCAGCAATACAATGAACCTTAAGTCCATAACTACTGCATAGTTTTAAAATCTTATCAGCATCTTTTTTTGTCATTTCTTCAGGATTTGGTTTAATATGGGTAAAGTAGGCAGGTGCCGAGGTTAGCTCTATATATTTAAATCCAGCTTTTGATATTCCTTCAGCTATTTCTTCTAAGCTATATGGGGGATAAGTTGTTGTGACAACTCCAACTATATTTTTCATATCTTTCTCCCTTTTAGGATTAATATTATTTAATTTATATGTTAACTACACTATTTAATAGACATTCAGCCATTAAGGCAAAACCCTCTTAGTCAATCCAAATGGGTACATCTGCTGCTGCGCAAAAGCTTCTGCATAAGGAACTCCAGCTTGATATCCTCTAAATCTTGCTATTGTCTTTATAAACTCTTCAACATTAGTATTATGCATTTCCTTTAGCCAGCCTAACTGTGACTGCATTTTTAACATCATTTTAACTTTAATATCTATAGTTTTAGATATATCAACATACTCTACTGGATTAAAGTTAATCCCAGCTAAAGTATCCATATAGTATAATATAGGTACTTTATCTGAACGAGGATATTTAGTCTTCCATAATTTAAGACTTGCCAGGTAAACAGATTCAAATACAAGTTTGCTTACATTCACATGGTCAGCCATATAATCATTAGGATGATGGGTAATTACTACATCTGGTTTAGCCTGCCTGATTACATCAATTATCTTCACTCTGGAATCCAAATCTACTACTACTTCTCCATCTGCCATTCCACCCCATATTGATACAGCTCCAATTAATTTTGCTGATTCAACAGCTTCGCCTCTCCTGATTCTTGCAATTTCCTCAGATGTATGTGTAAGGCTTCCTTTATTTCCATCACATACATGGCACATGAAAATCTCGTGTCCATATTTACTATAAAGAGCTAATGTACCTGCACATAACAACTCGAGGTCATCAGGATGAGCACCAATTGCTAATATTTTCATAACAACTCTCCCTGCATATAATTATAAGCTATTACTAATCAACAATTTTTGAGAATCTTATTCTTGTACCTATCTAAGGCACCCACTACATATTTAACCCAAACTTCTTACTCACTCCAACTTGCCCATTTCCTCCCAACATTTGCTACAATTATCCATATAGATATTCCAATCATTGAAACCAAAAGAATAACTGCAAAGAAATTTGCCATTCTTGCAAGGGATGAATAATATGCTATTCTATTACCCAATCCCATCTTTCCTCCTACCATATCTGAACCAACAGCAGTAATTAAACCAAAAATACCGCCTACTAGAAGACCAACGTTAATCATAGGAAGAGCAAGAGGAAAACGAATCTTTAAAAATATCTGATATGTTGTTGCACCATATGACTTTGCAAGAGCAATTTTAGCTAAATCAGTTCTCCTGAACCCTGTAACAGAGTTAATCATAACCATAGGACCTACAGCCAGAGAAACAGCAATAATACGAGGCCAGATATTAAATCCAAGTCTTAACATTAGTAGAGGGACTAGTGCAATTGTAGGTGTTGTTACAAGTATGAGTATATAAGGAGTAACAATTTTCTCAAGATACGTTACTTGAGTAAGAACTGCCGCTAAAACTAGCCCAATTGAAGCACCTATGATATATCCTGAAGCAAGCTCAGCTACAGTAAAGAGGAAGTGGGGATATACAGTTGGAAAAGATGTAACCAATGCAACAGCAATTGCACTTGGTGTAGGAAAGACAAATTTAGGAATATTAAATAATCGAACCAATAATTCCCATCCTCCCATGAAAATAACTGCTACAGCTACAATACCTAATATTTGCTGCCATCCATGTACTTTAACTGCAGATACAGTTTCAGATATGTCAAGATTGCCACCTTTTTTAGGTACTCTTTCTTTAAATTCTGGTATCTCTTCTTCCAACTCTTTTTCGTAAGTATCCATAAACATACCCCTTTAAATATAATAAATCTTTTAAAATAAAAACCTCTCCTACTTAATTTATACCTTCAACTTAGGTCTTCTCATTCTTATTCATTTGTTTGCTAGAAACTAACAAAGAGATTATGTCACAGTACTATAAGCCTGACTTTGGTACATACCATCCCTCTTTTGTTTTTCCACATCTTTTACAATTGTTCCCTTTATCTCTGTCACAATATCAAAAAACTTTCTATCCATGGTTATACCTTCCGGTCTAGGTCTTGGTAAATCAATATTGAAAGTAGCTGAGTTTACTGCAGGCCTTGGAGTCATAACATATACCTTGTTTGCCAAGTAAACAGCTTCTTCTATCCTATGAGTAACAAAAGCTATAGTCTTCTTTGTCTTTTCCCATATTCCAAGCAGAAGGGTGTCCATTTCATCTCTTGTGTAAGCATCAAGAGAACCAAAAGGTTCATCTAAAAGCAGTACTTTTGGATCATATGATAGAGCTCTTACAATTGCAGCTCTTTGCTGCATACCTCCTGAGAGTTCCCTTGGATAGTTATTTTCAAACCCAGTTAGGTCTACGCTCTCAATTAAATCTTTTACACGTTTCTTATACCCATTAAGATTTTCTTTCATTATCTCAAGTGGAAAATTTATATTATCAATTAGATTTCTCCAGGGCAGAAGGTTAGGCTGCTGAAAAATTATCCCAACTTCTCTTCTTGGTTTATCTACCTTTCTACCAAATATAGATGCTCTTCCTGATGTAAAGGGATGCAGCCCTGTAAGACCCCAGAGAAGAGTTGTTTTACCACAACCACTTGGACCAACTATAGCAATAAAATCCCCTTCTTCAACTTCCATAGAAAATTTTTTTATTGCAGTTAATCTTCCCTTTTCAGTCATATAAATTTTGCTAACATTTTCAGTCACGATAACATTGCCCACAAATACCACCTAATTTTGTCATAGTTTGCAGCTCTTTTTTTCTAAAAAGAGCTGCAAACCTTCCATTTTACCTAAACTAAATCTTACCTATCTCTAACAATTACCAGTCGCCTGTAACTTCTACGTCTTTCCAGGTATCATTTAATTCAAATTCTTCTGCATCAGCTTTAACTCTTGCTTTATCAAAATCATTTGCTGCTTCTATTAACTCATTTGTTGCAACTTCATCAAATTCTAGCTTTGTTTCTGTCTGTTCCAAATCATAAATTATCTCTAAGTATTTATTCCATCCATCTTTTTCAAACCAGCCAAATCCGTCACCTAATCTTTCACTAGAAGTATAAGCCCAATGGAGCTGCTGCATAGACTCGAGGGCAAGCTTTGGCTCCATCTGTTCTCTAATAGCTGCAAACTTATCGTATACTATTTGAGCTGCCGCACGAGGATTGACACGAGCAAAATAAATACCCATTGATGTTGCCTGCATGAATTTCCCTAACAACTCTTTCATAGCAGGATCATCTAAATCTGACTTCCTAACACAGTAACCATTTGCTGGCATTTTTGAAAAATCCTCACCAAGGAAATATCTCAAATCAAGTCCTTGTGCATCCCATTGTGCTCTTAATCCTCTCCATGTGAGAGCACAATCAGCTTGTCCAAGAGATACTGCTTGACCCCATTGAGCTCCAGCATTAACATAAGTTACACTGCCAGGATCAACTCCTATTTCAATTAAAAGAGGATCTGCAATTACCTGCCACCCAGGATCTCCCAGTGATATTGATTTTCCTTCAAGATCCTGGACACTCTGTATATCACTGTCCTTTTTTACAGCAAAATCAAAAACCTGTATCATCATCGTTTCATATGCCATGATAATATCCATTCCAGTATCAACACTTGAGGTTAAAATACCTGGTGATGGATAACCAATATCTGCTTTTTTTTCACTGACAAATTTGGTACATGCAAATGCATCCATTGGTCCTGGTTCCATAATCAGGTTTATTCCCAGTTCATCAAAATACCCCATTTCTTTTGCAACCCACAGGTTGTAGTCATCCATTACTTCAATTGTTCCTCTTGGAGTAATAAATGTCATATCAACTAGTTCAACCGGAGCAGCTTCTTCGACTACTTCCTCTTCTTCTGCTGGAGCTTCTTCAACTTCTTCTTTAGCAGGAGCTGCCTCTTCGGCTGCTTCTTCTTCGGCTGAGGCTATCTCTTCCTTACAGCCGGCAAGAGTAAAAC
>Ga0209121_10004855_pt1 | contig 12410 bp, 11 predicted proteins | sample Cruoilmetagenom3_FD_187292 | JGI IMG/M metagenome (GOLD analysis project Ga0209121, IMG submission 187292) | Oil polluted marine microbial communities from Coal Oil Point, Santa Barbara, California, USA - Sample 3 (SPAdes) (version 2) | ecosystem: Environmental > Aquatic > Marine > Oil seeps ... | reverse complement strand
GTAAAGAGTCTGTTCTTCGGTCAGATCAAAGTTCATCCTGAATCCTCAAAAAAAGTATGCTAGGTAGTTTTGATGCCTCGGTTTGTAAAATTTGGCAAGGATGATGATGTATATTGTGGACTTTACTTTCTATCTTGCGAGCTTGAGCGCCTCCCGGGGTGACGTTTCTATGTCGGGCGAGGAGCGCTTAGGTGCAGAGTGAAAAAGGTCTGCAAGGCAGTCAAGTTACGAGCATCGGCTTAGCGTTCGCGTCAGTTATTGCGGTGGCACCGACGGTCGCTGGTGCGACGATGGTCAATCTTGGAATTACGGCAATTGTGGATGATTGGGGTGTATCCCAGCAATCGGCTCAATGGGTTTCAAGCGCGTACATGGCTGCATTGGCTATTGGGCTGCCAGTTTCTGATTGGATTACGAAACGGTTCGGGCTTCGTAGAACAGTAGTTACCTTCCTTGTGCTGTATTTTGCCTGCAGCATATGGGCAGCCGCTGCATCTGGCCTTACATCACTGGTAGTTGCGCGGATTTTCCAAGGATTGTTCGCGGGAATCATCCAGCCAGCGACGCTTGCTGCTCTGTATTTGGGCTTTCCAATACAGCGGCGGGGGATGGCAGTGGGTCTGTTTTCCTTTGCCACGGCCGCTGCGGCTGGGATCGCGCCCTGGATCGGAGGGATGTTGGTCGATATTTCTGATTGGCGCTCTATGTTCTTTGCGCTCGCGATACCCGCGGCGGTAGCGATTCCCTTGGTAATCATATACTATCCTTCGCCCAATTCCGACGAACCAAAAACATCGTTGGACTGGCTGGGGCTGGGGTTGCTGGCAATGAGTATCGGCCTTGTGTTTATAGGGCTGCATCGCTTCGCTATGGGGGATGGGAGTATCTTCAGCCAACTTGTATTAGCGATTGCGGTGATGGCAGGTCTCTACCTGTTCTGGCGCCGAGAGATTTCGGTCAAGGATCCTCTGATTGATATGCGCGCGTTAGCCAAAACTCGCATGGCCTGTACCTGCTCTATCAACTTCCTTCTTGGCACGGGGCTTTATGGATCGTCCTTCGTCATTCCGTTGTATGCTCAGGAGATCCTTGGGATGACAGCTAACGATGCCGGATTGCTCCTGCTACCGGGGGCAATTTTTCTGTCGATCGGCACGCTGATTTCCGGCAAGTTATTGAATAGAGTTTCCCTGTCTGTCATGATGTCCATTGGGATCGCGGTTTTCGCAGCGTCGAATGTCATGCTAGCTTACGTTAGTCCGACGAGTACATTTGTGGCATTTGCTGCGATTGTGGTCCTTGGCAGATTGGGGCTGAGCGCAGCTCATCCGGCTGTCCACCTGGCAATCATGAAGGTCGGATCCACGTCCGTCGGGCAAAGCGCGGGATTGACCAATCTTACCCGGCAACTGGGTGGGTCGTTCGGCATCGTGGCTCTGACGTTGATCGCACAGTGGAATGACGTGTCGAGTAACGCCCCAATCAGCGAGGCTGGATATCACCGAGCATTCATCGGTTCCGCCTTGCTGCTTGGCGCAGCGGTGGTGGCAGTCGCTGTATATTCCAGAGCGAAGGACGAGGCCTAATTCCCGTCAAATGTAACACTGAACCTATTATGGTGAAACTGTTCTGCAACGTGAATCGCCCAATGCCTTTCCTCACAGGATTGGGCATCCGATAAGCAATTGGTTGTGGCAGAATGGCTAGTTAATTGGTGGCATTTAAAGCTCGCTAATGGCCACCAGGCGACCCGCCTTCCAGATCTGCCATCGCTCAGCAGCTGATCGGGCTAGCGATCCTTCGCAGCTAGCGCGGGACATAAGATTGTGTTGAAAACACCCGGCAGACTTTGGCGTATGAGTTGGTTGTAGAATTGTCTTGTGCGGACCCTACTGGGCAGACGTATAATGCCTGCGCAACCCGTTTCTGATTACAAAATAGTCCTGCTGATGATCTGCCGGTTATCGAGCCGCAGCACACCTTATGACAAAGGTGGGTGCGGCTCGATCCGGCGCATCTGCGCGTCAAAAAATCAAATCAACTCACTCACTGCAACGCCACCTCGGCGTAGACCATGAATAATATAATCGAAGCTTCAGAAATCCCTCTAATTAGGCCTTGAACCTAATAGACAGGGATCGGCTGCAAGCCATCATCCAGTTCCACGTCGAAGGAATTGATTGCCATACCCAGCATATTGTAATTTCCGACGACGAAGACGACATCCATCATTTGCACTAGTGTATAGTGCTCTAGGCCCTTCTCCCAAGCTTCGTTACTTACAGCCCTGTTCGTCATCAGTTCTTCGACCATGACGATTAAGGCTCTTTCGCGGTCGGACCATCCATCATGAGACGATCCGGCAAGGACTTTTTCAAAATCCGCGTCTTTGAAATCACAGGCATTCCGTGCGATTCGAACGTGCTGGCCCCATTCGTAATCATAGCCACCGAGAACTGAGATTCTCAGTATCGTTAACTCGCGATCCCTCAGTCCAAGAGTGGTTTCGTTCAATAGATAATGCGCGAAACCCATCCATCTTTTCATCAAGGCCGGATTATTGGCCAATACTCTCTGCACATTTGCTAGAGAAGGAGATTCCTCGAACATCTTCAGCGTTTCGCTTTTCGGTTGAGTGAACCACTTACTGGGCGTTTGCAAATCAGATGGAATATCTTTTAATTCAAGGGCTTGAACCCGTGCTGCTCTAGTCATATCAATCCTCAATATTATCGTTATTTTCAGTCATGGTAATTCTTAGATATCTATTAGGTCGTTCAATTGTCTATGCAAAATCAATCATCTGCTTCAGACTTGCGATAAGGGCCCAAGGATAGGAACAGTGCTGCTCCTATCAGGCATGTCGGGATATAGAGATACAAAGCTAAGTCGTAGGATTTCGTCTGGTCGTAGACAAAATTGACAGCCATCGGACCCAATCCTGATGACATAGCCTGCAGCCCCCCGATTGTGCCGAACAGAAGGCCGAAACTTTTGAGCCCGAAATGCCGTGTTATTAAATACGCCACACCGTCATATTCCGCTCCTGCCGCAAATCCCAGGAGCGTTATGGCGAGGAAAATAGCGATCATCGACTCCGGGAGCGCAAGTATGAGGATCGCGCTGAAGCACGGCAACATAACCGCTCCTGCGGTAACGACGTTCGCGTTGAAATTGTCTAGAAGGTAGCCGCCTCCGAGGCGCCCAACCACTGTCGTAACTCCAACCATGCTTGCCATGCCCGCAGCCAGTTGCATCGAAATGCCCTTGTCCACCAGTATGGGGACAATGAGGATCACAAACGATACAGTTGCCAAGACCATTGCGCACGAGCCGCCTACCAGCTTGAAGTACTTTAGGGAAAAGACCGTCTCCCAAGGAACCTTAACGGCGGAATCCTCGGGCTTCACCGGCTGCGCACTGATCTTCTGATTGTTACTTTGGCCAGCTCTCTCGCGTCGCGCGCTATCCCGCTTACTGTCGAAAAAGAAAAAGATGAGAGGAAGAAGGACGATGCCCCATACGATCGCCGCTGCGACGTAGGCGAGTTGCCAGCCGAAAAGTTCGACCAAGGTGGTGGTGATAAGCGGCGTCAATGATGAGCAGACTGCGGTGCCGCACAACGTCGCCGCCAACGCAAGGCCACGGGATTTGTCGAAAAAACTAGCGACCCCGGAGGTCCACACCATCGGCTTGATCATTATTGCGCCGATGGAAAGCACCAACCACAACCCCCACCAGGTCCAAAGGGTTTCGCCTACCTGCGAAAGCAGCGCGATACCGGCACAGGTCACCACCGAGCCGATCAATCCGATGCGGCGCGGTCCTACGCGATCAACAACCAGGCCAACAACCGGCCCCATGAACACAGATAAGATAGCCGCTATGACGGGTCCGGACGCGATTTCCGCCCTGGTCCACCCAAGTGCCTCCTCAAGCGGGATGACCATAACCCCGTTTGTGTAGGTTGGCACCGCCAGAAGCGCCATGCCGGCACCGCCGCCAAGTACTACTCGCCAATGCTTGCCCCATTCACCGGGATTACCTTCAGTCGACAAACATCCTCCTGTTGCCGTTATTTAGTGCAAGCAATTCCAAAAAGTTACTCGCTCGGCTCCAATTTCTGTAGCTCTATCGAGCGCTTGCGCAACCTCTAATTTACTCACTGTTAGATTTTTAAGATACTAAAGTCCGCTGACAAGAGCGATCTCTAAGTCCGGATAATTACTGCATCTAGCATGCCTTTTGCGCAAGCTATTATGTGCCCAAGTAAGTTGGAACGGATGCATTGTGGGCATTCTCCGCTGGCGATTAATGACTGGACAGATAAAATGCTACACGTTACAAAAAAAGAAAAATAAGGCATAATGCTTGACATTTCGGCGAGGAAAAAATTGTGAATACGGAAGCCAGAATTGAGGTTCAGACGCCCTTTCAAGGTAGTGCAGAATGCTGGAAGATTGACCACGCATCTTCTCCGCTTTTCGTTAAATTCACAGGAGAGGGGCTTTCAAGCTCTGAGTTTGTTGATTTGATCCGCGATCAAAGGAGTGTTCTTGATGCGCTGGTGCTCGAGCACGGCGGCGTGGTTTTGCGGGAGACCCCTATCGGGGACGCAGACCAGTTCAACGAATTTTCAAGCGCGTTTCCACAATATGATCAAGGTTACGTTGGTGGGGCAGGGCCGCGCAGTTCTGTTTCTGGAAACGTATGGGAAGCTACGAAAGTTGATCCTCGCTACAAGATTACGATCCATCAAGAGATGGCCTATATGGCCAACTATCCGGCGCAGATCGCTTTTCATTGTGCGAAACCCGCAGGAGAAGGCGGCGAGACCATCGTTGCGAGCATGACTGAATTCATGAAAGCAATTCCTGCCGCATTAGGCAAAAGATTGCGCGAGCACGGTATCCGGGGTGTTCGTAATTACGCGCCGGCCCATGAAGCCGACGGTAAGAAGACTGTTCAGCACATTGACGAAAAAAGCTGGGACGAGGTTTTTGATACCGACGTTAAATCGGAAGTAGATCAGATTTGTAGCGAGAAAGGCATGGAACCCATCTGGAATGAAGATGGGACCTTGACACTCGTTACATATATGGACGCGTTCACCAAGCATCCTCGGTTGGGGACCGAATTCTATCGCAACATCATCCATATTAATTTTGCGGATACCGATTTAGGTCGGGATGACGAGGGGCAAAAAGAGCGCGTGTCCAAGCAAAAGCTGCCTACAGGCTATACGTTGGGTGACGGGAGCCCGCTAAGCGATGAAGATAGGGCAGGTTTAGAAACGGCTCTCGACGAGGTGACCCTTGCGTGGTCATGGAAGGCTGGGGACATAATGTTGCTAGACAATCTACAAATGGGCCATGGAAGAAACCCATATGTCGGAGAGCGCGAAACCTTCGTGGTCTTGCTAGGTGATGGGCCGGCGGATAATGCTGCCCCCCTGGCGGCCTAGTTCACTTTAGTTTCTCAATTCGGCTTGGCGGCTGGCAAAGTGTCAGATCACACTGCCAACTGTCAGTATGAAAAGCCCTGAGCAACCGCGGCGCTTTAGGCGGCCGTGGAGTGCGTCGGAACACTTTTCCCGGAATGAGTATCCCGCCCACGCCATTAGCGATCACTTCTTTGAATGCATCGGCGTCGGAGCCGCGATCGACTACTAAGGTCTCGATCCGGTCGGTTGCCAACCAGAACGGCGGGGCGAAAACCCTGGACATCATGCGTTCGCCCGAAGCAACGGCAGTGCTTCGATGCAGCTGTGGGCAATCAGGCGGCATTTTCTCATCCGATACAACGATCCAGTTGCCCAATCCTGGCTACAAAATGCGTATGGAGCACTGAGGCAAAACCCAGACTAACCTTAGTCAAGGAAGCTTAGGCACAGTGACAAATACGCAAGCTATCGGCACCTTTCTAATCGGCAACAGGCGTTGACAGGTGCCCCATTTCTATATAGTGGCATACTTTCTTCGGTCTCCTAAACGTGCTGAAGTGATAAGGCGCAATTAGTTAGAGGAAATAAGAGTCAGTTTTGAAGAAAATTTCGGCACCGAATCAAAAGAATTCGGGCAATAAAAGTGACTGAATATTAAGTCGTAGAATTCGAATAACCCTTGGGAGGGGGAATAAATGACAAAGAAAGAGTCCAATAAAATTTTCCAAGTTAGCATGTTGGCTATGGCGTCAATGTTGCTTTCGGCTGAGGCGGCAAGCGCTCAGGAGGCTCCTGCAGATATGGCTGGAGCGGCTGAAGAGGAAGTTGATGGCGGCTCAATTATCGTGACCGCGCGTAGGCGCGATGAAGCGATACAGGATGTTCCTTTGTCAGTTACCGCGGTGCCACCAGCACAGCTCGAGCGCATGGTCTCACCAGATCTCGAACAGCTTAAGGGTACGGTTCCAAACCTAATAATCGATCCAGTGGCTTCCGGTCCCAATGGTGCGGCGATTGCGATCCGTGGGATCAGCTTTGAAGATATCGAAAAGTCTTTCGATCCAGCAGTGGGGCTGGTTATCGATGGCGTCTATTTTGGTAGCAATACTGGCCAACTCGCCGATCTGTTCGACATTGAAAGCATCGAAGTTCTGCGTGGCCCGCAGGGAACCCTTTTTGGGCGCAATACTACGGGCGGAGTAATTAATCTCCGTCGCACCACTCCAACAGGAGAATGGGGCGCCGAAATCAAAGGAAAGATCGGCAATTACGGTCAGCGTGGAGCCTCTGCGGTTATCAATGCCCCGGTGATCGAAGATCTGATTGCTTTGAAAGTATATAACAATTTCACTGAAGTTGGTGGATGGGTGCGCAATGAGACGAAGGGTGTGTCTGCTCCCAATGTCCAAACGAATAATTTCGGCGTCGCTCTTTTGATTACGCCATCGGATACAGTATCCTTGAAGTTGACTTACGACCGTTATGACCTCGATAGCCCGAATAACGATGTTGTCGCGCCTACCAGTCTAACTAGCTATGATCTTGTTTGCCGTATCAATCCAGCTACGGGCCTTACCCTAAGTGGGGTGCCGCTAAGTCAGTGTAACCGCAACACGGGTGACGATCTTTATACGACCTACCAAGATGAAGATACCTTCATGGAATATGGTCAAAATACCTATATTGCGGAACTGGAGTGGGAAATCTCTCCTGATCTGACGTTGACGTCTGTAACATCCCGTATGGATACAAAAGAGCATTCCAGAACGGATTTCGAAGCTAGCTCGATAACCTTCTTTTCAAGCGATAGAACGCAAGCATATCGCCAGTGGTCTCAGGAAGTTCGCTTGGCTGGGCAATTGGGTGACATGATCGACTTCGTTGTCGGCGGATTTTATTTCAGCAACGGATACGATTCGAGAAACCTCACCAATTTCGGCCCATTTTTCCAGGCTATAGGGCGTCAGCCTCAGGCTGTTTTGGAGCCTGATTATGATTCAAACTCGCTGGCATTCTTTGCTGATGTCGATTTTCAGCTAACAGACGACCTAAGGGTATCTGTCGGCGGGCGTTACACTGAAGATGAGAAGACGATCACTTCCGTGATACCTGGCTTCTTCGTAGGAAGCGGAGCATTTGAAGGCTCTAAGTTCACTCCGAAGGTTACCGTCGATTATAATGTTAATGCCGATTTGATGGTCTATGCCAGCTATTCAGAGGGGTATCGTTCCGGGGGCGTTAACGGCCGCGGTGCATCACTCTTCTCGATCATGTCTACCTACGAGCCTGAGACTGTGAAGGCGTATGAAGTCGGCTTCAAATCTTCCTGGTTTGATAATAGTGTCACTTTCAACGCATCGGCATTTTATTCCGATTACTTGGATAAGCAGGAGTCGGTTATGCGACTCACTGCTCCGGGCACCTCAGCAAATGCTCAAGAAACGGTCACAGCCAATGCTGCGTCCGCAGAGCTTAAGGGTTTGGAGTTGGAGTTGGCTGTTCGGCCCTCAAATGGTTTCGAACTTTCGGGTGCGGTGGGTCTGTTGGATGCCAAGTATGATTCATTCATAACTTTGGACGCCTTTGGTAACCCAGTTGACCGGTCTTCGCTGAATTTGCGTCGAACCCCGAAGATCACTGCCCAAATGGGTGCTAACTATTCCTGGGAAATCCCAGACGGGGAAGTCATTCTCGCGGCTGAATATATTTACATCGACGAATATGATGTCGTGATTAATCCGGATCCGAACGATCCTACTATCAACGATCTACGCGGGCTTATCGATAGCCAGAACAATGTGAACGCAAGTATCACATATACGAAGTACATCCGTGATGCAGAAGTCTCTTTCAGATTGTTCATGCGTAACATTTTGGATGATCGCGGGTTGGGTTCAGCAACTATCGTCCCAAGGCTATTTGCTGACGGTGTAGCACGGCCGCCCCGGACCTATGGTGTTGAGACGGTTCTCCGGTTCTAAGAACCGAATGGAGAGCCAGCGCCAAGCTTAGGTTTGTCGCACTACGAATTATTGAAGAGGATAACTGCTATGGAACAGAAAACTGTTGATCGTCTCTACCAGCAGGTAGAATATGAAAATAATCGGACGGAGCCACCCGAAGGTTTTCCAACACTTCCTGACTTGCCTGCTGGCAGATACAATAGCGAACGTTTCTTTGAGCTAGAAAATGAGCATGTTTGGCCGAATGCTTGGCTCTATGGTTGTCATATGGATGACCTGCCAGAATCGCGCAGTTATTTCCTATGGGATCGGATCGAAACTACCCCTGTAATCATTACGCGTGATAAGGATGACAAGATCCACGCCTTTCACAACGTCTGCCGCCACCATGGCGCGGCGGTGGTGGATCCAGACCAGCCAAAGGGAACTGCTCCTCGGCTAGTTTGTGGCTACCATGGCTGGTCCTATGGCCTTGATGGCGAATTGATCGGAGTTCCTGATAAGCGTGATTTCGTCGATCTAGACTTGTCGTGCAGGGGCCTTCTGCCATTGAAGGTGGAGCAGTTGGGTAAAGTGATTTTCATCAATCAAAACCTAGAGGCGCCAACTCTTTCTGAATCTATGGGGCCTATGTATGGCGACATGGAAGATTACGATTGGGGCAACACTCGTTTGGTCGAATCCCGTCAGTTCCACCTTGGCTGCAACTGGAAACTGGGTGTCGAGAATTTCCTCGAAGCATACCATTTGCCTGTGATTCATAAGGCTACTGTTGACGCTAGTTTTAATTACAAGGGAGCGACGAATTCTTTGTATCCAGGCGGGCAATCGCGAATGGCAATGCCAACGCCCGAGAAGGATCCCGGAGATTTGGCATACCCGCGTGGTGCCATGCTTGATATTCCGACTGCCTCGGACTTCGCGCGTAAAAATATCGTCACTTACACTCTATTTCCCAACACTTTTGCTCCGCTGACTTCAACTGCCCTAGTGTTTCTAATGCTATGGCCGATTGACAAGGACAACAGTCGGTTTGACGTGATGTGGTTCGGACCCGACTGGGGCGAAGGCGAGAGGCCAGAGGGTTGGGATATGGCTATTGACCATCTCGATCGGACCTTGGCGGAAGATTTGGCGGCACTGAAGCTTTATTCTTCTTCCCGTAAATCTCCTGCGTTCAAAGATCTTGGGGTTGTTCTCAATTATCAAGAGCGAAAGATCTATAACCTTCATGAGGGAATCGATCGCGCTATCGGCGTCGAAAATATCCCTGAAGAATTAAGGGTCGAGCAAGTGCTTGAGGCTTTTCACGAGGAAGATTGAGCGTCCTATAACTCAATAATATCTAAGTTAATTTTTAAAAGGATGCGATATGGCACTCTTGAGTGACAAGATTGTTCTCATTACCGGTTCAGGAATCGGTATTGGACGTGAAGCTGCGAAAATATTTAGCCGTGAAGGTGCGCACGTCTTGGTTGGCGATCTTAACCAAGACAATGGGGAAGCAACAGTTGAACAGGTGGAGCGCTCCGGCGGGAGTGCCTCTTTCCTTCAACTCAATGTGACCGATGAGGATAGCGTAGATCAGGCTATTTCTCAGATAATTGCAGATCACGGTCGACTTGACGTTCTTTATAACAATGCTGGGGGTTCAGCACCTACCGACAATATCGTAACAGAACTCGATATTGCTGGATGGGAAAAGGCTCAGAGTGTCGATTTATTCGGCACGTTCCTGACATGTCGAAGAGCGATAAAAGAAATGGTGAAGGCTGGTTCAGGTTCGGTCGTCAACACAACATCTTTGATGGCACTTAAAGGGTCTCCGCATCGCCATGCATACTCCGCAGCAAAAGGTGGTGTAATCTCGATGACCCGTGCGATGGCCGTGACATATGGTCCTCAAGGAGTGCGGGTAAACGCAGTTTCACCGGGGCTGACGCAGACCGAGCGGGTGCGTGACATGATGGCGCAATCAGAGATGCTGCGGGAATCTGCGAACGAATGCCTCTTGGGTCCAGGTGAGCCAGAAGACATCGCCAATGCTGCACTATTCCTCGCATCGGATCTGTCCAAACGTATAACCGGCATTGTTGTGCCCGTGGATAGCGGCATATCGGCATCATGACGCACCAGTCGAACGCCGGTGGTAGAGAGTGGTCGCAAGCTATGCTTGCTGATACATCTGTCAGGTTAGGAATTTCTGATAAGGCAGGGCAGGGGCAATCGGCCTCCGACCTGTCTACCAGGCGTGGACTTGCTGCTCTTTATCGTGCGGCTGCGATGTTCGGTTGGGACGATCTGACTTTTACGCACATTTCCGCGCGAATTCCAGATCGGTCAGACCGGTATCTTATCAATGAATACGGACTGGCCTTCAACGAAATTACCGCTGCAAACCTTGTTGAGATTAATGCGAAAGGGGAAGCGGTCGACACTCCCGATGTCGATGTTAACCCTGCTGGTTTTATAATTCACTCAGCTGTCCATCAGAATCGACCAGATGCCCACTATGTTATACATTTGCATTCGAAGGACGGCGTGGCTGTAGCAGCTCAGAAAGACGGGTTGCTTCCGATCAGCCAGCAATCCTTGATGATATACGATTCGATTGCCTACCATGATTATGGCGGCATCGTAGATGATGAGCAGGAACAGAAAGCTCTACTTGCAGATGCAGGTGACAAGAATATTGTGATACTGAGAAATCATGGTGTTCTTATCATGGGGCCTAGTCCTGAAGCAGTGTTTCTCAATGCTTATTTCTATCAAACCGCTTGTTCTATTCAAATTGCTGGATCGTCAGGAGAGATAAACCTTCTGTCAGACAGCCTAATCTCTAAGGTTAGGGAACAAAAAGTCGAGATGAGCAAAAGCAATTCGGGTAGCACCGGTGCAATGAAAGCTTGGAACGTTGTATTGCGACGTTTGATGGCCGAAGATTCGTCCTTCCTGTATTAAGAATTAGGCTCAGGTTTGGTTCATTGACCTGAGCCATGGATGAAGGTGGCGGCAGGATTGTAGTTAGCTTGAAGGTGTTTTCGCATCGCTAATAATTGGTGGATGCGTTGCCTGAGCCTTACAACCTGCCATATGCCAATACGGTACTTCTGCCTTTAGGGCTTGTGGTTTCGTGGGATCCATTCGTGCAGGTTGAACGATTTGCATATCTCGTTTGATGGTTTGTTCCGCAAATTACCCATTATGATGATGGTAACGTCCCAGCTCAATTGTATTTAACTACGGTCACCGAGGATCCCCGTGGTTGGCCGGTGCGCATCGAGCTTTGATCATCAGTAGGTTTGGCTGGTCGACCTTTGCCATGAGCGCTTTCAAGAAATAGATACGAAGAATTGGATTCAGCGAACGAACTTGCTGTCGAGGAACTATTGCGGCCCGTAATGGCGCAGTGGGATGCCCAACACTAGCCTCTGACATTTGTAAAATTATGTAATGTTCATGCGCGGAACATTGATCCTTGGCATTCTGTTCGCCAACGAAAACATGGCTTGGCTCGGACCGAACGCGCCATCTACAATGCGATCAATTCTTTGTATTTTCTGCGCCAACGGTCCTTGACCGATCCGCGGAAAGAACAGGCCAGCTATTCTACTGCATTAGCATCACGTGAGTTGGCTTTGTCAGTCAAGAAACAGGCGGTTCGATGGCCTAACTCGCCCGCAAGCTGAATGTTTTGCTCAGTATCGAGGCGCAGATGATTGGCGCGCACATTGCAATGATACTTCGAACAACCCTTGAATTAATTCACTTCGGATTTCACTGCGCCGCAATACTGCTTTGTGTAGCTGAAGCTACCTTCGCCGACCGATCAACTAATAAAAATCAGACCCAAATTTTGAAAAATATAACACTGCATAAATTACCTGTTGGCATGGAGGCATGATATGCCTATAGCGGATATTAGCCAAGAGGGTACATTTTTGGATCACTCGTAAAGGCGATGGGAGACGTCAGAGAGTATGAAAGCATTAGAGCCAATCTCG
>Ga0209121_10004853_pt1 | contig 12411 bp, 11 predicted proteins | sample Cruoilmetagenom3_FD_187292 | JGI IMG/M metagenome (GOLD analysis project Ga0209121, IMG submission 187292) | Oil polluted marine microbial communities from Coal Oil Point, Santa Barbara, California, USA - Sample 3 (SPAdes) (version 2) | ecosystem: Environmental > Aquatic > Marine > Oil seeps ... | reverse complement strand
AAGCCGCAGCGATCTTGACGGCGCCGCGCACGACAAGCTCGCTCTTCAAGCATGTGGAATTGATCGCAACGCACGGACGTGCCGTCCTGTTGATCTTGGTTCTGGAAGGGGGCACGATCGAGCAGCAGATGCTCGTCCTGTCAGAGCCCTTGGCGCAAGAATCATTGCGCGAGGCTGCCGATCAGCTAAACGAAGTCTGCGGGGGGCTGGACGCTGAACAGATCAAGAGCCACAAGCGCGAGTTTCCGCCCCTTGAGACCGATGTGGTGCAGATCATACTATCCATTATGGAAGATATGAAAGAGGAACCCTCCGACGAGATATATTACCACGGTCTGGCGGAATTGCTTCAGACGCCGGAGTTCGCCGTTGCAGAAGACGCATCCTCGGCGCTCGTCCGCGTGATGGAAGAACGCAGCTTGCTTCAGGCCGTCCTTACTGAGACGCTCACACCCTCAGTGGGTATCGGCAGCATACGTGTCCTGATTGGCGGTGAAGGACGATGGGAGGAACTCCGCACGTGCAGCATGGTATTGGCCCGCTATGGCGTCGCCAATTATGCCACCGGCACACTGGGGATCGTAGGTCCCATACGTATGCGCTACGGCCGAGCAGTCTCCGCCGTAAGGTTTGTGGCAAGCGTTCTGGGGGAGCTGGTCTATGACATCTACCAGCCCAATCTCAACTCCGGCTATCAACTCAATGGCGCACACCGTGAGATTACCGACAACTGACGTACAGCCGCGCAACAGAAGAAAACACACTACTGGAGGTGAATAGACAATGACAGAAGAGAACTTAGACGAACAGCCCGCCGTCGATATCACGGAAGAAGACGCCGGCGCCGAAGAACCCACGGCAGCTGAGGAGGAGAGCGCAACGGGTGACCTTGAGGCACAGATAAAGGCCCTTGAGGAGAAACTCGCCGAAACAGAGAAAACGACCGCTGAGTATTTGGATGGCTGGCAACGAGCCCAGGCATCATTTGCTAATTTCCGCAAACGCACCACCGCAGAGCAGGCTCAGTGGCGGAGTATGGCCAACGCCGCCCTGTTGGCACGATTGCTCCCGGTCATTGATGACTTCAAGCGGGCCTTTGATGCTGTCCCGGATACGATCAAAGAAGATCCGTGGCTGAGCGGCATTCAGCTCGTGGAGCGCAAGGTCAAGACGATCCTGGAGACCGAGAACGTACAGCAGATCAAAGCAGAGCCCGGCGATATCTTTGATCCAAATGTCCACGAGGCCGTACTTTACCAGGAGGTGGACGGCTTCAACGATGGCGAGATCGTCGCCGTTGTGGAGACAGGCTATATGCTGGCGGATCGCGTGCTGCAGCCCTCGATGGTTGTCATCGCTAAGGGTACAGTAGAAGCCCAGCCTCAGGCAGCGGAAGAAGCCCTGGAACCGGAGGCCGAGGAATCAGCAGTTCAGGGGGACGCGTGACCTTTAAGACTACATGCGGATTAATCACGATCCCAACCCCGGCAGCCCTGACGATGCACGCTCCACAGACCATCGTTAAGGGCTGAATGGAGCTTATATGAACGACGATTATTACGCGATTCTTGGGGTGGACCGCAATGCCGGCCCGGAGGAGATCAAGAAAGCCTACCGGCAGCTAGCTCGCAAATACCATCCGGATGTCAGCTCAGAGCCCGATGCCGAGGAGAGGTTCAAAGAGGTCAACGCGGCCTACGAGGTCCTCTCGGACGGCGACAAACGCGCGATGTACGATCGCTATGGAAGCGAGGGTCCGCCTGGTTTTGGTGGCTTTGACTACGGCGGCGTGCGGGATCCCTTCGATATATTTGCCGAGGTCTTTAGTAACCTCGGTGGGTTCGGAGGCTTCGGACGGTCGAACCGTGCCGGTCCACGTCGCGGCAACGACATCCGTACCGGCCTCAATATCTCTTTTGAGGAAGCAGCCTTCGGTGTTGAGAAAGAAGTCGAAGTCCGTCGGCAAGAAGTATGCCCGGTATGCAGTGGGTCCGGCGCTGAACCCGGGACCTCACCGGAGACATGCACCGAATGCGGCGGATCCGGCCAGACCCGCCAGGTCCAGCACACGCTGCTGGGATCATTTGTGAACATCACGACGTGCCCGCGGTGTAATGGCAAGGGCACCGTGGTCCGAACGCCCTGTCATGAGTGTCACGGGAGCGGCAGAATCTATGCTAACCGGCAGATTCAGGTCTCGATTCCCGAGGGCGTCGATGACAAGATGACGATCCGCGTCTCCGGTCAGGGAGAACCCGGTGAGCTCAATGGACCCAACGGGAACCTCTATATCACGCTCAACGTCAAACCGCACCAGTACTTCAAGCGCCGCGACACAGATGTGGTCCTGGAACTGAAGATCAACGTGGCCCAGGCGGCACTTGGTCATACCATCACCGTGCCAACGCTGGACGGCGACCGCCAGATCTCCGTGCCTGCCGGCACGCAGTCCGGTGCGATCTTCCGCCTGCGCGGACTGGGGATCCCAAAGCTGCGCGGGGCTGGGCGCGGCGATGAACTCATCGTGACCCAGGTCGCGATTCCCAAGCGGCTCACCGAGGAACAGAAGGAGCTCTTCCAGCAATTGAACGACACGCTGGGCACCGAAATTGTGATTGAGGACAAGCAGAGCTTCGTCGATCGTGTCAAGGAAGCCCTGGGACTCTAGAGCTGTGGACTGGTTGGAAGTCAGCATCCTGGTCAGCGGAGAGGCAGCGGAAGCCGTCGCCGAAGTCCTAAGCCGGTACGCCCCCCAAGGAGTCGCCTTTGACCTCAGCGTTGATGATAACGTGCCCGACAGCGCAGATTCGAGCCTTGCCTCTCCGGTCGCGGTCAAGGCTTACCTGACCGTCGATGAGGACATCGACGAGCGCCGGCGCAAGGTCGAGGCAGGCCTGGGGCATTTGCGCCACATCTGGCCCGTGATCCCAGCACCGGTCTTCAAACCGGTGCTGGATCAGGACTGGACCGCCCTGTGGAAGGAGCGGATTCCCGTCCTCCATCTTGGGCGGCGTGTAGTTGTCAAGCCCTCCTGGCGTTCGTATACACCGACGGCGGATGAGCTCATTCTGGAGATGGATCCCGGCATGGCCTTCGGCACCGGGCTTCACCCTACCACCCAGCTGTGCGTGCTGGCCACCGAAGCGCTGGTGAGACCTGGCGCCGAGGTGCTGGACCTGGGTACAGGCACCGGGATTCTGGCTATGGCAGCGGCCAAACTCGGCGCCGAACACATCCTGGCAGTCGACAATGATGAGGACGCCGTCATAGCTGCCCGCCGCAATGCGGTCGCAAATCAACTCAGCGACCGGATCGACCTTGTTCGCGGATCGCTCAAAGATGTGACGGCGGCCTACGATCTCGTGCTAGCCAACATCCTCGCGCCCATCATCATCAGTATGGCCGAGTCGGGACTCGCCGAACGCGTCCGGCATGGGGGCACCCTGGTTGTCTCAGGTATTCTGGCAGAGCAGGCCGACGACGTCGCCGCCGCCCTGGAGGCCACCGGGCTGCAGGTCACTGAGCGCCGGCAGCAGGAGGAATGGAGGGCGCTCGTCGCCGTGCGCCCCTAGGTCGACCACGCGCGGCCACCGGCAGCACCGGCACAAACGTCCTTCGCCGTAACATCAAGCGGCCCAGACCAATCTGGGCCGCTTGTCTGTTGCGTGCGCTAGCGACACTTCAGCTTCAGTATCTCCCGTGCCGAGGCCGGCGTCGCCACCTCGCGCCCCAGCTCGCGGGCGATGCGAGCGAGACGCTCGACCAATGACGCGTTGCTGACTGCCGGCTCGCCGGGCCGATAGGTGGCATTATCCTCAAACCCGGCGCGCACGTGGCCGCCCATACTCATAGCCATCACGGCAATGCGCAGATCGTGGCCGCCATGACCGACAGCCGCCCACTGTGAACCGGGAGGAAGGCTCTGGCTCAAGAAGCAGAGATTGCGGGCCGTCGCCTCCAGCGCTCCCAGCTGTCCCAGCACAAAGCTGAAGAGATAGGGTGCCTCCATCCACCCCCGCTCGATCAGGCGCACCGTGTTCGCAATCATCCCGGCTTCGAATATCGCCACGTCGGGCTTGATCCGCCGCCGGTACATCTCCTCCGCCCAATAGGCAACCGCATCCGGCGCATTGATATAGACCCCACCATCGTAGTTCACCGAACCGGGATTCAGGGAAGCCATCTCGACTTCCGCCTGCAATGAGACCGACCGCTCTACCGGGGTAAGATCATTGAAGCCCCCGGTGGATCCCTCGATGATGATATCGCACCGCTCGCGGATGCATCGGATCGTGCGGGTGAAGGCCGCCAGATCCTGTGTTGGCTGGCCATACTCGTCCCAGACATGCAGATGTGCGATGCTCGCGCCGGCATTCCACGCGCGCACGACCTCATCCGCGATCCCCTCGGGCGATACGTCCAGTGCCGGCAAGCCGGCGCGCAGATAGGGGGGAATCGACGGCGCAACAGCAATCAGCAGTGGTTCCATATCAAAGGTCCTCCGGCCACGTGGCAGACCTGACTTGAGCATACAGAGTCTCGATCTCGCTGCGTGTCCCCACGCTCACGCCCTCGCGCATAGCTGCCGCCGTGCCCGAGGCCACGCCCCAGCGAGCGATCTCAGCGGGACTCAACCCCTTCGAGAACGCCCACACGATGCCGGCAACCAACGCATCGCCGGCCCCGACGGGATTCTGCGCGTACACAGAGGGTGGCTTTGCCCAGATACGCGATGGCCCTGACGCCAGCATCAGACCGGCAGCCCCCAAGGAGAGCGAGACCAGAGTTATCCCCATTTCCACAAACTTATCCACAGCCCTGGCTGCCTGCCCCGGGCCTGCGATCGCCTCTCCCAAGAACGCGGCAGCCTCAACATCATTGGGCTTGATAAGGTCCGGACGCGCCGAAAGCCCTAGCCGAAACGCCTCGCCACTGGTATCCAGGAGCACTTTTGCCCCAGCATAGTGCAGTCGCTCCGTTAGCTGCGCGTAGAAATTGAGCGGCAGGCCGGGCGGCAAGCTGCCGCAGAGAGCCCAGATATCTCCAGCTTGCACAGAATTATCCACATACTCGAAGAAAATCATCTGTTCTTCACAGCTGATGATGGGACCGGCTTCGTTGACCTTGATGTATCGCTTCGCATCGGCCTCGGCGATGACGATATTCGTGCGCGTCTCCTCGGCAATGGGCACCGCAGTAAGTTGGATATCGTGGGCACGCAAGCCGGACGCCAACTTCGCGCCTGCAGCGCCCCCCAAAAACCCCATAGCGACGCTCTCCTGCCCAAACGACTGCAATGCACGCGAAACGTTAAACCCTTTCCCGCCCCAGTCCTCTCGCACATCGGTGGCCCGCACCATATCGTCCATCACGATCCGCGGTACAGTCAACGTACGATCCACAACCGGGTTAGGAGTCACTGTGACGATCATACCCCATCCTCTCCACGATAATGGTCTGCTGACACATTGTACTGGGGATCAGGAGGAAAACCCAATTACGCTCAAGCTCTTTTCTGTCGGCTTCGGTCATGGTACAATCCCTGTGATCAAATCTCGTATTTCGAAATAGGAAAAGTATGACTACAGCAGCTGAGCGCATCGAACTCGATATGCCTGAAATATCAGAACAACCTATCGTCGACAACCTGGATGCCCTGATGCAGGTTCTCCCGCCGGCAATCAGGCAGGCCGTGGACAACATCGGGCGTCGAGATGACCTGCTTGAGGTAATCCTGGACCTGGGTCGGGTGCCGACCGCGCGTTACACGGATGGGGAGATCGTACTGCGCGATCAGGAAGTCACCCGAGAGGATATTGACTGGGTCGTCGACCGTGTCGGAGAGTTCGACGCCGACAACCGATCCGGTATCGCCCGCACCCTCCACCGGATCGCGGGTATCCGCAACCGCAAGGGCCACGTCGTGGGCCTCACGTGCCGTGTCGGGCGCGCCGTCTTCGGCACCATCTCGATCATCCAGGATCTCATCGAATCCGGTGAGAGTGTGCTGCTGCTGGGTCGCCCTGGCGTCGGAAAGACGACCATGCTGCGGGAAGCAGCCCGGGTGCTGGCCGACACCAAACGCGTGGTGATCGTCGACACCTCCAACGAGATCGGTGGCGATGGCGACATTCCGCATCCTGCCATTGGACGTGCCCGACGGATGCAGGTCGCAATGCCCAGCCTTCAGCACGAAGTTATGATCGAGGCAGTGGAGAATCACAATCCCGAAGTCATCGTCATCGACGAGATCGGGCGTGAGATGGAAGCTATGGCCGCGAGAACCATCGCTGAGCGCGGCGTGCAGCTCATCGCCACCGCGCACGGCAACACGCTGGACAACCTGCTGCTCAACCCGACGCTGTCGGATCTACTCGGCGGCATTGAGAGCGTGACCCTATCCGATGAGGAAGCGCGCCGTCGTGGCACGCAGAAGACCGTGCTCGAGCGCCGAGCCCCGCCGACTTTCGCTATTCTGGTGGAACTGCACGATCGCCAGCGCTTGCTGGTGCACCGCAACGTCACAGAGGCCGTGGACGCACTCCTGCGGGGGCGCGAAATGCCCGAAGAGCTGCGATACAGGGATGACACAGGTGAGGTGCATACAGAACAAGTGCGATCGGCCCCCACCGATCAGCGGCAGAGCACGAGCACCAACCACCGAGAACCTGTGGAGCGCGAGCTTCCACCTGTGCGCGCCGCTCGCGAGCGGCGCACGCTTAAGGAGAAGTCGATCTATCCGTTTGGCGTCGCCCGAAACCGGCTGCTCCACGCGGCTCAGAACCTGCGGGTTCCGATCCAGATTGTGGACCAACTGAAGGGGTCACACGTCTTCCTCACAACAAAGCAATACTACCGGAAACGCCCGCGCGTGGTCACGGACGCTGAACGACGTGGGGTGCCGATCTATGTCCTCCGTGCCAACACCTCAACCCAACTGGAGACCTTTCTCAAGGATCTCTTCAAGCTGAGCGACAGTGAGACGGATCCCTTTACCATAGCTATGGGAGAAGCCGAGCACGCCATCGGCCGTGTGCTTCACGGTGAGCAGGCTGTGAGTCTGTCGCCCCAAAACGCCTTCGTGCGCCGGTATCAACATGACTTGGCTCAGAAATCAAGGCTGAACTCACGCTCTTTTGGTGAGGAGCCCTACCGGAGCGTCCGGATCTACCGCGAGAGTTAAGAGCTTGCAGTGTCCAGGGTCTGTGGCCAAACTTGCCGGTCCTGGGCCCACATCGTGATCAAGGGGACATACACGTCTATGCGCGGCTGGTTTATCACATTCGAGGGACCCGACGGCAGCGGCAAGACCACCCAAATGCGGCACTTGGCGCCTTGGTTGGTCGATCAGGGCTTCGACATCGTAACCACACGCGAACCGGGCGGGACGCCGGTCGGAGAACAGATCCGCGATATCCTGCACGATTGTGCGAACACCGAGATGACCTCAGAAGCAGAGATCCTCCTATACTCCGCCTCTCGTGCACAGCATGTCGGCGAGGTGATCCTACCGGCACTTGAGGGGGGCAAAGTTGTCCTATGCGATCGTTTCTTCGACAGCACCTACGCCTACCAGGGCTATGGGCGCGGGCTATCCCTACCTGATCTCCGCGCCATCACCGGATTCGCCACGCGAGGGCTCATGCCGGATCTGACCCTCTATCTCGATATCCCCCCCGAGATCGGGCTGCAGCGCCGTGAGTCCAGCGGCGAGGCACTCAATCGGCTCGACCGCGAAGCGCTGGCCTTTCACCAACGCGTGCGCGAAGGATACCTGGATCTCATCAAAGCCGAACCGGAGCGCTGGCGTTTCGTCGATGCAACAGGCACTTTGGAGGAGATTCAAGCCGTCCTACGCCGAATCGTCGCAGTCGCGATCTCAGGCTCGTAACACAGGCGCACGTCTGATCCCGGGGGCTGCGGGATAGGCACCCCTGTCCAAGGAGAATCCCCTATGTCTGTGAAAGTCGCCGTCGTGCAGATGGATCCGCAGCTGGGTGCCTGCGAACAGAACCGGGCCCACGTCATCGCCCTCTTTGAGGAAGTCCTCACACAGGGCACCCAACTGACCGTCTTCCCTGAATGCGCCACCACCGGGTACGGCTTCGCCGACCTGGCGAGTGCCCGCGAGGTCGCAGAAACCGTCCCCGGCCCGACGACCGCAGCCCTTACGAGGCTATGCCGGGGCCATCGTTCCGACGCAGGCGGCCCCTACGTTGTGGTCGGCCTGCTGGAGAAAACCGGCGATCCTGACGCCGTCTACAACAGTGCCATACTCGTCGGCCCCGAGGGGCTGATCGGCCTCTACCGCAAGGCGCACCTCCCGCTGCTGGGGGTGGATCGCTTCACGACGCCCGGCGATACAGGCTTCCTAGTTTGGGAGACCGGGATCGGGCGCGTCGGCATCAACATCTGCTACGATCTGCGCTTCCCCGAGGGCATACGCGCGCTGGCGCTGGAAGGCGCCGACATCATTGCACTCCCCACCAACTGGCCCGACGGCTCTCAGAATGCGCCGCAGTTCGTCACCCGAACAAGAGCGTTAGAGAACCGCGTCTTCGTGCTGGCCTGCAACCGCTGCGGCGAGGAAAGCGGCTTCTGGTTCTTCGGCCACAGCCAGATCACCGATCCCCGGGGCAATGTGCTGGCGGAAGCTGAAGCGGGGGAGGAGATCTGCTACGCCGACATCGAACCACACACGGCGCGTGAGAAGCGGATCGTGCTGCGTCCGGGCGAGTTCGAGCTGGACACCGTGGGGGATCGGCGGCCCGAGTTGTACGGAAGAATCGGAGAATGAAGAATCAGCGAATACGGAAGGAGCGAATGAAAACCGGCAAGTCTCTGCCATTCTTACATTCTGTCATTCTGCATTCTTCCATTCGCTGATTCTTCCCTTCCGCTACTCTCTCTCCAGCGGACGTGGGAACGGCCACCATTGCCACGCCTTGATGCCCAGACGCCGCCAGAGCAAGATCGCCTTCTCACGATCCATGCCGGTATTGTCCTCAAAACGCTGCCAGAAGAGCTCCCACCAGTCGGCGGGCTCAAACTTGGGACCGTCGTGCTCGGTCGGACGGTCGGAGGGACCATCAACCACCAGGCTGCCCACGTAGTCGGCCTCGTCATAGACCCGCTGGATCTGGTCCGCGATCTCCTCAACATCGGCTTCTGAGATGACGCCGTTACTGGTCGCCTTGTAGAACTGCACCGTCACACGGATGGGGTAATCCGGGTCACGCTCGATCTTCAGACCATCGATCTCGATGAAGGGACCCTCCACCTCGCCATGGCCAATCACAGCCGCCTCAACATCCGAGGCCTTGTCCATCTCCATCTCCTCGGCGGCCGGCGCCATCCCCAACGACATCCCCTCTCCCATAAAGCGCATCGGCTGCTTCTGTTTGAGCGGCACCTGGATCAGCAAGACCATATTCAGCCCGGCCTCACCCGCCGCCTCGGGGGAGGCATCCGCAGAGGCAGTGTCATCCCGCACGGACGCATCCTCAGCAAAATCGCTCAGACGTTGGCCGGTGAAGCTGGCACGCTCGCCGTCCTGGTTGAAGAATAGCCGCTGTCCCCAGGAGAAGCCGGAGGGGAACGCATCCCGCACATTGTCAATGATGGTCGCACTGGTGCCCTCGCGGGTCGCCACGATCGTCAGCACCGCGGGGTCGCCCTGGTAGGACTGGTAGTTGAAGATCACAGGGTTGAACTCGGCCATGCCCTCCTCGGGCACCGGCAGGAACGCGGCCTGCGCACTCACCAGCACGTGCGTGTCGCGGCGAGCCATCAGCGAGAGCTCGCTCCCGGGCCACGAGTCGGCATCGCTCAAGTAGCGAGGCAGCCGGCTGAGGTACTCGGTCAACGTCACACGCTCCAACTCCTCGCCGTCCTCGTTGCCCACCAGGAGATAAAAGTCGTCAGGTGAGATATCTGCCGTCAGATCGCTGAAGTTGGGATAGCGGATCACGGGCATCAGCGTGAGGTCATAGTCACCGCGCTCAGGGTTACGGTGTTGTACCTGAATGGTCACGTCGGAGATATTCGGCCCGACGGAGGAATCGTAGTAACGGCCGGTATCCTCCCAAGTCACGTTGAGGATATTCAACCCGTACTTCTCCACCAACGCCTGGGCCCTGGGGTCCCAGACCATCGCCGCCGTCTTTTCAATCGCCTCGATATACTCGGAATCGGGGGGCTCGCCGCGGCCCTGGGCCATCGCCGGCGTAACTGCAATTGTAGCCAACAGCATCGCGCTCATCACAACCAGGATCACTTTCTTGATCATCGTCGTCTCCTCTCACTGTGACGGAATCAGCCGCACGGACTCGGGGATTGGGAGGCTGGTTCCCTGTCTTTCCTGTTTTCTAGACGACGAGTGACCTCGGAAAGTTCCGCAGCAGCGTGCACTGAGATGAATCGCTGAGACCAATGACCCTCTGCGTAAGGCGAAGCGCCTGCTTCGCCCCCCCCTAACAGCAGACCAACCGCGAATCGTCGCAGATCGTCAATCCTGCGGTGCTGTTTCCTCCGCAGCGAGATCGACGACGCGCTCCGGCCGACCGGCAAAGTCGAAACTGTGGTTCATGTGCTCCCGCTCATCCAGCGCGATGCGCCGGAAAACGTCGCCCCACGTGGCAAACTCACCATACTCGCGGACCAGATCACTCGTCACCGGCTGCGTGTCCCACTCCGGGTGATCCTCAACGAACTGAGCGTAATTGTGCTCGGCGTGATCCTCGAACTGCGCGTTAAACAGGAAGGCTTGGTCCATACTGAACCAGGCCATCAGCCGTGCGAGGCCCCAATAGATGCCCATCATCAGCGCCGGGATAGGCGGCGTGAGATACCACGCATTCTTCTCGCCCTCCTCTTTCATCTTCTCGTTGATCACGAAGAGATGCCGGATCTCATTATCCTGCGCCTCACGCGCCCAGGTCATCACATCCCACGAGCGCCGCACCAACTCCCGATCGTTGTAGCGACGCGTCATCCGGCGATAGTGGCTGAGCCCCCAAGCTCGGTAGGGCACACCGGCGAAAATCTCCAGCAGCTTCGCCTTCGACAGCGTGGTCGCCTTCCCGGCGAACAGGTCCATGCCGGCGTAGAAAACTTGAGCCGGCAATGTATATGGGTAACGAGCCCGTTGCAGCGTTGCCTGCTGCTCTGCCTTGAGATCGGGTGGTCTCATTTCCATCAGGAGCCTCCTTTGGACTTACTCATCGATTGGCACTGCACGAGGATGAGATGCGGTCGACCAGTGACTTCATACACATGATAGGCCGGATCTTGCGGGGAGAGTAATGGCGGAACAAAGAAAGTGGGCGGACTGAAGAAGTCCACCCACGCTACCTAGTGCCGAGACCCGGAATCGAACCGGGGACACATGGATTTTCAGTCCACTGCTCTACCGGACTGAGCTATCTCGGCTCAGGCGCTGAATATTGTAATGGATCGTCCGGATTTGTCAAGGCTTAGGACGCGCGCGCATAGTAATATCCAGCACAATAGGCATCTCGGGCCTGAGCACGATCTCGATCCTGGCACTATCGACCAGCTTGCCGGAGTTGGAGTTGTTCCACTGCTGAATGTGGATGCTCTAAAGAGGAAAAGAGCTCAGATCAAGCCTCCAACCCCAGGGCCTCCAGCATCGCGGCGTTGGTATCAAAGCGGAAGGCTTCGACACCGCGGCGCGCGGCCTCTTCGGTCTCGATCTCATCCAGGCGGAACACGTCCTGCTTGGTGATCACAGCTTTGCCTGACGCCGCAAGTGCCGCAAGCAAGCGATCCCGGGCAGCCGTGGCGTCGGGAAGGGGCGCGGTCGCGTCGAAGTAAGCGGAGACAGCGCTGACACAGCCGAACGCATCCTTGCGCGCCAACGCTACCTGGCCTGTGCTGGCCTCACGCGCCCAGCCCACCACGAAGACCCCTTGCACAGCTTCGCCGCACTCCGGGTCATAGGCCTCGAACGACACGCCGTTGACCGCATAGCAGGGCTCGGGATGTTTCACGAATGAGTTCCATTGGACCGGCAGCCCAAAGTCATCACTCACGCGATCGCCGATGCAGAAGATCACGGTATCCACATCCAGCATATGGGTGGACCCCAACCGTGTGGCGCGCGTGACACCCGCGTCGGTCAGCGTCAAAGCCGTATCCTCAACCTCCAGGCCGATCACGTGGGCGGCATCGTCCCCTACAATGCGGCGGGGAGAGGAGAGGAAACGGAAGCTGACCCGCGTATCGGAGATGGCCGGCTCGGCCCGCTTAAGAGCGGAGAGGATGAACTCCTTCGCGCTACCGACGTCCTGGCTGACGTCCTCCATCCGCCCACGCACCCGCTCGATCTCCTGATCGAACGCCTGCAGATCCAGGTTGGCGGCGACGTGTGCGAACTCCTGGCGGGTGAAC
>Ga0209121_10004852_pt1 | contig 12412 bp, 13 predicted proteins | sample Cruoilmetagenom3_FD_187292 | JGI IMG/M metagenome (GOLD analysis project Ga0209121, IMG submission 187292) | Oil polluted marine microbial communities from Coal Oil Point, Santa Barbara, California, USA - Sample 3 (SPAdes) (version 2) | ecosystem: Environmental > Aquatic > Marine > Oil seeps ... | reverse complement strand
CTATGCGCTCGACCTGCGGGCGAGGTTATGCAGGTACTGTGTTATTTCTGTGTGTTTTTGGCGCGCTTTGCATCTTGTCGGATGGTAACCGACATACATAGGTACAATTCACGTTGATGGGCATGAGACGGGGGATCGTGGTCGTTTACGTGAGCATATAATATTATACATTACATACGACAACAAACATCAGGACTTCGCGTCTTCGCGTCTTCGCGTGAGTCAGAAAGGAGGGGGCACGCGAAGACGCCATTCTCCGTGAGATGGAAAACTTTCTGCTGGAATTGTAGGACGGCCTCTTCATCTCTGGTAAACAAACCCGCTTTCCAGCATATGCCAAACCTCGCCGGCCTTTCCCAGCAGAAGACATATCGTCCAGCCTTCTTCGCACTTCGAGCTGATCTCCTCCGAGACTATGACAGGACCTATCTTCGGCTCGTTCGCCGTATAATTATCGAGCCATAGCTTGCCTGGCTCGATCTTCACCACGGTGAAGTATCCATCTTTGTCCTCGGTAACGTCTGGTTTCGGGCTGCCCCGGATATAATCGTCAATTAAGTCGGCCAGTTCGGCCACCTTCACGAGGCCGTCTTTCAGGTCATCAACCACACCGGCAGCATCCTCATAGTCCTCCTCGTTCATATACCCCTTTTCGTTCATCCATTTCACAAATTTCCGCATGACCCTGCCGGTTACCTTCAGGAATGTATTACTGACTATAACCTTTTTGACCATGAAATAGTCGAGGAACTCGTTGATCTCGGAAGACGATATCTTATCGGGACCAAAGATCTCACAGAACTCTTTCCCATCTCCACTGAGTTCATCGAAGCGATCCGAGTCATCCGGGCCCAGGCTGCTGTAAGCATAACCGTCCAAACACTCTTCAAATAAATGTATCGCGTATTCATAGTCCTGGTAGGTTCGCGGTTTCAGTCTGGCCCGCTGTTCATCTAAGAACTCCTCAATAACAGCTTTAATTGTTTTCATCTCATCACCATATTATTCTTAAAGGTCTGTAGAATTTCTACCAGAGCAAGCAACTCAGACAAATGAGATTGCACTTCCTGTGTCGTTACCATTTTGCTGATCATCGCCACCTCCTGCATCACATTTATAGTTCACTATTTGAGTGGGTTGCGCTACCGCTTCACCCATTCTACCCCTGAAGTGTCCCTATTCACCATTTTCTTTTTTATACGAGAATAATCTCCAGAGCTTTTTCATCCAGAATGAAATCTTCAGTCACGAGGTCGAGTTTTATCTTCCAGTTATGGAGGAAATTCGCACCCACGATGACCTCATAAGGCAGTTCCGGCACAACGAGGAAATAAAAACTGAGGTTGTGCCCTTTCATACCCACAAAGAGGTCTATCGTCTTCTCAGCCTTCATCACTGTGTTATTCCCCAGTTTGAAAGCTAAAGGAAATGGCGCTTTGACTATCTGCCCAAGCTCAGATGCCACATCTTCACGCACAAAGCATGCTGAAGCACCGGTGTCAAATAAAACCTCGCATCCTCTCCCGGATTTGCTACCGGCAACCATGAGTTCTTTCTTTATTATGCCCATCCTCTTTTCCTATTCCAGCTTATTTTACATCTTTTTCTCAACGGAGGGCAAGAGTGGCTTCAGCCTCACCACATGGGACACTGAAGTGTCCCCTACCACTATCTCTCTATTTTCATACCAATCTTTTTCGCAGCGGCTTTATTTCTCGCTTCAAAGGGTCCAGGACAAGACCCAATGCTTCCAGAGTTAAGACTCCCAACAGTTCACTGTCACCTTCTTCACCAAAGATGACAGGCGCCGCGCCCTTCCTTTCTCCGTACTCAAAATGGGCATCTTCCTCACTGCGCTTGATGACTTCACCATCTGCCAGCTCAAATTCCTCTTCACTATGGGCGACTATTTCCAACTCTTTTAAGTCCGCTCCCGGAACCACGGTATAAATCGCCCTTGAATCCACCAACAACCTTTCTTCCATGAACCTCTCGGACTCGTGCGATTTCTTTATTCTCATCTTTACGAAGGTTAATCCCATCCCTCTTCCTTCCCTGAGACACCGAAGTCTCCCCTACTCGCTATTTCCATATATTGACCTGAGCCCCTAATCCTTGTCTGTTTTGACGGTCCATTCGTGACGAGAATCTGGGACAAAAGTAATACCGGCTCCATCTCCATTTGATCTATTTAACACGGAGAGGACAAGCCACCCTCCTGGCACTCTTGCCCTGTAATGTTTAGGAAACGCAGGGCCTCCCGCCCCCGTCTGGCGAATTTCTTCCCAGTACAGCTCATCTACTCGCTCATCTTTCATTTTTTCCTCCATTTTAACTTTGTGAGTTCCCTTGTTTCTGAGTTTTCTCTACCGCCTCGGTAGCTTTATCGGCCTGAGCTTCAATTCTGAACCCTCTCCTGCCCACTCAACCGATAATTTTGTATCTTTTTGTGGCACAATCGATTTTTCTGGTGATGTGATGGAGGCAGGCTACATTTACCCAACAAATCTATTAGCTTTGGGATAAATGTATCATGTAGTGCCCTCCGATGACTGCCATGCATCTCAACTTAATAAACTTTTCGCACCTCAAAATACTGTCAGATATCTTTGATGTTTACTGTCACCTTTTTCGCCAAAGATGACAGACGCTGCGCTCTCCTCCAGCATGGAGGACTTGATTATCGTTCCTGGCATGCTTATCCGGACCATCTCCCGCTTCACCGGTCCTTTTGCCTGTCTGGGGCCTTCTACCTGCTCACATATGGCCATATTGTGTCCGGTCTTCACCAGCTTTGCGAGGTAGGCGTCGACCGTGTGGCAAGGCATACCGACAAGGGGAATTTTGTTTCCCGCATCGTCCTTCTCTCCGGAGGTCTGGGTGATATTCAGGACCTTGGCCGCAACGACCGCATCCTCTTAGAAGGTCTCATAGAAGTCGCCCATCCTGAAGAGGATGATTGCGTCCTCGTACTGTTCTTTGATTGTGTAGTACTGCTCCATCAGGGGAGAGGGTCTGAATATTGTTCTCTGTAAAGCCAGAAGAGGCATAGTTCCGGAGATGGGAGAGGACGGTCTTTCTGCCCATCTTACCGGATTTATCGTTACTTCGAGTATCCTGGGTTTGATCTATGAAGTCCGTCTTCCTCATCGCCCCCTGAAGATGAGATGACGTCAAAATATCCGGTGGACGGCGCCCCGATCGAAGCTCCCGGCCTCGAGGGTATCACATATTAAATAGATCCAGTTCCATCGGAGCCTGGTGATGCAATGGATTCCTACCATCTATTCTTATTGCTGTTGGGCCTGTACATCGCGATGCTCATCGGTATCGGCATCCGATCATCGCGAGGGCAGCGGTCGGTGACCGACTTCTGGCTGGCAGGCCAGGAGATAAAGACGGCGAACATAGGCTTCTCCAGCGCCGCCTCCTGGCTCACGGCCAGCGCACTCCTCCTGGCCACCGGTTTATTTCTGTTCATAGGCGTGGGTTCGATCTGGGTCTGGGTATTTCCCAACGTCGCCGCACTTCTGATCCTGGCGATGCTATCGGGCAGGGTGAGGAACGTCCCCGCCCTGACCCAGCCGGAGATGCTGGAGATCAGGTACGACCCCATGGTCAGAGCGCCTGTGGCCCTGGCCATAGCCATCAGCATGACGCTCTTCGCGGTGACCGACTTCATCGGGTTCAAGCTGGTCCTGGGCACCTTCTTCGGGGTCCCGCCCTTCTATGCCCTTCTGATAATGGCTGTTGCGGTCTCCATCTACGTCAGCCTGGGCGGCTTCCGGGCGGTGGTCTGGACCGATACCGTCCAGTTCCTCTTCCTGGCAGGCCTGGCGGTGGTGGTGGCTTTTCTGGCCTACAAGCTTCCTGCGGCGAACGGGACTTCCATGGTCGCCACGGCCAGCTCGTTGGGCACCCAGTGGTGGGATCTGTTTCTCTTAGGCGGGCTGAGCGGTATTTTGATCCTCCAGCTGGCCTTGCTCCCCGGCTGGGTGGCCGAGCAGGACCCCTGGCAGAAGATCTGGGCGGCTCGCGACAACAAGTCGGCGAAAAGAGGCCTGATCATGGGCGCGGTCCTCCTGGGCGTGATCTATCTGGCCTGCCTGATCACCGCCGTCGGGCTTCGCTCTCACTACCCCGTACCCGAGGGGGAGATGGCAGCGGAGATGCTATACCTCCAGTTCATCGTCGACTCCTGTCCCGGCGCGCTCATCGCCGTTCTGGCCATAGGATTCGCCGCAGCTTCCATGTCTTGCGCCGACACCTTCGCCACCTCTGGAGCCTCCTGCATCTCCCGGGACCTGATCCAGCGCCACATCAGGCCTCAGGCCACCATGAAGGAGATGATGATCATAAACAGGGTGCTGGTGGTGGTGATGATCGCGATCGCCGCCTTCATCGCCTACCGGGTGGATAGCATCCTCGATGCGGTGATAATAGCCACCGTCATCGGCACGACCTCCTACTTCTTCCCCATCATGGGAGGGCTCTTCTGGAAACGGGCCACCAAGTGGGGGGCTCTGACCGCGGTGATAATAGGCGGAGGAACTCAGATCGTCCTGATCTCGTACGAAAAGTTCTGGCTGAGAGCCCCCCTGGATTCCATATCCCCCTACCTGACAGAGCACGGCGTTCTGGTGGGCCTCTCTCTCAGCGCCTTCTTCTTCGTGGGCGTATCTCTGATCACCCCCCGCCCCGACCCCATCAGGCTGGCCCCCTTCTTCCCCGAGATGGGCGCGAAGGTCTTCGGCAGTGAAGCCCTCTCGGTAAAGAGAGATGATCCTCTCTACGTCAAAGTCAGAAACAAAATCGAAGAGAAGATGGTCGGAGAACGGGCCCACCTGCACCTCCGTCTTGACATCGAGCCGCTGATGGCCGACGGTGGGGAGCTCGAATGGAACTCCTTTGTAAAGAGGATCAAGGGCAGGCATCCCAGGTGGTTCACCCCTACGGGAAGCAATACCGTTTACCGATTATCCCAGGCGGACATGCAGGCCTGTGTCAAGATGGTCCGCGGCGACCGCCTCCAGATCTGGCTATCTACCGACCCCAGGTTGAGCCAGATAGAAAAAGAGAAAGACGAGCTCTACGTATCCTACCTGGAGATCGAAGAGACCCTGAGCGGGCTGGACCTGGTCGTATCACCGGTCCGGTGAGGTGCGCCTCGATGAGAAATGACATTATAAAGACCGAGATCGCCGTGGTGGGGGCCGGTCCGGCCGGCTCTACCGCGGCCGAGGTCGCAGCCAAATTGGATGCAAAAGTAACACTGATCGACAGAAAAGCAGAGATTGGCTCTCCCGTACAGTGCGGCGGCTTTCTGCCCGAGGCCCACGAGCTGAGGTCGCTCCTTCCAAGGGCTCTCCTGCCCGACACTCTGATAGAGATCCCCGAGAGGATCGTGCTCCACCGTACCGGTGTCCAGCGGATCTACTCGCCCTCCGGTCGGTCCAAGGAGTTTCCGGTCGAAGGGCGGGTGATAGATCGGAGGAACTTCGATCGTTACCTGGTCCAGAGGGTGGCCAGGGCAGGAGCCGAGGTGATGGTCTCCACCAGGGCGAGCTTCACTGATGGTCTCTCTTTATCAGGCCACTTCTCCGGGCCAGTCGACGCGAAGGTGGTAATCGGGGCCGACGGACCTTCGTCGTCCATCGGCCGGGGCGCGGGCATGGCGAAGCGATCGGAGGTGGGAGTCTGTCTGGAGTACGAGATGGTCGGCGTGGATATCGATCCCCGGGCCGCAGAGATGTACTTCGGGACCCGCTGCGCGCCAGGAGGTTACGCCTGGATAATACCCATGGGGCCGGATACGGCGAACGTGGGAGTAGGGGTGAGATCGTCTTACCTGGCCGGGGGCACAAAGCTCAGAGAACTCCTCGATCACTTCGTCCGTGATCATCTAGTGGCCAGAGAGAAGCTCCGTCATGGCGAGATCGTCGCGATCATGCGGGGGCTGGTGCCTGCAGGAGGCATCTCGTCCCCGATTTTGAAAGAGAACCTGTTACTGGTGGGCGATGCCGCCGGTCAGGTGATGGCCACCAGCGGTGGCGGGATACCCCTGGCCATGGTGGGAGGGCGGATCGCCGGCGAGGTGGCCGCAGGTCACATTCGGGGCGGGTGCGGACTCGATGAGTACCCTTCGCGGACCGACGACGAGATGGGCCAGGAGCTGGAGAACTCGGTCCGCATCAGACGCTTGGTGGACAAGGTCATGCGCAGCGACCGGCTGATGGACGCCCTGCTGGCCATGATCCCGCCAGAACAGATGAAGGCTGCCCAGAGAGGGCAGGTACCGGAGTCTCTGATGAGGGTGCACGACCTGGTCGCGAAGAATTGAGATCGGGTAACCACGATGCCGGTCACCAGTGCCGGTCTCTCCGACCTATATTACAGTACGTTTCCATCTCCCTCTTCTGTACACCCATGCCAGAAAGATGCACTGCGTCACAATCCCGATGATCATCGCCAGCCACACACCCTCGATCCCCGTTCCCAGGACCTCCGAGAGGTAGTACGCCAGCGGGATCTGGAGAAATACCACGGAGATGAGGGTCGCATACATGGGGTTCTTTGTATCACCCGCCCCGTTGAGCGCGAAGGAGAGGATCACCTCCGCCGCGATGACAGGATAGAAAGGTGCAAGGCTGCGGAAGTAAGAGACGCCTACCGCTAGGCTCGCGCCGCTGGGGTCGAAGAATATCAAGATCTGCGGGGCAAAGACGTAGTACGCGATGGAGATTAAGATCATGAAGACGCCGTAGATGATCAGCGAGAGGATCACCCCTTTCTCGGCGCGCTCCGGCTTTCTCGCCCCCAGGTTCTGCCCCACGATGATTGCGGTGCCGGCGGCAATACCGAAGCCGGGCATCAATGCAACCAGCTCCATCCTTCCGGCTATCCCGTAGGCGGTGATGGCCGCGGTCCCGTAGAGAGCCACGATGGCCGTCATCACGAGGAAGGTAACGCTCCGGCTCCCGGACTGGACGGTGTTCGGAACGCCCACTCTGATCAGCCTCCATATCAGGTGGAGATCGAGTCGCCGCACGGAAGAAATCTCGATCAGGTCTTTCCCCTTGACGAGAACCCATATCCCGATGACCAGTCCCACGCCCCGGGAAGAGACCGTGGCGAGGGCTGCACCGGCGGCTCCCATCCCGTACCCGAAGATGAAGAGGGGGTCGAAGACCATGTTGATGATGTTCGCGACGACCATGATCATCATCGGCGTGACGGAATCGCCGCAGCTCTGGAGAGAAGAGCAGACGAGCCAAAGGAGGACCATGGTGAAGCATCCTGCGAAGAGGACGCCGAGATAAGAAGCGCCGATGGCGGCGACCTCCTCCTCCGCACCGAGGAGGTGGAGCATATCTTCTGCGAAGAGCGAGCCCACCAGAGCCAGGACGAGCGAAAAGACGAGCCCCAGGTAGAGAGAATGGATGATCGTCTTTCCTACGTTATGCATATCCCCTGCCCCATAGAAACGGGATACGAAGGCGGTGGTGGCGGTCGCCAGGCCGATGATGATGCTTCCCAGCACCATGATGATCACGCCGCCCATCGCCACCCCGGCGATGGCCTCCGCCCCCAGGCGTCCCACGAAATATAGGTCGACGATCTCCAGGACGCTCTGCAGAACGTTGTTGGCAACGATGGGCGCGGATATCTTGAGGAATCCCTTGAAGGTGCTCCCCTCAGTAATATAGCTCATGAGATCCGCCGGTCATCTCAGACAAAGGTCAGGTCACCACCGCCAGGGTTACCAGGATCAGCGAGGCCGTGCCCAGGACGTCCATCACGCTGGTTATCATGGGTATGGTCACGTTGTCCGGGTCGACCCCTATCCTGATGAAGAAGTAGGTAAAGTAATAGGTGGTGATGATGGCCAGTATGGTGGTAAAGAGGCCGGCCACCAGGCAGATGAAGAGGAGTTCTCCGAACCCGGGAGATGCCAGACCGAATATCCTGGAGATGAGGTAAGCCAGGAGTCCCAGGGTGGGGAAGATGAGCAGGGAGAGAAGGAAGATGCCGATGAGGTTGTTCCTGGTTCTCCGGTCGGGCCTCCGGCCCAGCCTGGTCAGTCCCAGGTGATACGCCGAGGTGAGCTGAGAAGATAGGACACCTCCCAGGTTCCCGCCCTCGGCGTTGAAGACGGGTATGAGGACGAGCACCGCGGAGAAGGTCACCAGCATATCGACGTTCAGCCCCATGAGTATCCCGGCGACGGTGCTCAGAAGGGAAGACGCTATCAGGACGGGGAAGGACTGTCTCACGATCCTGGCCAGAATGGGATATCCGGCTCCCAGGCTGTAAACCGTCGCGGCGGTGGAGAACATTATGAGCAGGTAGCCGATCGCCTTCACCACGGGGTCGCCCAGCCAGGTGACGAAGATCGCGGAGGCGAAGAGCAGGGGGATGGTGATCACGTCTCCGGCGGCCGTGATCAGGGGCACGGAGATGTTGTCCGGGTCCCATCCCTTCCGGAAGCTCTGAGAGATCAGCAAGAGCGAGAAGGCCAGGAGGATGCCGCCCGAGAGGACACCGCTGAGGGTCGATATGAGGATCAGATCGTATATGCTCATCGTCTCCAGACCGGCGGCCAGGCCGAAGCCTTTCACCACCAGGGCCAGCACCAGGGACATGGCCAGGGTCTGGACTACGGTCCCTTCGGCCTGCTGGCGGAGAGCCGGAGACTCGCTGAGGGGGGGAGATATCTCGCCGGTATGGAAGCTGGTGCCCAGACGGGCTCCGAACGAGCCGAAGATGTTGCCCCGCATGTTTATGACGCTGGGGATCAGGATTATCAGACCGGGGTAGGTGACCATCATCTCGGCCATCTTGGCGATAGAGAGTCCGGCGAATATGCAAGCAGCCGCACAGATAAATAGCGCAAAAAAGCTCTGTTTTATGATCTTGGGCAGGTTACCGAAGGTGGTAGCGAGGTTGCCGTTCACCTCCGCAGGCATAGCCACCAGGAGCGAGAGATCCGTCCCCTTCTCGGAGAGCAGAGAGACATCCTCTGACGTCTTGACTTCTCTCATCGGCTACACCACCAAAGAACCACCGTTTGCCTTCCTGCGGATCTTCCGATGCGCAGGTCTCTTCTTCTAGCATCCTATAGCCACCCCATGAGACGTAGACGTAACTATCGACTCCCTGGTACTACTAACTATCCAGGCGGTGTCGGTAAACAGAGTTGTTTCACTCATCTTCGGAAGTCTCTTCTCCGGTGGGCGCGATGCCCAGAAGCTCTTCCACAGGTTTCACGCCCCGTCCCTCGATCCTGGTGTTAATCTGGCCGACGTCGGCAGATATGTCGCGGCCGTGTACGGTCTTTCTCCGCCTGCAGCCCCTCTTCGAGGAGTGATATCCTATCCCGCCCGCTACCAGGATCTTTTTCCGCCTCGGTCCGGGCAGGTCGCGTCGCAGGGGAAAGCCCTCCAGGTCGCTCCCGCCTGTTATCTTGAGCCCGTAGCCGGGCATCCCGACCGCCTCGCCGTCGACGGTGTCGCCGATCTTCAGCCCCAGGAACTTGCTGGCGGCGGCGTCCTTCGCTTCTATCTGGTATGCTCTTCCATTATCCGGATCTGAAATAACCACTCGGAAGTCCATTTTTTCTCCTCACAACGATACATCGTGTACAGGTACAGAGGCCAGAGTACACCCTCTACCCTTATAAAACCTTATCCAGGGATCGACTCACCGCGAGGTGCTCGGGCCCGGCTCCTGCAATTCTCTATTCACCCGGCCGGTAACCGGCCCGACCTCGGAGATGTCACGGTAGTTGGGAAGCCCGTCCAGGTAGCTCCTTTCGGGCAGGTCTTTCTCGGTTATCACCGCGTAGATCCTGTAGACCACCCCCTCTTCTACGTCGCACCGCGTGGACCACAAACCATCGCTTTTCGGGTACACCTTTTCCCTGACCTGGAGCCAGTCGCCCTCGTATCTCACTAGGATGTAGATCTTTTTCTTGGTGCCGTAGACCCGGCGGGACCTGCCCTCGACCACGCCCGCCCATCGCTCTTCACAATCGCGAGGAAAGTTGATCTTGATCGAGGTGGCAAAGTACGACGACGACCAGGTGGTGATGGTCCCAGAGCCGATCAAGAAGCTGAGAAGGCCCACCACCACCAGTACCATCCTGTAGTTATTCTCCCAGAAGTCTCTATCGGGGGCTGTCGCGGCAGGAGCGGTCTCATCCGTAACGTTTGTCTCGGGGAGGGTCGTGCTCTCCGGAGGCTCGGACTCGTTCACCGATACAGGAATGAAGGTGACAGGTATGGTCCTGCTCTCGTCGTCGATATCCACGATGTTGAACCAGTTCCAGTAGCCCTCGAGGCTCAGCTCTACCAGGTGGTCTCCGGTCTCGATGGTTACTATCGTCGGGGTAAGGCCGTAGAACATCCCGTCGACGTAGACCTCTGCGCCCGGTGGATTGGAGACTACGGGGACCTGCACAACGGTCGGTCCCGCGTCTTTCTTCTCAGAAGCGTTCTCCTCGAGCTGCGGATCGGCTTCTTTCCTGTCGAGGATCTCTGGTGAAGGTTCTGGAACCGGGTCTGACGGTGGCGTATCTTGACATTCGTCGAGTTTTGGTCTATCGCCTGTGCTCAGGCGGGTCAGTTCGATCAGCTCGTCGACGTCGATCGGTTGATCTCTGGAGTATCCTATCCGGTAGACGGGACGGGGCCCGGACCCCAGCTGGACGGTGCCAGAGCTTCCGGATTCGTCACCCAGAGCGATGCTTGCGAGTGAAGAATAAGTTGCCAGCAGGAACAGCAATCCCACCAATAGGCGCACTTCGCGAATGTTAATGTACATCCCCACGCATGTATTTTATTCCGAACGTTCTCATCACGGGCTTCTATATCCTTCGGTCGTCATATCTCTCTCATCTTGCTGTAATCTGCCAGCGCGGATATAGGCGAGGTCTTTACGGGTATGCCAGCCTCCTCGAGAGCCACGGCGGCGTTGACCCCGGCACAGAGGGCGATCCCCACCTTGCCCGGTGCGACGGGGCAGCCCATGTTCGGCTCTCCCGGCTCGCTCACCTTTATCAGCCCGTCGATCCCGGCAGACTTTGCTCCTTCCAGGGCGGCCCTGGCCAGGTCGACCGCGGCCAGTGGGATATCTCTCATGTTGGCGAGCACCATACCGTTGCCGGTCTTCACGGCGGCGTTGACCCGGGCGGTCTTCCGGGCCATGAAGATCCTCATGGGGTCGAGAGAGGTGCCTGCGTAGGCGATCAGGTCGGTGAAGGCCGTGGTGCGTCCTTCCTCGACCTCGATTACCCCAGCGAATGTTGTGTTGACCGGTATCCCACGTTTCAGGAGCATCCCATCGATGGTGATGCTGCATACCGTGACCATGGCCAGGGACCCGGAAGGGACCTTGATCGATCCGATCTCCTGGCCCTCGTCCAGAACCTGTATTCTTCTGCTTATGGTGTATCCGGCGTCGTGGATCTTCTTGAGCTGCTCCAGGGTCCCCTCGTAGTCCCTCTTGTCCAGGAGGCTGGTGTTCACGATCACCCGGTTGCCCGTCGAGCCGGGATCGAAGTCGGTCCGGCAGATGTACTCCTCGATCCGGGTGTTCACGAAGCCTATCCTGTCGCCCACCAGCGCGTCGCTGAGCTCTCTATGTCCCAAATGCGTTAGCACCCGGCCACGGTAGCCGCGTTTCTTGGTGAAACCCAGCTCGTCCAGCAGCTTGAGGTTGTACCTGGCGGCTCGCTCACCGATCTCGTATCCCCGGTTGGATAGCTCGTCCGAGATCGCCCTGGCGCCGATGGGCTTATCGGCATCGTTTATGACCCTGAGGATCTCTATAAGCCTCCGCTGGCTTGTGTGCGCCTTGGTGAGCAGCTTCATCTGCGGAAAACTGCAGGGAAGCCCATATATATCTTATGCAGATTAATTGCCCGGCTGGAGTCCCGTAGGGTAGTGGTCAATCCTGCAGGCCTTTGGAGCCTGGGACGGCGGTTCGAATCCGCCCGGGACTATCCTCATCATTTTTCGGGCGGCGGGCGTCCTATCGGAAACATACATATACCGGAGCGAAGTCTCAGACTTGAGCTCCGGTAGTGTAGTCCGGCCAATCATTCCGGCCTTTCGAGCCGAAGACCCGGGTTCAAATCCCGGCCGGAGCATCAGGGCCATTTCTGCTCGGATGAGCGGTCCATCCATCCATTGGTGATCGATTAAGACGAAAACCGTGGTGTGCTGAGGGCTTGGGGTAGCAAATCTAGCGAGGTTTGATTGATCGAAGGAGGCGATGTATGATCCGTTTCAGAGTGGGCGTCATTACTATGACGCATAAATCGTGTGAAACATAGGTCGATTATGTGACTCAAAATCCTTAACCGATCACCAATGCTTCGCGTGCCCCCCACTTTCTTATTCACGCGAAGACG
>Ga0209121_10004851_pt1 | contig 12413 bp, 10 predicted proteins | sample Cruoilmetagenom3_FD_187292 | JGI IMG/M metagenome (GOLD analysis project Ga0209121, IMG submission 187292) | Oil polluted marine microbial communities from Coal Oil Point, Santa Barbara, California, USA - Sample 3 (SPAdes) (version 2) | ecosystem: Environmental > Aquatic > Marine > Oil seeps ... | reverse complement strand
TGCTTTTTTATATGACGAAGGTATTTTTATGTTGTGTTCTTGGCAATATTGTTTTAAGTTTTTTACTGTCCATTTATTATAATCTATTTTGCTATCCTTTTTTTCAATTTGAGGAGCGCCCATTTTTTGAAGTATTTCTAATCCTTCAATTGTCCCATTTTCTCCATCGAAATAAATTCTTAAAGTGCGATGATCTAATTCGACTACATCGTGAGGTAAGGAATTTACTGGCTCCCATTCGACCTCTTCCACTTCTTTCCCAAAAATCTTTGCTTTTTTGATAACAGCTCCGAAAATTTCGAAGTTTCCTAAAATCAAATTTTGACGCTTAAAATTGGCTGGAGCCTCATTTGCTACAATTTTCTCGATTATTTTCTTAGTATCTAACTCGAGAGATTTAACAATATCCTTACTTGTTGACTTAATGTCTCTATCGGATTCCTTTACTTTTTTACTAATTGTACTATTAGCTTTTAAAGCTGGAGGTGGTCCCCCCCATTGATAAACCTTCTTTTCTACAGTTTTAGATGTTGAACCCGTAGAAACAGGTTGAATCTGTCTAAACTCGCTTTTGTCAGCTTCCGAGATTTCTGGAATTTCTGTTGATTCAAAATCAAACGCTCTCAAAAAATCGCGTGGTTCGTCTCCTTGGTCGACCGAAATTATCTTACACCTATGAAAGTGGCCATTAACGACTAAATCGTTTTGTAATTGTGCTGCGACTTGCGAAGCAATAAATTTTTTTCTAACGGGGGACTCAACACCCTTCCAAATGTAGATTCTCCTCAACCCTTCTTTTACAATAACTAGTACTTGGTAAGGATTTAATACGTTCGTTCCATTATTAGCGCGAAAATCTTCTTCTGTTATATCTAACCTTACTTTTTCTCCGGTACTTTCTAATCCATAAATCATAAAGTTCTCATAAGTTTCAGACATCATTAATTACGATTCTTTTTCTTTTCTTAAAAACAAAATAACTCTAATGAATTTTAAAATTAACCTCTTTTTGAAGGGCGATAAATAACTTTTAACTTTTTTTTGCTAGATTAATCATCGAGTAAAAACATATAAAATTATTGAAATAGAGAGCCTTGTAAGTAAAATTACTTAAGCTAAAATCTCATCTATATAAAAAATATAAAAATATTTTTTAGTATTATTTAATAGTCATCATCTATTTTACTTGATAAGTTTAGGGAATATTTAGTGCATTCTTATCTAATTCTTCTTAGAAATAATTTTTGACTTTTAAAATATGACCGAAAATAACAATAGAAAATTATTCAAATATCGAATGTTAACGCCTTTATGGATTGCTATTTTCATTGATGTACTAGGGTTCTCGATTTTGTTTCCTATGGTAGGCTTTTTCAGTGATCTCTTTAATACGTCTATGACGATGATCGGTTTAATATTCTCTGTTAATGCAATGTTTGGCTTTATTTTTGGGCCAATCTTAGCAAAACTCAGCGATAAATATGGGAGAAGACCATTACTTTTGATTTCTCAATTCGGCACATGTTTAGCGTTTATATTAACCGCTTTTTCAAACTCGTTATGGATGTTATTTTTAGCGCGCATGATTGACGGAATGTTTGGAGGAAATTTCCCAATTGCTAAAGCTATTATAAGCGATAAAATTCCACCAAAAGATAGAAGTATTCAGATGGCTAACGTTGGAATCGCCCATGTATTAGCATCTCTATTAGGACCGGGAATTGGCGGTGTTCTTTTTACATGGTTTGGTCTTTTAGGACCTGGATTATTTGCAGCGGGCCTAACAGTAATCACAATTATTGTTACACTAGCTATGTTGGAAGAGACATGGCCAAAGGAAAAAAGAATTCAACCTCATGAAAGCAAAATTGAAGTTTTGCCTAAAATAAGAAATAATAAAAGTGCTCTTTTTATTTTAGCTCTCTGGGGCTTTCATACAATTTCCTTTACTATTGTAATGTCTTCCCTTTCCTTTTTCAGTGCTAGTGTTCTAAATCTTACGCCAATCGACATTTCGATCCTATTTATGACATCTGGAATATTTCGGACAGGAATAAGATTTACTCTTTTTAAACCAACTATTAGGAAACTTGGGGAAGATAATGCTATACGCTTGGGTTTGTCTATTTTTCTAGTCTGCTTTTTCTTAGTGGGTTTTTCAACAAATATTTTTAGTCTTTTTCTTCTTATGATGTTTATTAGTTTTTCTGCCTCCTTAACGCGTGGTCCTATGATTAGTAAAATTAGCCAAACAGCATCTCCTCACGAACAAGGTAAAATAAATGGACTTTCTTCTGCTTTAGACAGTATTGCTCAAATTATTGGGCCATTATTAGGGCCGTTCATACTCGATACGCTCCCACCTTATTGGTTAGGAATCGTTGTTGCAATAATTGCATTTCCGGCACTTGTTATGTCTTTCCAGAAAATTTTCATACATAAAAACTAAATAAATGAAAAATTATACATTCAATATTTTTTAAGTAAAATTGTATTTAAGGAAATAAGTGTTCGTGTTTATTTCTAAAAATCTTTTAAGAAATTTATTATAATATTATTAACTTCGGGAGCTTCTTCTAAAGGGAAATAATGATTACCACTGAATACTTTTAAGGTGTTAACTGGAATTCTATCATGCATTTCATTACTTGAAATCTTAGATATAATTCGATCCTTCGCTCCTGCAAGGATTAAGGTATCGTGTTTAATATTATGAAGTTGTTCTAAGGTATTATGTTTTGCAATTGCATTTATTTGATTAATAATATCTTGAGTTTTAGAAGTACCTTTATTCTTTTCGTATTCCATAAGGTCTTCTGTTGAGAATAATCCGTAAAACTTTCTACTTGGTTCTTGAACCATCATTTTATAAAAATTTCGAGTAAATCTTTGTTTCATCTTATTATAAAAAGCTTTAATAGGATCTTTTAATTTCGCTTCATAAGTCTCAAGTTGGCTTTTCTTATACATCTCTAATCCTGATTTGTCTAAAGGTAAATTAGGAAAAGTTGCTATTAAAATTAATTTATTTACACGATTTGGATGTTCTAATGCAAAATGTTGAGCAATCATTCCTCCTAAAGAGTGTCCAATAACGTGTGCTTTTTCAATCTTTAAGAAATCCATTAGATCCTTAACATCTTTAGCTAATGTTTCCATATCAAAAGCTTCACTTGGGTGGTCTGATTTTCCACAACTGCGATTATCTAGAGTAATTACTTTAAATTGTTCTGATAATGGTTTTTGAGCTATCCAAAATTCTTTATACATCGCAAAACCATGTAATAAAATAATAGGATAACCTTTACCATTAATTTCATAACAAATCTTAATATTATTAACTTCTGTGAATAAATCACTCATTTTAATCATCTGCTAATTTTCAATTTTAAATATAATGTAGAAAAAGAAAAATGAAAAGATAAAACTTATTTCTTTAAAAAATTTATGATATGTTGATTGATTTCTGGTGCTCTCTCTTTAGGTGACCCATGACCTGCTTTCTCAATTATTACTAATTCACTCTTAGAAATTCTTTCATGAATCATAACATTCATAGACATTGGAGTAGAACGATCATGAGTAGCACATATTATTAATGTTTCCTTCTTAATGTTTGGTAAGCGATTAAGAACATTATGATGTCCTAGTGCATGGGTATAATTTATTATATCCTGCGGTGTTGTAGGATCAGCATTATCCATTTCAATTAAATCTTCAGCGGAAAATAATCCATGAATTTTCTTTTTTGGATCTTCTAGTAGGATTTTTTTAAATTTACGTGTAAAACTTGGTGTTATGCCATCAAAAAAAGCTTTTACAGGATCTTTCATTCTTGCTTCGTATGCTAAAATTTTACTATCTTTGTACATCTCTAGGGCAGTATTTTCCCCTGGCCAATAGGGAAGTGTATTAATTAAGACTAATTTATTTACTCTGTTTGGAAACATTAATACAAAATTTTGAGCAATCATTCCTCCAAGAGACCATCCAATAATATGTGCTTTTTCAATTTTTAAAAAATCCATTAATTCCTTGGTATCCTTAGCAAATAATTCCATTGTGTAAAGTTCGTTTGGTCTATCTGATTTACCTGATCCACGATTATCAAATCTTATTACTTTAAAATGTTCTGACAATGGTAAAAATTGTCCAATCCATTCCTCCTTTTTTGCTCCAAATCCATGGATCAAAATAACAGGATCACCATCCCCCCGAATTTCATAACAAATCTTTATATTATTCACATTCGCAAAACTATCAGTTATATTAAACACCTTTTAAATTAGTTGAAATAATTCTTTAATTAGTCTGTTTTATTAAATATATATTTAATTTTTTAAAAAATCGATTATAATTTTATTTATCTCCGGAGCTTTTGAATGGGGTGAACTATGTCCGGCCTTATCAATGGTTTCTAAGGTACTATTTGGTATAACTTTATGCATTTCAACCATAGTATTACTAGAAGTTAATCTATCATGCGAAGCTGCTAATAATAATGTAGGGTTTTTGATTTTACTCAAATCATTTAATGTAATCGTTTTAAAGAGAGCGTATGATTGGTTTATGATATCTTGAGTTGTGGGTAGATCCTTTATTGAATTTTTAATTAGAACTTCTACAGACCATAAACCATAGAATTTCTTTTTAGGATTTGCTTTCATTTCTTTCCTAAATTTTATATAAAAACCTAACCTAGCACCTCTCCAAAAATCTTCTTCGGGATCCTTTTTTCTTAATTCTAACTCTTCGATCATATTTTTTTTTAGTAACTCAACGCCCTGTTCGTTTGGAGCTCCCATGACTGTATTGATTAATATTAATTTATTCAATCGACTCGGATATTTTAACGCAAATCTTTGAACGATGATACCCCCTAATGACCAACCAATAATGTGTGCTTTCTTGATTTTAATGTAGTCCATTAATCCTCTAACATCATCGGCTAATATCTCAACAGTAAGAGGTTCATTTGGGCGATCGGATCCTCCCCCATTGCGGTTATCAAATCTTACAACTTGAAATTTTTCGCTCAACGGTCCATATTGGGCAATCCAGCCTTCTTTATTGCCCCCAAAACCATGTACTAGTATTACGGGATGCCCTTGCCCTTGCATTTGATAGCATAATTTTATTCCATTAACATCAGCATATAATTCTGACAGTTTTAATCCCCGATATTACAAAATTTGTTGTAAACTATTCTTAACATAAAAATTAATTTTAAATATATTAAATCAAGATATTGTTTTAATTTATTCATTAATTTTCTAAGAATTTTAATATAATTTTATTTACTTCAGGAGCTTTTTCTTTTATAGATTCATGTCCTGCCTTGTCAATTACCTTAAAAATACTGTTAGGAATCTCTTTATGAAGTTCTAACATGAGAGATTTTGGCACAAGTTTATCGTGAGAAGCAGTAAGAATTAGCGTTTTATGTTCAACTTCTTTTAATCTCTTAAAAGTGTTTTGAGTCGTTAGGCTATAAGCCAAATTTTTAATGTCTTGTGGTGTTGGTGGGGTAGTTTTATAATATTTTATAAGGCCTTCAACTGACCATAAACCATAGAATTTCTTCTTAGGGGCTGCTTCCATTTCTTTTCTAAATTTGATATAAAACCCGGTTTTAGCACCATGCCAGAAAGCACTTACAGGATCTTGTTTTAACAATTCTAAACCTTTAAGTTGAGAATTAATAAACATCTCTGGTCCGTATCCCTCTGGGACCTTCGAAATTGAATTGATTAATACTAACTTATTCACTCTTTCAGGATATTTTAATACAAAATTTTGTAAAATCGTTCCTCCTAATGAGAAACCTATACAATGAGCTTTTTCAATATTCAAAAAATCCAACAAGTCTTTGATATCATCAGTAAACATCTCCATAGTGTAGGGAATGTCTGGACTGTCAGATTTTCCAGCACCTCTATTATCAAATGAAATTATCTTAAATTTTTGGGATAAAACAGGTATTTGAGCCATAAAACTTTCTTTTTTCGAACCAAATCCATGTATTAGTACAACGGGATATCCATTTCCATGGATTTCGTAACAAATTTTAATACCGTTAACATCAGCAAATTTTTCTACCATAAGATCTTAAAAAATAAAATAAAAATAAGTTTAATTAAAAATAAATTTTTAAAATCATTTTACTTTTAATTTAATACTTTTAATATGTATATTATGAAGAATATCTTATGATAGAAAAAAGAGTCTTAATCCCTAATGTAAATAGGAATGATCTCCACGGAGTACATTATATAACTTCAGAAGAAAAGCATGAAAGCAATTTAGATAAACCTCCCATTCTTATAATGTGTCACGGTTTTACAGGTGATAAATACGAGTGGGGGCGCTTTCCTGAAACAGCTAAAGCTTTAAATAAAGAAGGTTATGATGTACTTATCTTTGATTTCTCGGGCTCTGGTGAAAATAAAAGAGAACCGATTACATTATCTAAACAGGCTAATGATCTCGAAAATGTTTATAATTGGGTACAGGATCAAGGATATTCAAGAATTGCTTTATTGGGCCTCTCATATGGTGGTCTTACTGCATTAAAAGCAAATTTACCAGGTATTATAACGTATATATTTTGGGCTCCATACTTCTTTGTTCATTCATCAGAAGACCAAACTGATTGGTTTAAGGACTTAAACAAAGGACCTGTAAAAATTCCTTCATCTGGAGATGGTGAGCCTATCGTAATTGATCTTAGTTTTATGACAGATTTTGCAAAATTTCGAGTAAAATCTTCTTTAAAAAAACTAAACCCTCCTACTCTTATAGTGCAAGGCACCTCGGACGAGGCAGTTCCCCTAGACCTTACAAGAAAAGCATTCCAATTGTTACCGAAAGATGAGAATCATAAGCTTGTAGAAATACAAAACGCAACCCATGATTTTGAAGCAAAATTTCTGATAGAATTTATCACTAATACGGTAAAGTGGTTGAAAAAGTACCTATAAGTTATGAATTAAATTATTATCTATCTATAAAACTCTTTTACGATAATTTGGCAAAATTTCAGCATTTTGTTGCCTAACTCTAATTCGTTTCGAGAACTTGTTAGTATCCAATCTTTACCATACATTTTGTTCAAATAATCACCTTGAGAATCTATAGAAAACGCAAATATTTTGAAATGTTTTCTAACATCATGAATATCAGGTATCGCATCAAACAAGCTATATCCCCCGTCTGCCGAGGGTTGCCCATCTGAAACGACTATTATGAGATCGTTCTTTTCAAGTCTTTCAGACTCGTGTTTTATCGAAATTCCATCTAAATTTTGACGAGAAGTTTGGTGACAACCAAACTTATCAAAATAATTAAGTTTAAGAGGCTCGTTAAAATCTTTCACCAAAATATTTAAAGCGTCATATCCGCCTGTAAACAGAACTATTCTAATTTTCGCCAAATCTTCAAGTGCTTCATACAACATGACCATTGCTATTTTTGCTGCTCGAATCTTAACACCCTTCATGCTTCCACTAATATCTACTATTAGTAGCAACCTCAATTCTTTTTTTATAATTTTTCTTGTAAAGCATTGCTTAAATTGATAATCGCTTGTAACTGCTTTTACAAATTTGTTATTTAACCTCCCTCTCTTTTGAAAAGTATCAACTGCAGCTTTATTTTTCAAGTCAGCAAAAATTAACTTCATTTTTTTGATTACCCCATGATATTTAGCCTTAATTTGGGCGTAAGTCATAGTATCAGGACACATTTTCTGACTTTCAATTTTAACGTTGATTACTTTTCTTTCATGTTCACACTTATTTGGACTAATAAAATATTTACCGCCCCCTAAAATTAATAGCCGTTCTTTCATGGCGTCATCTGCCTTCTTAACTAGAGCGCCAATTTCTTTTATAAATCTTTCTTCTTTTCTTTCATTCTTAGTAGAGGTATGATCTTCTTTTCTTGGTTTTAAATCTTTTTTTAAATCATCCAAATTAAATTTTCTTTTGAAAAGATCATTGAGCACCTCATCTTGAGAACTATTTTTAAATTCTTTGTCAGACCCCTTTATATCTCCACTTTTATTACTTTTATCACATTCTTTATCTATTTCTCCGTCTCCTTTTCCGTTCTTTTTGTTTTTACCTTTATCTTGTTTCCTATCTTTTTCTTTACCGCTTTTATTCCCTTTAGGATTTATCTTTTCAGCAGAGTTCTCTAAATCGTCTAAATCCTCGAGATTTAACCTAGTATCTTTTAATTTTTCTATGAGCTTTTCGCTTATTTTATCTAAGTCCGTTTTTTCTTTTTTTTTTTTATTTCGAGCATTTATTTCCATATGGTTGATAGTATTCATATGAGGATGGGAGTTCATGTTAGGATTAGGTTTCATATTAGGATTGGGATTACCTTTCTTTTGTGCTGAACTCGAATTTTCTTCAGGGAAATACTTTTTGAGAATGTTGCATAACACATCACACGAAATAATAGATGCACTAGGGCTTAACGACTTTAAAAGAAATTTTTTAACCTTCAAAATCCCTTTCCAATCTTTTTCACTTAGATTAAACGATCTTAAAGATGGTTTTTTTTGGAACTCGTCGAAATCTTCCATATACAAATTGATATATAATAATATGTCATTGTTCGATTTAACCGATGATTTAATTCGTGGTAACATCTTAATTGTTAACTCCCTCAAATTTCTATAAAAACCAGGGAATTTTTTATCATTAATACCATTAATTCTCACATCTTCAACGACGTTAATTAAATTTTTAATAAAGAGCGGTGGTAATTTATATTTTTTATCAAGAACACCAATCAATTTTATCAATCCTAGTTCAAATGAACCGTATCCTATGTGACCGCTTTCGTGAGCAACAAGGCCTTGAGCCGCTTTTATATCCTCTTTAAATTTGTTAGGTAAATATATAAATTTACAATCCGTATAAACCGCAGGGATATTGCCTATATACTGTATCATTAAATCCTTGTTTCCACTAATCCGTTTTCCAATATTAGTTAAAGCTAATACATCGGAAGTAAAATCCCTTTCAAAAAGGTCTATTAATTCAGTTAACACGATTACACAGCTTTTTAATTTGATTTTTTGTAATTTACATATATTTTAAGTTATAAAACAGGATATAATTCCTTCATAAACTTCTTTAAATCTTCAGGTTTATGCTGATATATCCACTTTATATAATTTAAAGTAATATTTCCGTTGTAAATGTAGTCTTTTCCTGTTTGTTGCTTGTATTGTGTATGTAAGCTTAGAACCTCTGTCAATTGGAAATAGTTTTGTAAAGTTCCCCTTTTATTTAACCACATCCATTGAATCAATTTCCACATTATATTTCCGTTATGTCTAAACGCATTTGATTGGCCATATTTACTAATATAATTAGTAAAACATGCTTTAGTATTAGTAAGTAGTTGGTCGAGTGAATCTTTATCTAACTTACATTCCCAGCTCGTTAAAGTTGTCTTTTTATTTATTAATTCTTCCTTTAACTTGGTCTCGAACATCTTTCCATCAAGTATCATGGCGATACTTTTCTTTTCTTCAGTAGTAGTTCCGAGTTTATTGATGATTACATTTTCGATGTTGTGTTTCAAGTATTTAGGGGGCATCAGAGAAATTAACATGCAGAAATTTACTACTAAGCGAGTTGAAAATATTTTTGTTATAGAATAATCTTGAATCGCCTGTTTCCTAATTTGGCGGGCAGCATCTACAACAATCTCTGCAATCTTTTTCTTACATCCCGAGATTTGGCTCGCAATATCAATCTCTTTGTTTTTTAATGGATAAGATATTTCAGGGGTTATAATAAAGCGATCTTCAAAGGCTTCTTGTAATTTATTAATGCCAATAACCCCTTTATTCATAGTTCCTATAATGATTAATTTACTTTCAGAATTTAATTCGTGTTTTTCAAAACCCTTTGAAATTAAGTTGATATGATTTTCGGATAGAAGAGAATTTAGCGATATTTGTTCATTTTCGCGAATAGCGTTAATTTCATTAATAATAATAAAAGCTATTCCTTCATTATTTGCATCCTTAATGGCTAAAGTAAGAGGGCCATAATTAAATTTAGTTTCGCCCTTTAAAAGTTCCCAATTACCTTCAATATCTCTTCTATCAAGGTCAGGTGACCCGTCAATAATATAGTAAGAAGCTTTATATTCCTTAGCAAGTGAAATTGCTAACAAGGTCTTACCTGTGCCAGGTGGACCTTGTAGTAAAATTCCGGCGCAATTACCCTTATCAAGAGAATCTATTAAGCTTTTTAAATAGTCAAATTCGTCTTTTTGTTGGATATATTCAATTTTTTTTTTAGAAATAGTATCAGATATAATTTTCCCCCTCCTTTTTACGCTATTAGATGTAATTTTTTAATTAATTATTAGATTTCTTTAGAATTGCATTTAAAGCATAATTTTAGCTGTGAATAACTAAAATTTACCGATTTTCGGCCTTTTATAATTAAATTATATTTTTAGTCCATATATAAATGGTATCTCTACACAGAATTTCAGTAAAAAACCTTTATAAAGGATTTTTTTTAAACACCCTTAGTTTCATTTGGAAATATTTCTTCCACAAAATTTACAATTTCCATGAGAATTCAAAAAAAATTTATTAATTTCAAATCCAGATCGTTCAATAACTAAGCTTGAACATTTAGGACAATATGTGTTTTCATATTTCGAATTAGGCAAATTTCCTAAATAAACAAATTCTAAACCGACTTTTTTTGCGATATCATATGCTTTACATAAAGATTTTATTGGAGTTGGATTAATAAGACCATGTTCATGAGATTTGTAATGCGGAAAAAAACGAGTAATATGAAATGGAGTTTCTTTTCCCAGATCAGTAATTATCCTTTCTGAAATTGATTTAATTATTTTTTCATCGGTGTTAAAATCTTCGATAAGAAGTGTTGTTATTTCTATGTGTACGCCATGATTTTTCGCTAATTTTGCATTTCTCCATACATTTTCTATGTCGCTATCACAATATCTTTTGACCATAAAACTATCACCTTTAATATCTATATTCATGGCATCTAATCCGCTTTTCACCAATTCTTTTAATACTTCCTCAGTCATATATCCATTAGTAACATATGTATTGTATAGCCCTTCCTTTTTTGCTAATTTAAAAACATCTAAGGAATATTCAAATAGTAGTGTAGGCTCATTAAACGAGATTGATGTTCCCTGGCAATTATTTTTTAGAGCTAGCTCGATTACTTTTTCTGGGGAAAGATAATCTTTTGCCTTTCTGGCCAAATCAACAATATTTTCTTTAGGATGTGAAATATGGTGATTTTGACACCAAAAACAATTGAAGTTGCATCCATAAGTACCAACGGTTATAGCTGTACTTCCAGGATGATAATGAAATAATGGTTTTTTTTCTATAGGATTGAAAGATAAAGCAGGAATTAATCCATAAACAATTGTATAGATAACTCCGGCTATATTAATTCGAGTTTGACAAAAACCAACTTTTCCTTTTGCTATTTTGCATTTTCTTTCACAAATTAGGCATTGGGAGAATTTTTCATTGATTTTTTCATAAAATCTTGCTTCTCTTAGAAATTTTTGATTAATTAAATCCATCTGAACATAATTTATACAATATTTAAATGATATTTATCAGGAGATTATAATTTCCATTCATATTTCTTAATCGATTTTGTGAAATTGTAAATGATAATCAATAAATTCTATCGTTTCGCCGATATTTATAACATTAATAATTAAACAATATAGAAAATATAAAATTATATTTTATCGAGTCTTCATAATCGGCATCATTAACCTAAATATTTTAGCGTAAACGATTCTAATTAACTTGAAATCAAACAGATACCTTATCAACCTTAATAGTAAATATTTCTTCGGTTTATATGTGCTAAAATCTTTGTCGTATGTTATGCTTCTTATATAAAAGTTTTTCTTAAAAGACGATAGTAGCAAAGAGTAAGTAATAATCGCAACGATATCCCAAGCTCGTTTAATGTGATCTTTAGGGTAATCTAATTCTTCGCCCATTGCCATTCTGACAATTTCAATGATATGATATAAATATATTTTACTTCTCAACAACTCCTTAGTAGCCCACATTAAATAAAGACATCCTCCACAATAAGTTATTAGAGCTTTCGCGCCAGTTTCTTCTGCTTCCTTAAATTTTTTAACTCCCTCAGAGATCATATCAAAAGGTAGAGATATGTTCTTAACCCACGATGCTCCTGCTCCAAACCCGCAACATAATGAATCTTTTTTAATATGTTTCATCTCAAGTATTTTACAACCACATTTCTCTAATATTGTTCTTGGGTCCTCCCAATATCCACCTAGTGCTTTAGAAAAACAGTTATCGTGAACAGTAACCGTTAGATTAAGTT
>Ga0209121_10004850_pt1 | contig 12416 bp, 10 predicted proteins | sample Cruoilmetagenom3_FD_187292 | JGI IMG/M metagenome (GOLD analysis project Ga0209121, IMG submission 187292) | Oil polluted marine microbial communities from Coal Oil Point, Santa Barbara, California, USA - Sample 3 (SPAdes) (version 2) | ecosystem: Environmental > Aquatic > Marine > Oil seeps ... | reverse complement strand
GTTCTCAACTGAACGGATGCATCACCAAAAATGCACCAGGTCTGTGCCATCTCCACACCATCACTGCCTCCACCATAATATTCTATCATATAGGAACTACCATTAAAAAAGATTCCCCCAGCGGTATTCTTTTGATTATGTGTCAAAAGATTGACTGCACCCTCCTGACCTATACAGGGTGGAACCCAGGATTGCCCTATTGTCGAACCCCAGTGTACCAGAAAACCATCCGGCTCGCTAACTGTTCCAGCAGTGACTGATGCCTCACAATAACAATCACTTCCATTGAAATTGCCTACAAGACAGGCAACTGAAATGACAAAAGGTAACATCCAGGGATTATTCAGACTGTTGATATCGGAAATATCAAAACCACCACCGTTCACCCAACCCGTTGTGCTGCCATGACCAATGTAATTTATGATACTGGTACCATCTTCAATGAACCCTTTTATCAACGCACTTGTTCCCCAATCGTCGTAACTCTTGTTCACCTCTGTGTAATTATAGGCTAATAATGAATCCCTTAACCAATTGCATCTTGTTGAATCAGCTGCCGATGGAGTCCCACCCACAATGTCAGAAGCAACACCCAATCCAATATGATACCAGTCGGCACCAGTCTGAGGTGTCTTTTCGTAACCGATCGAACGACTTACCTGCTTGTCTATATTTGTTGCACTCCCGCTACGGGAACTAAACCTTGAAACAAATATATCCTGGTAATAATCACTACCAGCAGTATATGCATATACAGGGTCGGCATCCTTACCACTTGCCGAACCAACCGTTCCTTTTGCAGGGACAACCTCATTACCATCGCCAATCAGGAGAACCCAGACCAAATCTCCCGCATTGTATTCATTTTGTATATAGTCTTTAATATTGGTCTGACTGTTACCTATGGACGAAACTGTAACTATCTTCGTATCAATTCCCTTCTGCCTTTTCCATGTTACGAAATCATCCATATTGCTCATATAATTATCCTTGCAAATAATTACCATTCTACCCGCATATTCGGAGACAGAGGGGTAACGGAATCCAGTAAAATTGAGAAAGAGATTATTATAGATATTGACAAATTCACGGCTTATTGGTTGCCTCTTTTTTGTTAAAACATTTACACCACCTTTACCTACTTCGTAAATCTCTACTACAACACTTTTTGCAATCCTTAATTCATTTGTTCCAGGGTTGTATTGAAAAGGATTGAATCTTATAGATAGTCCACGGTAATCCCTTAAAATAAATGGTTCACTTATCTCTATTGTATTCGCAGGCCATGAGGAATCGGTCCTGTAAAATTTATCGAAAGTATAGGGAACAGTTTTTGGCTCAATATTCCTGTAAAGATTGCCTTTTGATGGAATTATTCTGTTGACCTTTTTCGTCTCGTATTCAATATTCACTATCCTATAGTCCATCAATCCGTCATCGGGGATAATCACATTTCTGGCAATTGTTGGCAATTCCGGCATACCCTTCTCAAGAAAGGTTATCTCTCCAGGGAGTTCAATCCTTGAATAGGTATTTCCATTCACTTCTACCTGTTCAATATTATAACCCTTGACTTCAAACTCAATGGTTATACTCGAGCCACGGTCCTGCTTCACCGTTATTTCAGGCATTTGTCCATCAAAACCACCAAAACTTACCCATCCTGCTTGCAGGACAATTGAAAGCAGTATGATAAATGGAATGCACAAACAGAGTTTTTTCATCCATCCTCCTTTTTGATTATTGAAAATATATAACTATCCAGGTCAGATGTCAAGCAAAAAATAACAATTTTGAGGGAGTCTTCTGTTTTTTCTTGACTTAACCACTGCAAAATGTTATTATGGAAAAATATGAAAACAAATGGAGCCACAAAAGCAAACCTTGTGCGGCGGGCAGGTCTGTGGTGAAGTTTTCCCAGAACCTTAAAAACCCGTAGGAGGGAAGATGGACAAATTATTAAAATCCTGTGATATCGCGATTACCCATTGTCTCGGAGTGAAAAAAAATGAAACATTACTCATCATCGGGGACGAACCATCGAGAAACATTGCTTATGCCTTTTTTGAGGCAGGGAGAAAGAGGGCAGAGGAAGTTATCCTTGTTGAGATTGTCACTCGTGGGATGCACGGTGAAGAGCTCCCTCCTGCATTAACCTATATAATGAAGAATGTTGATGCGATAATCGCACCAACATCAAAATCTATCTCCCATACAAGGGCACGAATGGAAGCAAGTTTAAGCGGTGTCAGGATAGCAACACTACCAGGTGTAACAGAAGATATACTCCTCCGCGGTATGGGTGCAGATTATGATAAGATTGCTACAAGATCGCAAAAATTAGCTAACATATTTTCCAAAGCGAAAACGGCAAGAATAGAAACCGAAAAAGGCACCAATGTTTCTTTACACCTTGGGAACAGAGGGGCTCATGCAGATACAGGAATCATTAAAAAGCAAGGTAGCTTCAGTAACCTACCTGCAGGAGAAGCATACATCGCACCCATCGAAGGAAAAACCGAAGGGATAATTATTTTTGATGCTTCATTCGCAGGCATTGGAAAATTAGCAGAACCTATAAGAATTGAGATAAAAGATGGATATGCTTCAAGGATATCAGGAGGAAAGGAAGCAGAAGAATTGAAATGCATCATTGAAAAGGCGGGGGAAACTGGAAGAAATGTCGCTGAATTGGGAATGGGCACAAATGAAAAAGCAGAAATTTCTGGAAATATTTTAGAGGACGAGAAAGTTATGGGCACATTGCATATAGCGTTCGGTGACAACAGCACTTTTGGCGGACTTATAGAGGCATCTATACATCTCGATGGTGTGATAAAATCACCAACCCTCTTTATCGATGATGTCAAGATTATGGAAAAGGGTAGATTGTTGAATATATAAAAAAGATATAAAAGGAACTATGGGGTGCACATAGAAAAAAAATTCATAATCTCATTCTATTACCTTTGCATTACTATACTTATTGTTCTGAGTGCACTCGGTAAGCTTCTTCATCCTGCTACTAGAGGAACAATTCTATTAAGTTCAATTCTCTTACTTTTCTTTATTTTTCTAACATACATTCTTCTAAAATATGCCCCCAATGTAAATGTATTTCTCTGGTCATCACTTCTCCTCATTATTGCAAATCTCTCAGTCCAGTTTACGGGCAGTATATCCCATTCTATGTTTCTTCCTCTTTACTTTTTCCTCATAGCAATGGTAGCTTTGAAATCTAAAAGGTCGGTAGTACTTCTTCTAATGATATTAATCATTATTCTCGAATTCCTTTCAGCACTTTTTAAACATTCTATATCCTTACATTTAGTAATTACTATCTTAATTCTCACTCTCTTTTCCATCTTTATATCATATTTTATTGATAAAATAAAAAAGGATAAAAATGAAATCGAAAAAAAATTGAGGGATATAGAAAAAAGCACAAGTGTACTTACAACACCAGTAAGTATGAACAATAGCAACGAAGTACTCACAACCCTAAAAAACAGAAAGGGAAAATTTGACATAAGAGCACGGGAAAAAATGGCAGAATTTATCGAACCGATACTGAATGCACTTTTCCAAACAATTGATTCACATTCATCTGTAATATTTCTAAAGGAAGAGAGTAAAAATTCTTTCTTCCTATTTCTGTCAAAATCACACAGTGCATACATAAACAAAAATGGAGTAATATCACAGAAAACAGGAATATATAGCTGGGTAATAAAGGAAAAGGAGCCACTCTTAAATAATCAATTTCTCCTCGATTCGACCCTGCTCGAATATTATTCACGGGACGAAAATATTAGGTCTATCCTCATAATGCCACTTTTAGAAGAAAGAAATTTAATAGGACTCTTAATATGCGACAGCAAGGAAGAAAATAAATTTGACTGGCAGGTTAAGGAAAAGATAAAGGTTTTTGGAAATCTGTGCATCTCTGTATTATCACTCTTTAAAAGCCTTTACTGGGCTAAATGGGGTGCAAACCATTACGCTGCATTACATGAGATTGCTAAAAGGTTGAGTCAAAGTCTTGAACCAAACAGGGTTTTGGATATAGTTACAGAGATTGCTCCACAGGGTTTTGATTTTGACCTCCTTGTACTTATCCTTTGTGAGAAAAAGGAAAGGCCCACTATTTACCGAACCTTCCCTGAGGATAAGTTCCCAGAATTAAAAGGAAACGAGATTTCCCTCAAAGGTTCACTCACAGGATTGGTTATTCAAAAGAATCAAATGCTGATAAAATCCAGAAGAATCAAAACCCCATTTTTCAATGAGAAGGAAAAAGGGCTTGAAGAGTTCCATTCCTTTATTGGTGTTCCACTCCATAAGGATGAGAAGGTTTCTGGTGAACTCGCTCTTATGAGCATCAACCCATCACAATTCACATCTGAAAAGAAGGAACCTATTATATTCCTTGCAAATCTTATTTCAGTTGCACTTGAAAAAGCAAAACTGTATCAGGAAACTAAAGCATTATCCATAACGGATGGGTTAACAGGCGCATTTAACCATAAACATTTTCAGGAATGCCTTATCAAAGAATTGAACAGAGCAAGAAGAATTGGAACGCCTTTTTCGCTAATTATGTTCGATATAGACCATTTTAAGAATTTTAATGACAATTTTGGTCACCAGACAGGGGATATGGTATTAAAACACATATCAGAGACAGTGATGAAGAATGTAAGAAAAATTGATATATTTGCCCGTTATGGAGGTGAAGAATTTATTATCATACTACCAGATGTTGCAAAGGATGGTGTAATAGCAGTGGGAGAAAAACTCAGGATGTTTATCGAGAAAAAACCTTTGATAGTAAACGAAAACATTTACCCTGTAACTATCAGTGTCGGATGCGCAACCTTCCCATTTGATGGAGAAGATAAGGATACGTTGATACAAAAAGTCGATAAGGCACTTTACACGGCAAAGCAGGATGGAAGAAACTGTGTAAGAACTGCAATGTAAGTTACTCGTGGTGTTTCGGGTATGCAATTTAAGAAACACAAAACAGGTGAACCATCTTGGTTCACAGACATAAAAAGGTAGGTGCAGGCTACTTTGGCTAAAATCAGTATTCTCGCAATGCATCGATAATCTTTATGCGACTTGCCCTGAATGCTGGAACAACACCAGCAATGAGACTCGCAACTATACCGAGGAAGAATGCTCCAATAAACTGATGAAAATGCATCTCTCCACGTATAGTGGTTTCAAAGGGAATATTCATCCCTATCATTACATCCGGTGGTAAAGGAATACCATAATGAACAAGGTAGAAACCCACTACAAAAGCAAAAAGCCAACCAATAAGGGAACCCAAAAGACCCGTCCAGAAAGATTCCATAAGAAAAATGGATGTTATACCTCCCCTTGTATAGCCCAGAGCCCGTAAGGTTCCTATCTCCTTTTTTCTCTCCCATACATTCATAAACATTGTATTTACAATACCTGCAAGCGCAATAATAAGCAGAATAAATCTGAACATCTGTAAAAAACCCTGCTGCATCGCTATAATGTCTTCGATATTACCAGCAAAATGCTTCCAGGAGAAAATATCCACATCCTCATCCGAAAGGAGTCCTGTTAAATTATTCTTGACCTCTTCTACCCTCTCCTCGTTGTCAAGCATAATGACGATTTCTGAAGCACTACCCGCGTCAAGCAATATCTGCATTATGTCAATCGGGATAAAAACATTGTTCTTCTCAATAGATGCATAACCAATACTGTATATACCTTTTACCTCGAGGTCTATAAGATTATTTGCCTCATCCTTGGTTCTTGCATAGAGAAAAATGGTATTTCCCTGTTTTAATCCCATAAGGTCTGCAAGCTCTCTGCCAATGATAATACCGTATTCACCTTTCTTAATATAGTCACCACTAACGGATTGAGGAGAGAAAATACTCACATCCTGCTCCCTCTCGGTCTCTATGCCCTCTATTAAAACGGGTGTTCTCTTTGTCTTGAAAGAGAGTATACCACCACTTATAAGCCGCGCACTCACACCTGTAACAGATTCGACATTTTCAACCCTCTCTATGATGCTTTCATAATTATCGATTAACCTATCGAGAGGAAATTCAAGGGATTTTTCATCGTATCCCTTCCTCTCAATCTTTATATGACCCAACCCCATCCAGATAATATTCTTTACTATATCATTATCAGTCCCCACAATTAGCAGGTCTAAAAGTATTACTGTCCCAACAGCAAACGCTATAGTAATAAGGTTTACAACGGTTCTTCTCCGCTGTCTACTTAGATTGCGCAAAGAAAACTTGAATTGCTCCATCTATCTCTTTAATGCATCACAGGGTTTCATCTTTACGGCAATTATTACAGGGTATGCTGCAGCAAGCAGTGTCCAGAAAAGGATAAAAATAACGTTTCCTATCCATTTGCTCAAGATAATCGCAGGGTAGATTGTTTCTTCTATATATTTGATGACACCTGAAGCCGCTCCAAAATACAAACCCTTTACCGACAACCAATTTACAAGAATTCCAGCAAGTATCGAGCCAACAAATATTGAGGTAATAGAAATCAACATAACCTCACCAATTATCATATTAACCATTTCAAACCTTCCTGCACCTATAGCCCTTAAGGTTCCAATTTCTTTCTTCCTCTCAAATACAGATGTAAGAACGGTATTTACGATAATTCCAGCCGAAGCAATCAGGATAATAGCAACAAATATTCGCATTTTTATATCGGTAATTCTCATAATGGTATCTACATTCTTTATCCGCTTCTTATAAGGCTCTACCTTCGTATGTGGAAATTTTTTCCCTATCTCGCTGGCAACCTTACCTGCACTGTCGTAATCCTTGAAATTAACCTTGAGCTTTGTTACCTCATCGGAACCCCAGGATAATATTCCCTGTGCTGTTTTCATATCAATAAACAACATCTTCCCATTTTCAATCTTGTTCCTCCCCTTGTGAATGCCAACAATATGAACCTCCTTCACTCCAATACCACCATACCTATCCTGAGCCAATATGATGAGTGTGTCACCCTCGGTAATATGAAGAAACCCTGCCGCTTCTTCACCAATCATCCCTTCACCAACCCCTTTGATTTCCCTACCACTCGTTAGCCTCGGCTTAAACGTATTTATAATCCCTGCATCCTTTTCTACACCACTGACAAAAAGGTCGAGATTAAAACTATCTTTGGTAACAGTGGCAGGAAATTCGACGGAGGGTTCTATCGAGGCATCCTTCCTTTTCTGACTAATGAAAGAGACAATTTCTCTATAACCAGAAACAGAACGGAGACTCTGCTCGAAGGGGTCAATCCCTCCCTCTGGGCTTACAAGCACAACCCCTTCTCTATCTAATAATGTTTCCATAAAACTCTTCTTAAAACCTTCAAAAATTCCATCAAGAAATTGAAGTGAAAATATTGAGATAAAAATCCCGAGACCTACGGCGAGACTTCTTCTCTTATACCTTAATGCATTACGAAATGCGAGCTTTAAGAGCATCATTTTTTATCCTACCATCAACAAGGTCAACCCTTCTTTTAGCAAATTTAACAATCCTTGCATCATGTGTAGAAAAAATAAAGGTTGTTCCCTTCTCCTTATTTAATTTTTTTACCAGTTCTACAATCTGAAAACTGGTTTTCGTATCGAGGTTTGCCGTAGGTTCATCGGCAAAAACAATATCAGGTTTTCCGACAAGTGCACGGGCAATTGCCACACGTTGTCTTTCGCCACCGGATAATTCATCGGGTTTGTGATGTATGACATCGGCAAGCCCAACCGCTTCCATCATTTTTACAGAAAGTTTTCTTTTCCGTGCACCTTTTATCCCTTTAAGAACAAGTGGTATCTCTATATTTTCCATCGCAGAAAGAACAGGTATAAGATTAAAGGTTTGAAAGATAAAACCTATTCTTTCCCTTCTTATTCTTGTAGCATCCCTGTCCTTTATAAGGCTCACATCGTTTCCTTCAAAAAAGACCTTCCCCTCTGTTGCAAGGTCGAGTAAACCCATTATATTAAGGAGTGTGGTTTTTCCACTACCAGAAGGTCCTACTATGACGGTAAATTCACCTTCCTCAATCTCTAATGAGACACCCCTCAGTGCCTCTACCTCTGTTTTTCCAAGAGGATAAATCCTTTTTACTTCCTTAAGACTGATAAGCATATTTTCTCCTTCAGCTCCTTGCAGCAGTGAGGCAAGATGCCTCACCTGTTATTCTCTCTTTCATATCTCTGTTCCTTTTGACTTTTTAATTTTTCCTTTCTAATTTTCACTTTTTACTTTTTTTAATAGTAGTATCTTATCTCCATTCCTAAGAGATAGTCAAAAGGTAAGAGGCTAAATTCTCCTCTTTTTACTATCTTTATGCCTGTTCCTCTAATTATAATATTTTCAAAACCGTTGTAGGAAACATTGAGTCCTACAAAACCTGCTTTCCACAATGGGTGAAAAACAGAATATAGACCAGCAGAAAATCCTTCTTCCTTTCCGAGTTCTGTTGAGAAATATATATAATGCCTTCCCGTATAACCGGGAGTAGGTGTTACGGAGGATAAAAAAGGAATACTATCGCTCCATTCTGTAATACCTTTGCTGTTATAATAGTATTCCATATTTACGATTCCCTGGGTCCCAAGCATTCTATTGACACCCAGAAGGAAACTCGGGTGTAATGAATCCCCATTATGTTCAAAACTCGACTCGGAATAGAGGATAAAATCAAAGATGTCCTTTCTTATACCGAATGAAACAGGTAAATTGCTATCGTAGTAAACCCCTGAAAGGAAACATTCGTAATTATTGAGAAAAAAATTCAGTTTCGAGCCGAGCCGAATTTTATCCTTGATGTTCCCTTCTTCGTCCTCCGGCAATACGGCGACAAATTCCTGTATAACAGACGGTTTCCATTCGTATCCCAACTCCATCATAAGAACACCTTCCCTGAGCCTTTCGTAATCAAAGATAGAGTAACGAGGATTGAAAAAGTCACAAGGACTATAAAACATCCCAAACCCCCAATTAACCCTTTCTTTTCCTAAAGCAATGGTTAAAGGATACGGAAACAGATAAACCACCGCACGGTCGAGCGAATAGAATAAACTTTCTTCGGGGAATGTATAATTAGAGCGGAACTCTGTATAAATAGAATATATATCTTCCTCTTTGGACAAATTTAGAGAGCCAAAAAGCGAATTATAAATTTTTTCATTTTCTAATCCGATCGAGTAACCTGCATAACCCTGAAATGCAAGGGGTTGTATAAGGAAAAAAACTGCAACAATCATTTTTTCAAATAGAGAGGGTTGAAGTACCTATTGGGAATGTCTTGTCTCTTCTTAAGTGATACTATAGTAGCCTCTGTGAAACTTGATTCAATCATAAGATTTTCCATTTTCATATAAGAAGGATACTCTTCACCCTCGAAGGTTTTTATGCTATCCAGAAGCATCCTGCGAAAGAGCTTTCCACTAAGGGTATAGTAACGAACCTCCCTCGGTGTAAAATCAGACCTGTTTACTTCGATCTCTATTCTCTTATAGGGAACACTCGGTGTTCTCGCTTCAAGATATAATAGGTATTTACCATTTAACTCCTCATATCTTTGAGCCGCATAATTATCTCCAAAATGGGATTGCATCATATCACTGTTTGAAAAATCCGTTCCCATAAAATTATCCTTTGGAGAGAGACGTATTGTTTTACTCATACCCGGGACATACATCCATAGATTATCCTCTATAAGAAGAAATCTTCTGCCTTTTTCCCTTGCAGGAGCGGTAAATTCGAAGTATGAACCCTTATCCTTTTTAACAAGCGCCTTAATAGTGTATTCAATATCTCTGTCTTCAGCAAGATGATTTTTAATAGTAATCTGCACCTCATAGTTATCGGGCACCCTTGCATTATCAATTTTCTCAAGCAGTGCTTCAGGAGTAAGGGTGTTTACCACTAAGCAAAACAACAACGGAATTATATACATAGAATCGTTCCCCTCATTTCGGGATAACTTAACATATTTTCCTTCTCCTGTCAATATCTCTTTTTTCTCTTGACATTCCTTCCTCTTTTATCTATTATAGCTCTTAGAATGGAAATATTAGTAACATTTTTTAGGGAAAATCACAATTTATATATCTATTTTCTATTCATAGTCTTTATCCTTATCTTTGCATTCATTGCTCGGATATTTAACCATTTTATTGCCCTTTTAAGCCGACGAAATTCATTCATAAGAGAAGATGTGATAGAGACCTTTACCCCATTCTTAATAATTCTTTTTATCATTGCTTCTGAATCCCTTTTCTTACTGCTATTCAGTATGCCACAGTATGTTGAGAACTCCTTCTCCTTTTTCCTTAACACACAAATCATCTGGGCATCTTTCTGGCTCGTAGTAACCATTCTCAAATTTGCCATTTATGAAATACCTGTTTCCAGAATTAATCTAAGAAGATTCTATCCCACGTTAAGGATTCTATTTCTCGTAATACTCTTGGTGATTACAGCTACGAGAAATTTGGAACATATAATCGCTTTACTTTTGGGCTTTGGAGTAACAATGCTGTTATTGCATATTGCTTTTACACTTAATCAGATACCGATTGTCTGGGCAAGAAAAGGAGAGGAAGAAAAAATAGAAAAAATTATAGGTCGATGGGATACCTTTAACATAACCCTTCCATACAATATCCCGAAGGAGATAATAAACAAAGCAATACAACTTGCCCAAAAATGTGTAAGGGAATCGGACAATGTGGGAAAAAACTTTTCAGTACTACTTAAGGACCTGAGTGAAAGGGGAATTGTTATTGAAGTCAAATATCTTACCCTTAATTCAGCAAAGATGAAAGAAACAAAACATAGTATTCTCTCCAGCACACTCAAAGCATTTGCAGAGCAGCATATCCCTATGAGCTCAACCTAACCTTATGGATTAAACAGATAAATAGATTCAGATACTTAGTTAAGCAAAACAAGAAATACACCTACAATCGCGAGCGCAATTGCTACCATCCGCTGCCAAGTAATTCGTTCTCGCAAAATAACGGCAGCAAAAATAAAAACAAAAATGTTGCTTGTTTGATTCAATGCTGATGCAATAGATACATTGGCGTATTTCATACCTGTAAGCCATACAAACATTGACAGATATGCCCCTGTAAATGAGCCTGCAAGTGTGTATCCCCAACCTTTCTTAATGAATAATGAAGAGATAATGGTTCTTCGCAAAGGATGAAAGAATGTTATAAGAATAATACCGATAAGACCTCCGAGTAAACGAATCTCCGTTGACCAAAGGAGTGGACTACGAACAAGTATAGGTTTTATCATTACCAAACCCACTGCCATTGCTGCCGTCCCCAAAATACCATACAGGATTCCCAATAAAAGGCTTTTTCGTATTATTGTTCCCCCTTTATTTACCTGGGCAGTAGTTAACACGGCTGAAATAATCAAAAGAACCCCTAATATCTGTAGAAAGGTCAGACTTTCCCCGAGCCAGAGCACAGAAAGGGTTATAATAAAGGGACTATACATACAGTCAACTATGGCATATAAGCCTGCACCGATGAGATTCAAACACTTAAAGAAGAGGGTATCGCCAATACCTATTCCAATGAAACCGCTCAATAGAAGAAGTAAATAATCACTTAAAGGAACAGGACGGAATAGGGTTTCCTTAAATATTAGCATTGTCGGGAGAAAAAGAATTACAGCAAGAGTATTCTTAAAAAGGTTCAGAGCAATAGGGTGAACCGTTTCACCACTCTTCTTGAAAAGTATTACAGAAAATGCCCAAACGATGGCTGTGAGAAGAGCCATCGTTTCACCAAAATATTGAAAGGGGACATTCATATAGAGATTCTCTCGCTTTGAAAAATAGGGACACACCTCATTTTAAAATCCTTATTTCTACATCATTTTACTACAAAATTCCATTTTACACATATTCTTGCAATTGTCAAGTCTTTTTGCAACACCTCCCCACCAAACTCACAAATTAACATTAACAGGGGATGGAAGAGAATGAAAGACACAAAAAATACTAAAAATTTCTATGATTCCTTAGTTCTTTCTCATTTTGAGTGGGTTAACCTCCATGTTTCAAAAGGGTGTCATTGCGAGTATTCTTTTATAAGTTCTATCGAAGCAATCGCCTACTCAAACTATGTTAATATGAGATTGCCACGCTATGAACCTTACGGTTCAGGGCTCACAATGAAGGAGTTGGATTGGTGGTTGAAGGGGTAGTGATAAACTTCAGCACCTGCCCCAGATTCACACGAGATTCACAGATTTTTCCCCAGAACATAATATGTGAGGGTTTGTCCTGCATATGTTTTCCAGAATGAGCGTTTTGTCTTGAATAGTAAATGAAAGCCCATTTTGACAAAGAAA
>Ga0209121_10004849_pt1 | contig 12417 bp, 9 predicted proteins | sample Cruoilmetagenom3_FD_187292 | JGI IMG/M metagenome (GOLD analysis project Ga0209121, IMG submission 187292) | Oil polluted marine microbial communities from Coal Oil Point, Santa Barbara, California, USA - Sample 3 (SPAdes) (version 2) | ecosystem: Environmental > Aquatic > Marine > Oil seeps ... | reverse complement strand
CGCTACCACGATATGTTCCGAGAATTCCTGCAGGCCAGCCTGCGACGGCAGGACGAGGCACGCTTTCGGCAGTTGACCCGCCGCGCAGCCGCCACCTACGCGGACCGAGGCGAATGGGAGCGAGCCGTCAGCCGGTACCTGGCGTTGCAAGACTACGACCGGGTTGCCGCGATCATCAAACAGACAGCAACATCCATGCACGAGACGGGGCGCTGGGATACGCTAGCACACTGGATAGATGCGCTGCCAGGGGAAATCCGGTCAGCCACACCCCGCTTTCTGCTACAGCGGGGCAAGATCCATACGGAGCGGGGTGAGCATGCTTCTGCCCTGGCCTGTTACGACCAGGCCGAGCGAGCGTTCGCCGCCGCAGGCGACGACGCCGGGGCTGCCTCTGCCTTGGCATTGAAGGCTTACGTCTTGCGCTTCCAGGGACGCTACGCCGAAGCGGTGGCCCACTGCCAGGAAGCATTGATCCGAATCGGCGGGGCCACAGCGCAGGAACAAGCCACCATGGCCCTGGCCCACAAGAATGTCGGCCTGTGCCGGCTCAGAATGGGAGGGTTGGCAGAGGGCCAGGAGGCCCTGCAGCAAGCCCTGCGTCTCTACGAGAAACTGGACGACCCGTATGATATGAGCTCTGTCCATCACGACCTGGGCCTGGCTTGCGAATTGGCGGGTGACTTGAAGGGGGCAGTGGACCACTACCAGGCGGCCTTGCAGGGCTGGCAACGACTTGGCAACCTGAGTCCATGGGCCAACACCCTGAATGGCCTTGGGGTCGTTTACTACCTCCAGGGCAGGTACAACGAAGCTCTGCACACCCTGACCCAGGCGCTCGCCAAGGTCCGACAGGCGGGTGATTGGCGAGTGGAAGCCCTTGTGTGGGCCAGCCTGGGCGACCTGCACCGCGACCTGGGGGCTTACGAACAGGCCCGGCAGGCATACACCGAGGGGATGGAGGCCGCAACGCGCGCTGGTGGGGGATTCATGGCTACTTACGCTGCGGACGCCCTGGGGAATACGTATCGCTTGCAGGGTGATCTGGCTCAGGCCAGGAGACGATTATTGGAAGCGATGAAAATTGCTGAGGAGCACAGCTCGGCCTACGAAACCGGGATGTGCCACGCCTCCCTGGGTATCCTGGCTGGTGAGGAAGGAGACCTGGCGGCAGCTCGACGCCACTTGAATCAGGCCGTCGAGCTCTTTAAAAGCGGCGGCTTTAGGCGGGACCTGGCCCGGGCTTGCCTCCATCGGGCCCAGGCAGCCCTCCTGGCCGGCGATAGACAAGATGCCTTGTCCGATCTGGAATGGACCCTGACCCTGGCTGACCAACTGGGCTTCGATCAGTTCCTGGTAGTGGATGGCCAGCGACTCCGGCCCTTGCTGCGCTATGCGGCCGAGCAGGGGGTGGGGAGGGGCGCGCTGCCTCGACTCCTCGAGCGGATTGATGTTCACCAATCGCGGCTGTCAGAGCGACCCGAACCGGTAGTCCAAGCCGAACCCCAGTCGATCCTGAAAATCTATGCCCTGGGACAGGCAGCGGTTGAACTCAACGGGGAACCTGTCCAATGGGCGGCCACGCAGAGCAGAGACCTCTTTTTCTGCCTGCTGCAACACCACCAGGGTCTGCGCAGGGAAGAACTGGCAGCGATTTTCTGGCCGGATCACGCGCCACACAAGCTGGACGGCATCTTTCGCTCCACGCTTTACCGCCTGCGACGGGCCCTCTTTCGGGAAAGCGTAATCTTTGAGGATGGATTGTACCACTTTAACCGGGAGAGTGACTATTGGTTCGACATCGAGGCATTCGAGGCGCTGTTGGACCAAGCCGACCAGGAAAAAAGCCCAGAGAACACGATCGCTCTGCTGGAAGGAGCCCTGGGCCTGTACCGAGGCGATTACCTGGAGGGGATCTATGCCGACTGGAGCGCCTTGGAGCGGCAACGCCTGCAGGGGCGACATCTGGCGGTCCTGGAGACACTGGCCGAATTATACGGCAGTGGGGGAGATCTGCAACGAGCCATTGAGCTGTATCAGCGCCTCCTGACCGAGGATCCCTACCAGGAGACAGCGTATCAGAGGCTGATGCGCTTCTACCACCGCCTGGGCGACCGCGCCGCCGCCATCCGGCAATACCAGACCTGTGCCGAGGTTCTTCGTGAGGATTTGGGCCTGAGCCCCATGCCTGAAACAGAAGCTCTGTACCTGCAGATCATTGGCTGAACGGCCATCTCCAATGCCAACTCCAGACTGCCCCCTGCAGGCAGTCCTTTTTTGTTTGCCGCACACAAGTCTTGCAGAGGCGCATGCAATGGTGTTCTACATACGCTCGTCTTGCAAGCCTTTGCCCACCGTCATGGGAATGAGAGATTTGGTGAGTCATTTGGTGAGTCATTTGGTGAGTGGTATCTGCTATAATGGATTCATGACCAAAGAAAGAGGAGTTTAACATGAAGAAGCTCAATTGTCTCTGGACCCGTTACGGCACACCGCAGAACCTGAAAGTCCTGTACATCCTGCTGACCCTGATTGCATTGGCCGTGGCCGGCGGCGCACCGGGCGGTGGTAGTGGCACTCCGGGCTCAGGATAGCGATAGACATCGGAGAATCTAGTCGGCATTGGGCCAGCCAACATGATCCTGGCGCTGGCCGTGGCCTTGGGTTGCATCGCCAGTCTGGTACGCCACCGGAGTCGTGCTTTCGGCCAGATAGCCGCCATCCCACTGCGCTCAGCCTGGCTCGCGCCGCTGGCTCTGGTCCTACAGTGGCCCCTTCTCCGGGCCCCGCCCGGTCCGACGCAACACATCGGTGTGCAGCAAGCGCTCTTTTTGCTATCGTACCTGTTGTTGTTGGTGTTTGCCTGGCGCAATTGGCGACTGACCGGCATCCTGATCGCAGGCTTGGGGGTGATCTGCAACCTGGTGGTCATTGCAGTAAACGGCGGGCTTATGCCCATTACACCGGGGACCCTGGTTCGGATCAATCCAGGCAGCATCCCGGAGCAATGGCTGGTGGGTGAGCACTATGGCTACTCCAAAGACGTCATCCTGCACCGCCATGAGACCAAGTTGTGGGCTTTGTCAGACACCCTGGTGATCCCGCCGCCCTTCCCAAAGCCTACCGCCTTTAGCTTGGGCGACCTGTTGATCGCCGTGGGGGTGGTGGTATTGCTGCAGGGCCCTGGCATCTCATCAAAGCGGGCGGCAACGCCTCCCTGATCTTTTTGAAGCTTGGAATGGCCCCCGGTTCTCTCAGACCAAGAGGCCGGGGGCATCTTGCCCTCTTGCCTGGAACAGGGCAATGAAAACGAGAGAAACATATTGAATATAAAGAAAGGAGATACTTTCATGAAACATAAAGACCTGAATCAATTGCTGTGCGCTGCCACGGTCAACGGCCGCTTCCGCGAAACTCTGTTGCGCAATCCGGCCCAGGCGGTTGCAATGGGCTACCTGGATCACACCTTTTCGCTAACACCCGAAGAGAAGGAAATGGTGATTAGCATCCAGGCTCGGCAACTCGAGGACTTTGCCGCGCAGGTCTACCATTGGATTTCGGGTGACGGGAATGGCAACGGACACCAGCATAGCACTCTGAACGCGATAGAGTCGTTTGTGGATCTCTCTCGTGCGCCAGCGGCAACCTGGGTCTGATCGGCTGCAATCCTTTTGTAGGCCAGGCGGAACGCATCCAGGGCCGCAAGACGTAAGAACAGAATATGATGACAATAGCCGCTGTCGAACGGTGGCTAGGGTTCGGGCAGCGTGTTGCGCGGTGCATATAAAGGCAGGCAGAAAAGGATGATGGGCAAACGCATTTTGATTGTAGATGACAACGTGGGAATAGCCTTTCTTCTGCGGCGAAGCCTGGCGAGATTGACAGGTGGACATGAAATAGAGACAGCCAGCTCAGGCGAGGAAGCTCTGGGGAAGATGGCCACCGAGTCCTTCGATCTGGTCATTACCGACCTGCAAATGCCAGGTATGGATGGGCTAGAGCTCATAAAACAGGTCCAGGCCTGCCACCCTGGCACCAAGTTTGTCTTGGTGACGGCCTGCCGGAGTGCCGAGGTCGAGGCCACTGCCAGCAGGCTGGGACTTCAGGGGTATCTCACAAAGCCTTTCATGAAGCAGCAAATGCTCGCCACAGTGCAGGCGGCACTGACATAGCCACTGCCGAGATTTCGGACGACCGGTTTGAAACATCTGCCCGCTGAGCGAAACCTGGTGACCCAACCAGGATGAAAAGAGCGGCCGATTGACAAACCCCCGACCTGTCCAGGTGTATCTGGGCAGATCGGGGGTTTGTGCTGGGGCAAAATGAGCAAAAGATTTGCGCGGTTACTGTACCATGGCTTTGTCAACCCGGATGCGGGCTAACCCATATGGGAGTTTTTCCTGATCCTGTAAGGCCGTGTCGAGAAAGGCGACCACCCTGGGGGCAAGCGCATCCAGCGTTGGGGTGCGAATGCCGCTGTGGGTAACCCCCTCTACCAGCCACAGAGCTTTGGGCTCTCGAGCAGCCGTAAAAAAGCGGCGTACCTGTGCCTCTGTGATGCGTCGGTCATCCGTGCCGTGGATTACCAGAAGCGGGCGGGGTGCGATGCGGCCCACGACTTTCAGGGGGCAGATTTCCTCACGGTCGAACCCTCTGAGCTTTTCAGCCACCCACAGCGTCCAGTCCAAGACAAAGGGCGGCACCAGAGCTGGACGGCTGGTGTGCCACACTTCGGTCACGCAATTAAAGGGTGCAACCGCCACCACGGCCCCAATATGGGGATTGCGCGCTGCGCTCAGGATGATCGAGGCTGCACCAGCGGAATGGCCGACAGCGCCTATGTGCTGGATGCCTTTTGCCTCGTGCAGGAAATGCACCGCTGCATCCACATCCCTGCTTTCGGCGTCGCCGTAGGTAAACTCCCCTTTCCTTCCGTCACTGAGGGCGTAACCGCGATAGCTGAACAGCAGCACGTGGTAACCCGCTTGGTGAAACACGGGAACCAAGGAGAGGCCAGAGCGCTGATCGTGACCTGTGGCTGGCGCGTAGAGGATCGCTGGTGCATCTGGCTGCCCGGCCGCGATGAACCAGCCCCGCAAGGTCAGACCATCGCCTGTCGGGAACGTCACCTCTTCATAGGGCAGGCCCAATTCGGTCAGTGGGTTAGCAGTCTCCTTGGAAAAGGCAGGTGGGAAGGTAGCTATCGTCTCGGCAACCACAGGGCCGACCAAGGTCAGCAGCGAGGCACCGGCCAGGACCGCAGCGGAAATTTTCAGAATTTTGGGCACGAGCGCGCGCCTTCCGCCGGTATGTTGGCTCAGGTGCGCAATCCCGGTCACGGCAGCGCTGCGGCGACGGGACGCATTTGTTTGATTTTGATTGTTGGGCACGAACATCCTTACTGGTGTAAAAGTCGGCGGCGGATTATGCCATCTTTTGCCCACCTTGTCAAATATGGGAAGCAGGTAGACCGACAAGGGTCGGTTTCCCATCAAGGACTTTGACACGATCCCGTTTTCGTGGTATACTAGGCCCGGTTTCGAACTCGAGAGGTATGAGGTTCTTGTGAACGCACAACACTGCCACGCAAGCAGCACCGTGCAAGCCACGTGGACACTGGCGCCCGACGAGCCGAGTTGCCCTTGCCCACCGCCAGGCTTCGGGGCCGGATAGCTTGCTTGCGTGTTCGGCGTTTGTTCTACAGGCCAGCTCTCCGGATCCGGCAGGGAGTTGGCCTTTTGTTGTGTCTGACAAAGGCGTCGTTCCCGGTAAGCGATGAAAATCTTGACGGTCAGCGATAAAGTTGAGGAACTGATCTACAGCCCGGCCATTAAGCGCCTGTTTGGGGACGTGGATATGGTGTTGGGCTGCGGGGACTTGCCCCACTATTACCTCGAATTCATCGTAACCATGTTGGGCGGGCCACTGTTCTACGTAATTGGGAATCATGGCAATGCGGTAAAGCGACGTTACGCTCCAAAGGAGAATTGGGAATACCCAGGGGGTTGCGAAAACATTGACGGGCGTGTCGTCCGCTACAGAGGGTTGCTCATAGCCGGGCTGGAGGGCTCAATGCGTTACAACAATGACTCGTACTTTCAATACACCGAGCGGGAAATGGCCTGGAGAGTGTGGGGGTTGGCTCCCTCGTTGATGTTGAACAAACTGCTCTACGGACGGTACTTGGACATCCTGATTACCCACGCGCCGCCGCAGGGCATTCATGACAGGCCAGATCCGTGCCATCGCGGATTTCGAGCTTTCTTGACCTTGATAGATCGCTTCCGGCCGCGTTACCTGATCCACGGGCACGTGCACGTTTACCACCCTCACCAGGCGATAGAGACGGTGTATCAAAGTACGCGGGTGATCAACACGTACGGCTATCGCATGCTGGAGATTGACGAGGAATCACTGCAATCATAAAAGGCCAGGAACGTCAACCAGGAGGAGAATCGTGACAGACGAAAAGAAACTCACACCCCAGAGCGAAGACTATGCGGCCTGGTACAACGAGGTCGTAATGCGCGCCGAGCTGGCAGACTATGCGCCGGTGCGTGGCTGCATGGTAGTGCGCCCTTATGGCACTGCCCTGTGGGAGAACGTCCAGCAGGCCCTCGACCGACGCTTCAAGGAGACCGGACACCAGAACGCCCTGTTCCCGTTGCTGATCCCCATGTCGTTCTTGCAAAAGGAAGCCAAGCACGTGGAAGGCTTTGCGCCTGAATTGGCCGTAGTCACGCACGGTGGCGGCAAGGAACTGGAAGAACCACTGGTCGTGCGGCCCACGTCCGAAACGGTTATCGGCCATATGTACGCCAAGTGGATCCGCTCCTACCGCGACCTGCCGATCCTGATCAACCAGTGGGGAAATGTTGTACGCTGGGAGATGCGAACTCGCCTGTTTTTGAGGACGCTAGAGTTCTACTGGCAGGAAGGTCACACGGCCCACGCCACCTTCGAAGAGGCTCAGGAGGAGACGCTCCGGATGTTGAACATCTACGCCGACTTTGCCATCAACGACGCTGCTATTCCGGTGGTCACCGGCCGCAAAAGCAAGACGGAAAGGTTTGCCGGGGCCGATGCCAGCTACAGCATCGAGGCGATGATGGGCAACAAGTGGGCACTCCAGGCCGGCACCAGCCACAACCTGGGCCAGAACTTTGCCAGGGCCTTCAACATCCAGTACCTGGACCAAAACAACGAACTGCAATACTGCTGGACCACGAGCTGGGGGCTGAGCACACGCATGATCGGCGGCATCATCATGGTCCACGGCGACGACCAAGGGCTCAAGCTGCCGCCCAAGTTGGCCCCCTACCAGGTGGTCATCGTCCCCATCTGGCGTAAGGAAGGCCAGAAGACAGCCGTGTTGGAGGCTACGGAGCGGGTTCGCGCCGCGTTGTCCGGGCGCTTCCGGGTGATGGTGGATGCCCGCAAAGAGTTCACCCCCGGCTGGAAGTTCAACGAGTGGGAGCTGCGGGGCGTGCCACTGCGCATCGAGATCGGTCCCCGCGACGTCGAGCAGGAGAGCGTGATCCTTGCCCGGCGGGACGTGCCGGGCAAGGCAGGCAAAAACTCCGCACCGATGGCCGGCCTGGCCGATGCCGTGGGCGACCTTCTGGAGGTCATCCAGGCCGACCTGCTGGCCGCCGCCACCGCCTTCCGCGATGCCAACATCCACGAGACAAAGGACTATGAGGAACTGGGAAAAATCGCCGCCGATGGCTGGGCGAAGGCCTACTGGTGCGGTGACGACGCCTGTGAGGCCAAAATCAAGAAAGATACCAAAGCTACCAACCGCAACATTCCCCTGAACCAGGAGAACGCCGGTCCGGGAAGCTGCGTCGTCTGCGGCAAGCCGGCCCAGGAATGGGCTTATTGGGCGCGAGCCTACTAGACGTGAGTCGTGAAATGTGATGCATGATGCGTGAGGCGCGGTTGACCTCACGCATCATGTCTTATCACGGCAGCGGCTCAAACTTTATTACCCGCTGGTCCTCGGTGTCGGTCACATAGATGTAGCCTTTGTCGTCTATGTCAATGCCGGTCGGCAGACTGAACGAGCTCCCGTCGAACCCGTAGTGGCCAAAGGTCGCTAGTAGATCCCCCTCGCTGCCGAACACCGCCACCCGGTAACCCTCCGGGTCGGTGATGTACACCCGCCCCTGGCCGTCCACCGCCAGGTAGGGCTTGTTCACCACCGAGTCGCCGTACCAGGCCTCGACCGGCCACTCGCGGACGAAACCATAGCCGCCGTCAAAGACCTGCACCCGCTGGTTCCACGTGTCGGCCACGTAGACGTTGCCTTCCGCATCGAGGGCAATGCCCACCGGTTCTTCGAAGGAGCCGGGGACAACACCAGATCCGCCCCACTGGTACAGCAGACTACCGTGCCTGTCGTACACTATGATCCGCTTGTTGCCCGTGTCGCTGACAAACACCTGTCCCGAGGCATCCACCGCCACGTCGCGCGGCCCGTAAAAGATCCCCGACGCCGTGGACGTCTGACCATACATGCCCCACTTGGTCAGGAACGTGCCGTCTGCGTCGAACACCTGGATGCGGTGGTTCCAGGTATCGGTCACGTAGACAAGGCCCGCCGCGTCTACGGCGACGCCCCACGGTTCGCGGAATTGGCCATCGCCGTATTCCAGCGGCCCAGCGCCATCAGGGTCCACACAGCCGTGGCCATCGTCCAGGTTGCAATTGCTCCCCCACTCACGCAGGAAGGTGCCGTCGTGGTCAAAGACCTGCACGCGGTGATTGTCGGAATCCACCACGTAGACGTTGCCCTCCGGCCCAACCGCCACGCCCCGGGGGTGGTTGAACTGTCCGGGATCGGTACCTATCTCGCCCCATGCCCGTTCTGAGTTCAGCTCTATATGGGCCTCGGCGTAGAGGTCAGGCGGCAGTTCGACGACCTCCGGCGGCACCGCGCCAAAGTTCCAGATTTGCTGGGCTACGTCCTTGCGCACGTACAGGTAGAAATTGTGGACGTGATACCAGTCGTCCGGCGTGCGCGGATACTTGCGGAAGTAGAGGATGTCCCACAGAATTTTCCGCTTTTCGGGAGAGCCCAGGATATTGCGGATCCGCTCCCAGGTCAGGCCCATGTATTGCTGGCCGGGCCACCACACCAGCCGTCGCTCAAAGCGGTAGTAGCGGTTACCCAGGAAGGGCTGGACCTTGGCATCGTTTTTGGCGCCGGCCAGGACGATGGGCACATCCAGCTTTTCGCGGGTGGGCGTCTCGGCGTAGAACTTGCGATTTGGGTATTCCCGCATGTACCACTCCAGCGGCCACGACACGTCGCTGTCATAGGCCACCTCGATCGCCTTGTCCCCGACGGTGCGCCGCGAAATGTCGGCGATTTCGTCCATGGTCGGCTTGACGTCGGCACCGCCGTGGGCGTACACCAGTAGCTCGGTCGCATAGTCGTAGTTGATGTAGGCGGCCATCCAGGCAAAGCGCACCGTAAAGAAGGACAAAAAGACCAGTAGCGTGCCCAGGGCCACCAGCAGGGTATGCCTGGTTCCCAATCGGCGTACAACCAACCCGGTCAGAATCAGTAGCAACAGCGTCACCAGCAACGCCGCCAGCCAGTTGCCCGTTTCCTGCAGCCTAAAGATAGAGAATCCCTGAAAGGGCTGCAGCATGATCAGGGTGTAAAGGCCGAACAGGGTAACAGGTAGCAACAGCGCCAATAACGCGCCACCTCGCCGCCAGACTGTCTGCCACTCCACCCGCTCGAACAGGTCGCCGGCAAACTTGCCGGTGAGGACGATCAGCGGCAGGGCAGGATGGACCACCAACCAGGGCATCTTTTCGCCGGCCCAACTGTAGATGAACAAACTGGCGATGGCCCAGAAGAGGAGAAAGGGAACGAAGAGAGAGGAAATTGAGGGACTAGGCGGCGTTTCCCTAGCGTCTTGCTTCTGTGCAGAGTTGGGGGGCACACCGCGCACGATGTAGTACACCGTGGCGACCAGGCTGAACAGCAGAGGCGCGAACTCGTACATCGGCAGCAGAAGCAGGTAGTAATACCACGGCTGACCTCCGCGCTCAACCTCTTGCTGGGCCAGCCAATAGCCGATCGAGCCAAAGATGCCGGTGCCCAGTCCAACCGGATTGGTGAAAAAGGTAGTGAACAGCAGGGCGTAGATGAGGAACAGGATTATGGCGGCGATGAGCCACTTCTGCCACGACAGGGACCGGATCGCTTCCTCAATGCTGCTAGGCTGCGGATGCCGGGAGCGGATCAGGCTGGCAGTGACCAGCACCGCCGGCAGGCTGCCTCCCAGCACCATGATCACGCTCTTGGCAAGTTTCATGGCTCCTGCGGCCGCTTCTGCGGTCTCTGCCCCTTCGGCCGGAGGCCGCCCCAGCAGAATGGCTATGGCCAACAGGATCAGGCTGAGCAGCCCACCACCCACATAGAGCCAAAGCTGGTTTCGGTGACTGAATTTCTCCCACAAGTAAGCCTCGACGACAAAGACCACGCCGATATAGCCAAAGATGTAGGAATTCTCCTTGGTTGCCAGTGATAGCACCAGAACTACCGCGCCAAAATAGAACCACCCCGGCTTGCGGCTTTGGAGAAAGTGAAAGAGAGCAGCGATGAGCAGCATCGTCCAGACGGTGATATAGATGTCGTTGCGGATGTAGCGCGAGTAGTAGAGGAACGACGGCGAGATCAGCAACAAGATCGAGGTGACGACTGCGCCCACCCGGCCCAGCCAACGGCGGAGCAGGAGCGGGCTGAGAACCATGAACACACCAAAGAGGGCGGGCACGATCCGGGCGGTGTAGTCGCTGTCGCCAAATAGGAAGTAGATCAGCGCGTTGGCGTGAAAAAGGAACGTCCCGTGCATCATCGGATTGTGGACATAGCCGGAACCGCTGTACAAGTAATAGGAATAGAGGGCGTGCAGGCTCTCGTCGTGGCTCATGGCTCGAGCCCCCAAGTCCCAGAAGCGGCTGACAACGGCCAACAGCAAGATCCCGAAATAGATCGCCTTTTCCCAGTTAGGTTTCAAAACGTCGGCAAGTGGCTTGTCGAAGAATCTCATCGTTTACCTCGTGAAAGCATGATTCGTGATTCGTAATGCGTACTAGGGTTGGCTGGCCACCCAGAGCACCACTTCTTGATCAACGATGGGTAGAGCGCCATCGGTGAACAGCAGCCAGCGGACTAGCTTTTGCCCCCACAGGCCCCATGGCAGCCAATGGGCACGCAGGGGAAACGCCCGCCCCCGGAACGTCTCGCCAATGGGGAGATCCTGGATGGTCAGGGTCACGGCGGCCAAAGTGTCGGGTGGGGCGGACAACCCCTTCACAATCACCTGGCGGTCGAACTGGCGCAGATACCAGGCCACCACTGGGCCGGTCGCCGCGTCCACGGTGACTGGTAGTGTGTGGGCATCGCCGGACTCGTCCAGGGATAGGGCCTCCAGTTGCCGGACGAATACCCGCACATCCGGGGCCGTAGTCTGGGAGATCATCAGCTCGCGGGGATCGGCTGCGTGGGTAAAGTTCAGCCCCCACGTCGCCTTGAATCCGAACAAGCCCAGGACTATGAGGACGGCCAGCCACCCACCGCCAGCCAGCACCTCCACTCCGCGCCAGAACCAGACCGCTGCTCCCAGGGCAACGAGCAGCAGCAAAGCCACCGAAGCCAGTACCAGGTGGGTAGAACTGGTATAGAGGATGAGCCCGCCCATGGAGACGGTAGAGGTGCTGCTGACCTGACTGTAGGCTGCCATCTGCAAGTAGAAGAAGACGAGTAATCCAAGCGCGGCCGCCGCGACTATGCCGATCTCTGGCCAAAAGGATCGGCGGCTTAGCCGTCGCCAGGCCCGTGCAAACCCCTGTCCGGCCAGCAGGGCCAGGGGCACGACCACCAAAAGGATGTTGCCCGCTGGCCGGTGTCCTGCGACCAAGATGACAAAGGCCGCTGCGACCGCCCAATAGATCAGAAAGGCGGTGTGGGGAAACGAGGACCCACGTTGGGCTGCCACGCCTGCCCATCGCCGGCCTGCGCGACTGCCGGCCACTACCCGGCCGATCTCCACCAGACCCAAAAGCAAGATGAGCGGCTCGTAGCGGAGGAGAAGTAGCAGCGGATAGATGACCGGCTGGCCGCCTGATTCCGGAAGGAAGCTCGTGGCCCAGGTGCTGATGAGATCGGCAGCGTGGCCCACGCCGGCCGGGTGCAGGACAAAGGTCGTCGCCGGCAGCACAAAGGTGCCGGCCAGCACCGCGCCGACCCTGGGCAGCAGGCCCTCCTCGCTCCGGGCCGCCCACCAGGCCACCGACAGCGACGACCAGCCAGTTTCGCGGCCCAGCAGCCGCTCAGCCAGGTAGAGCAAGGGGACAAAGGCGGCGAAAATCAGCACCAGGGTAAAGATGGCGGGG
>Ga0209121_10004848_pt1 | contig 12418 bp, 17 predicted proteins | sample Cruoilmetagenom3_FD_187292 | JGI IMG/M metagenome (GOLD analysis project Ga0209121, IMG submission 187292) | Oil polluted marine microbial communities from Coal Oil Point, Santa Barbara, California, USA - Sample 3 (SPAdes) (version 2) | ecosystem: Environmental > Aquatic > Marine > Oil seeps ... | reverse complement strand
GGCGGGAGGGAATTGAAGGGAGGGGGAAAAGAGAGAAATATCCACCACGAATGCACGAATTTATAACGAATTACACGAAGGGGAAAGGGAATAATTTTTATATTGATTTCACAAATTTGTAGCGAATTACACAAGGAGAATATGGCAGACACAGGGGACAGACCCTATAATTTACAATTTACGATTAACGATTTACAAGAAAGACCATGTCATTGCGAATGAAGTGAAGCAATCCCACAATAGTAAATTTAGATTACTTTGCCTGCCTGTGCATTACATGCAGACAGGTCGTTCCACTCCTCGCAATGACATTTATTGGTTTAGTGAAACTGGTAAGTATGTCTATACCTATCTACTTATATATAACATAACTACTTGACAAGATGCACTTATATGATTAGTATATTGCTCTATGAAAGAGCTTATTATTCACTCTATAAATATAGAGGGTAAGAATTATTTTGATTTCAATATTCATGCTGATAAGTTGAATATTAAAGAAATTCCCTCTGATTCTCTTATCAAAATCAAAGGGAGTATAGAAAATATCAGTCTTCGATTTTTTGTTAAATGCGATATTGACTTTACATTAAAATTGCAATGCTCAAGATGCTTGAATTATTTTGAAACTAAATTTAATGAACATACAGAAGTGTTTTATGAAAAGATAAACAATACAAATAAAAATGCGATAGAACCAAGCGAAGATTCATTTACATATGAATATAAAGGCAACAATATTGACCTTACTCAACTGGTTTATGACACAATATTATTGAATAAACCAATGAAACCGCTTTGCAATCCGGATTGTAAAGGAATAAAAATTAAGAATAAAAATATTGATTTAAATTTAACATTATAAGATTATAAGGAGGATAGTATGCCAACACCGAAACGCAGACATTCAAAAACGAGAGGGAGAAAAAGAAGAACTAACTGGAAATTAGAGAGACCTTCAATAGCTTTATGCCAAAGATGCCATAATCCTATGATACCTCACCATGTTTGTCCTACATGTGGATATTATAGAAAAAGAGAGGTTATCGTAACAGTTAAGAAAATGTAATGAATTATAGAATAGCTTTTGATGCATACGGTGGCGATTTTGGATATGCTCTTAATATAAATGGTGCAATATTAGCACTAAAAGAAAAAAATGATATAGAAATTATGTTAATTGGCAATGAATCCTCTATCCGCCGAGAACTGTCCAATTATCAAAACATTCCTCTCGATAGATTAAAAATCATTCATACAGATGAATTTATTAAAATGGATGATGCTCCAACTATTGTAAATACATTACAAAATTCATCAATTGTTAAAGGGATAAAAATGATTAAGGAAAAAAAAGCAGATTGTTTCTTAAGCGCTGGCAATTCAGGAGCTTGTATGGCTGCCTCTCTCTTATTTCTTGGAAGATTAAAAGGAATAAGGAGACCTGCAATTGCCGCAATTATTCCTACGATAAAAGGTCCCGTTTTAATACTTGATGCAGGGGCAAATTCTGTAATTAAATCCGAAGATCTCCTACAATTTGGGATAATGGGAAGTATATATTCAGAAAAAATATTATCCATTGAAAATCCCAGAGTAGCATTATTGAATATGGGCTCAGAGGAAAAGAAAGGACCAAAAATGCTTCAGGAAACATTCAAATTACTAAAGAACAGTGAAATAAACTTTACAGGAAATATTGAAGGTAATGAGATATTGGAAAACAGATGCGATGTTGTAGTCACAGATGGCTTTACCGGAAATGTAACAATAAAAACACTTGAAGGTTTTATTCCTTTCCTTAAAGATATCATTAAGGATAGTACCGGAATAGTCCATAAATATTTCACAGCCAAATTACTAAAAAAGAAACTGTCTCATTTTACATATGAAGCATATGGAGCAGCTCCTCTTTTAGGTGTAAATGGTATTAGCTTACTTTCACACGGACGGTCAAGTGCTTTAGCAATAAAAAATGCAATTCTAACAGGAAGAAAAAATATTGAAGAAGACATCAATAGTGTCATTTTAAAACATTTAACAAAGTGAGGTAGAGAAATGAGTAGAATAAAAATTATAGGCACTGGCTCTTATCTCCCAGAAAAGATACTCACAAATTTGGATCTTGAAAAAATAGTTGATACAAGCGATGAATGGATTTCAACAAGAACTGGCATCAAAGAAAGACGAATTACAGATGAAAATACAGCAGTCTCTGATTTAATGACGGAAGCATCAAAAAATGCCATTGAAATGGCAAACATACCACTTTCGGAAATTGACGGTATCATTGCAGGAACTGTTACTCCTGATATGATGTTCCCTGCAACTTCATGTATTATTCAGAAAAATCTTGGAATCAAAAATAAGTTTGCATTTGATTTGAGTGCTGGATGCTCAGGTTTTATATATTCTTTAGAAGTTGCCAATAATTTCATAAAATCAGGAAATTATAAAAATCTTTTAGTCATAGGTGGTGAGACACTTTCAAAAATAACTAACTGGTCGGATAGAAATACATGTGTTTTATTTGGTGATGGAGCGGGAGCTGTTGTAGTTACAGAAAGCACTGATGATTCAGGGGTTTTATCTTTGATTATTGGTGCTGCCGGCGAATATGGTGATCTCCTTTATCAACCGGCAGGGGGATCAAGAATGCCAGCATCGAAAGAAACGATAGAAAAGAATCTACATACGGTAGTTATGAAAGGAAGTGAAGTATTCCAGCATGCTGTAAGGTCAATGCAGTCTGCAGGTGAAGAGGTGATAAAAGCAGCAGGTATCACTTCGGATGATATTGATATCTTTATTCCTCATCAGGCGAATATCAGAATACTTCAATCAACTGCAAAAAGATTAAAAATCCCTATTGAGAAAGTTTATATAAACATAGATAAATATGCCAATACATCAGCTGGGACACTTCCGATTGCTCTTGATCAAGCCGTTAGATCAAATGAAATAAAAAAGGGTGATATAATTTTATTTGATGTATTTGGGGCAGGACTTACCTGGGGAGCTGCAATAGTAAAGTGGTAATATATGAGTAAAATTGCCGCAATTTTCCCGGGACAGGGAGCACAAAAAGTCGGGATGGGAAAAGATTTGAAAGAAGATTTTCTTCAAGTCTCTCAAATGCATATAAAAGCTGATGAAATACTTGGTTTTAAGCTATCTGAATTAATTTTTAACGGACCGGAAGATGAACTTAAAATATCATCGAATACTCAACCGGCTATATATTTGAACTCCGTATCGATATTTTCTTTATTAGAAAACAATTATAAAATCGATTTCCAATTTACTGCCGGACATAGTCTTGGTGAGTACGCTGCCCTCTATGCTTCCGGTGTAATTTCATTTGAGGATGGTTTGAAACTTGTAAGAAAGAGAGGCGAACTTATGTCGGGGACCTCCGGAAAAAGTGAAGGAACAATGGCAGCAATAATAGGCTTAACATCTGATAAAATCAGTGATATCATAAATGAAGCATCAATGAAAGGAGTAATTATTGCAGCAAATTTTAATTCACCCGAACAGATTGTAATATCAGGTGAGAAAACCGCCGTTGAATGTGCATGTAATTTATCCGGCAAAGCCGGAGCAAAAAGAGCAATTATATTAAATGTAAGTAATGCTTTTCATTCCCCACTTATGCAAGAAGCAAGCGATGAATTTGCCGGATTTATTGATGGTTTTTCATTTAATAATGCAAAAATCCCATTTTTTGCTGCCGGGGATCTTGAATTATACACAAACGGAGAAGAAATCAAGGCATATTTAAAGAAACAGATTATGTTACCTGTCCGTTGGGTAGAATCAATCGAGCATTTGAAAATAAAGGGTGTAAACCAATATATTGAAATAGGTCCAGGAAAAACACTCTGTAATCTTATAAGAAAAATTGATAAATCCCTGGAAACCAATTTTATTAATTCAACTAATACATTCAATAATTTTGGCAATAAGGAGTAGATATGAAATTTGAAAATAAAAGCGTATTAATCACTGGTGGCAAAAGGGGAATTGGGAAAGCTATAGCTCTTAAATTCGCTGAGAATGGGGTAAATGTCGCAATAATTGATATTGGACCTGACAATGATAACGAACTGGTAAAAGAATTCAGTACATTTGATATAAAATTTCTTTATAAGGAAACTAATGTTACAAATAGTAATGAGGTAAATAAAACTATAAATGATATAGTCGAAGCATTAGGTTCTGTTGATATTCTTGTAAATAATGCAGGTATAACAAGGGATAATTTGCTTATTAGAATGGAAGATAATGAATGGGATAGTGTATTAAGTGTTAATTTAACAGGAACTTATAACTGTACAAAAGCAATTTTACCAATAATGATGAAGAAAAGGTGGGGAAGAATTATTAATATTGCATCTGTAATCGGAGAAATTGGGAATATAGGACAGTCTAATTATGCGGCATCCAAAGCTGGTATAATAGGTTTTACAAAATCTGTAGCAAAGGAGGTAGCAAGAAGAAATATCAATGCAAATGCAATTGCACCTGGATTTATTGAAACTGAGATGACAAAAAAACTTCCGGAAAAAATTGTAATTAATTATCTAAATTCTATTCCTCAAAAGAAACTTGGAAAACCAGGAGATGTGGCAAACACAGTTTTATTTTTAGCATCCGATATGGCTGATTACATTACAGGACAGGTTATAAATGTTGATGGTGGTTTAGTAACATAAAAAAGGAGATTTATATGAACAGAGAAGAAATTTATGGAAAACTTAAAGAGTTAATGATTGACAAACTTGGTGTTGATGAAAACAAAATTAAAGAAGATTCACATATTATAGATGACCTTGGAGCAGATTCACTTGATGTTGTTGAATTTGCAATGGGAATTGAGGATGAATTCAGTGTCCCGAAAATCCCTCAAGAAGATATTGAAAAATTAACTACTGTAAATTCAATACTGGATTATATCGAAGAAAAAACAAAATAATGGAGTTTATATGACAAGACGTGTTGTTATTACCGGTCTTGGTATTGTTTCCCCAATAGGAATAGGAAAACAAAACTATTGGGATTCTCTTATTTCCGGGAAATCAGGTATAACACAAATTTCTAAATTTCCATTAGAGGGCTTTGCATCAAAGATTGCCGGTGAAATCAGTAATTTCAATCCTGAAGATTACGGATTTTCCAGAAAAGATATAAGAAGAATGGATTTAATATCAATATTTGCTGTAATAGCAGCAAACGAAGCAATGGAAGATGCTAATATTGTAATAAAGGATCCCTATAGAGCCGGTGTAATGGTATCCTCCGGTATTGGTGGCATTGCTACATTTGAAATTCAGCACTCTAATTTAATTGAAAGAGGACCTACAAGAGTCAGTCCGTTTTTTATACCAATGATGATTCAAAATACAACCCCGGGTGAGGTTTCAATTCGATTCAATTTAAAAGGACCAAATTATTCGATTGCTTCCGCATGCGCATCGTCAACACATGCTATTGGAGAATCATTCGAAACTATCCGCAGGAATGATGCGGATATTATGGTTACAGGAGGAGCTGAAGCTGCTATTACGAAAATGGCGGTAGCTGGATTTTCATCTATGAGAGCTTTATCAACCAGAAATGATGAACCTGAAAAAGCATCCAGACCTTTTGACAAAGAAAGGGATGGGTTCGTAATTGCGGAAGGTTCGGGTGTTATCATACTTGAAGAACTGGAACACGCAATAAAAAGAAATGCAAAAATCTATGCGGAAATTACAGGATATGGAGCTACGGCAGATGCCTATCATATAACAGCCCCGTGTACCAGTGGTTTAGGTTCAGCCAAAGCTATGGAATTTGCTTTAAATAAAGCAGGTATTTCAATTAATGATATAGATTATATCAATGCTCACGGAACTTCAACACCGTTAAATGATAAAATAGAGACTAAAGCAATTAAAACATTATTTAAAGAACATGCTTATAAATTAGCAGTAAATTCCACTAAATCTATGACTGGACATTTACTTGGAGCTTCAGGAGGGGCTGAGGCAATCGCGACTGTTTTACAAATTCAGAATAAAATACTTCATCCGACAATTAATTACACAACAAAGGATCCTGAATGTGATTTAGATTATGTCCCAAATAAAGCAAGAAATTTTGAAATTAAAAATGCAATTTCAAATTCTTTGGGATTTGGTGGACATAATGCCTCGATTGTTATAAGTAAATATGAGTAATTTAGAGGAGTTGGAGAATAAAATCGGTTTTAAGATTGATAAAGATATTCTCCGACTCTCTTTAACCCATAAATCAACATCCACAAATAATAACGATAAACTTGAATTCTTAGGTGATGCAATACTTGAATTTATTATATCAAAATACCTGTTTGGCAAATTTAAACAGAGCAATGCAGGTGATCTTTCTCGAATAAGAGCATACATCGTTAGTCAGGATTATTTAACGAGTATTGCCATTAGTATTAACCTCGATAAATACATAATACTTGGTAAAGGGGAAACATTAACGGGAGGGAAAGATAAGCCTTCTATCCTGAGTAGCACTTTAGAAGCATTAATTGCTGCAATATATGTGTCAAATGGCATAGAAGATACAGAGACATTCATAGAAAGAATATTTAATTTAGAGAACATCCTATTTGAAACGAATGAAAATTACAAAGGAATATTTCAATCCTATTCCCTTAAATTATTTAAAGTAATACCATATTATATAACTGAACTCTACAATAACCATTATCAATCCAAGGTATTCATTGATGAAACTTTCTATGGAAAAGGTAGGGGAAACTCTAAGAAATCCGCAGAAATCAATGCAGCCAAAGATGCACTTACCAAATTAAAATTACTATAGTTTTCTTTTTAATTCAGATATTTTTTTTGTAATCTCTTCTGAGTTTTTAAACATTACTGCATTTCTCAACATCTCTTTAGCCTTTTTATTATTACCATTAGTAAAATATATAAGAGCAATATGGTAATATATTATACCTGATTTCATTTTTGCCAAAGCTTTATAATAATATTTAATTGCACTACTATACTCTCCTCTTAAATACAATAAATAACCTTTGCTATCCAGAAAATATGGATTATTTTGTTCTAATGATATAGCTTTATCTATTAATATTTCCGAAGAATCCATAAGAGTCGTATCCGATTTGTCTTCCATAAGAAGGTATCCCAGATTATTATAGGCATTAGCATCCAGAGAATCAATAGATATTATCTTTTTATACATTTTGGCGGCACTATCCCTATTCCCCTTGATTATTAACATATCTGCAAGGAGATAAAGAGGAATTTTCTGATCGGTAAATTTTACCAAATAACCTTTAGCCTTCTCATATTCTCCCTTATGATAAAGAACCTGCCCTTTTAGATTATATATATAATTTGTATCATTTAATGTAAATTTATCAATCGCTATATTGATATAGGAAAAAGCAGAATCAAACTCGTTCAATTGCATCTCTGTAAGAATAATATGATAATAACACTCTTTGAAGTCAGGATAGCGTTTTACAGATTCCTTATACCATTTCAAAGAATTACTAAGGTCTTTGTATAATGTATAGAGATTACCTAAATATAAACAGGATAAATATTCGGAGGAATCCACTGATATTGATGTCATATAGTAAGAAAATGCATATTGAATATGTCCCATATTTTCATTGATTTTCCCCAGATATCTCCAATATCTTGCATTATTTGGGTTTATATATAAAAGTGTATCAAGGAGATTCTTTAACTTTTGCTTTTCATTTTTACTATAATAAAGATCCACAAGTTTTTCTTTAATAAAATAATTGTCCGGCATATTTTCATATATCATTATAGCACTATCCGGCTTATCTGTTACTTCATATAGCATAGCTTTCCCAATATTAGCATAAACAACAAATGTATCACCGAGTAAAGCAAGGGAATCAAAATAGATAAAGCTACTATCAAATTTTCCATATTCTTTAAACAGTAAAGCTTTATTCTTAAAATAAAATGATTCCGGTAAAATATTCATATTATCATTAATATATCCAAAAGCATCATTGTATTTTCCATCATTTAAAAGCATTGTAATATAGACAGTTAAAAATGGGACTTCCCTATAATTCATTTCGTTATAAAGCCTATTATATATAGACATTAGCAAAACCTTATCACCTCTATTATAATAAATTACTGCTTTTAATTTTAGAATGTCAATATTATCACCAAATAATTTTTCATATTTATCAATACCCATTAGTGCTTTTTTTATTTTATTTTGATTAATATGAAGTTGTATTATATCTTTCAATATTTCAGGATCATTCAAGACCTTAAAGGATTTTAAGTATAATTTTTCAGCCTTTCCATATTCACCCTCCTCAATAAGATATTTTGCCTTGGCATAATCTAATATCGCTCTTTCTTCCTTACTCTCGGCAAATATTGTATTAAATGAAATTATTAAAAAAAATAGGAGGAGCAATTTCCTCCTATTCATTAAAAAGGTAATTATTCCTTTACTACCCATAATTTAACGGCACCATATACTTCTGAATGCAACTTAATTCTAATATCATAGACACCAAGTTTTTTTATCGGTTCTTCAACAATTATCATCTTATGATCTATTTCATAACCTTCTTTCTTAAGAAGTTTTTCAATATCACTATTGGTTACAGAACCATATAATTTGTCTTCTTCTCCGGCTTTAACACTAATGGTAAGGGATAATTTTGAGAGTTCTTCACTTAATCCTTCGGCATCTTCTTTCGCTTTGTATACCTTTTTATTTGCAGAGGATACCAAATGTTTAACTCGCTTTTTATTGCTTTCATTATCAATAATAGCTATTCCTTCAGGAATAAGATAATTTCTTGCAAAGCCATCTTTTACTTTCACTACATCCCCTATTTTTCCCATTTTTTCAACATCCTTAAGTAAAATTATTTCCATATTAGCCCTCTACTTGTAAAAATCAGAAACAAAAGGAAGAAGAGCTATTTCTCTTGCTCTTTTTATCTCTGTTGAAAGCTTTCTTTGATGTTTTAAACAAACTTTTGTAACTTTTCTAGGTAATATCTTGCCTATATCGCTAATGAATTGTTTTAATAAATCTACATTTTTGTAATTAATCTCCAAATTACTATCATTACAAAATCTACATTTTGTATATTTTTTTATCATATTTCCTCCTGATTAAAATGGAAGATCATCAAGCTCTTCATCTTTATCAATCTGTTTTTCCTGTTTTTCATCAGGAATTTCTTCTGTTTTCTCCTCTGCTTCACCAGCCATTTCAAACATCTTTTCAAGGATTTGCATTCTATTGCCTACTATTCTATAACTTTTCCGTTGCTGGTTATCGGTTGTAGTCCATGTATCCTCCTGTAAGCGTCCTTCAATATATACGGGAGTTCCTTTATGTAATCTTTCCTTCACTCTATCAGCAAGATTTCCATAAATACTTACTCTGATAAAGAGTGTCATCTTTTTCCATTCATCTGTTGTGGTGCTGTGATACGTATGATTATTAGCAATATCGAAATTTACAACAATTTTATTTGATTTTGTAAATCTGATATCCGGATCTCTGGTCAACCTTCCTGTTATCATTATATTATTAATATTAGGCATTCTTATTTCTGACATTATAACCCCCTGATTATAATTTTATGATATTAAATCTTAAAATACCATCTCTAATTTTAAAATCTTCTTTGAGTATGGAGATAACCTCTGGTTTTAATTCATAATTAAATAGGACAAAATAGCCATTAACCTGCTTCTTTATTATATAAGCAAGTCTTTTAAGTCCCCAGCGGTTAACCTCTTTAACCTTTCCTGATTTTTCAAATAGTTTTTTGATAAAATCAATTTCCACTTCCAATCCTGCTTCATCAAGTTCAGGGTTTAGTATAAAGAGACTTTCATATTCGTGCAAAATACACCTCCTAAGTTATTCATTCGCTAATTTGATATTGAACTTATTCATAGCTGAAATTATACCATTATTTATCCATTCAAAAACCGCATCGTTAGCTCTGTTTCTTATCTCTTGCATTTCATTCATTTCAGTGCTTGAAAATTTCTCAAGTACATAATCCTTGGTATCTTTATCGGGACTTCCAATACCAATTCTTAATCTTGGGAACCTTTCATTTTCCAAAGAATAAATAATTGATTCAATCCCCTTATGTCCCCCATCGCTTCCTTTTTCTCTAATTCTTATTTGACCAAATGTAAGATTAATATCATCACATATAATTATCATTTTGTTGAAATCAATGTTATATTTGTCAACAAGTTCGGCAACTGCTTTACCGCTTATATTCATATATGTTGTAGGCTTTGCAACAATGATATTATAATTACTATATCTCTTCGAGAAATAGTAATAATTGCCTTTCCCAGGCTGGAATCTTCTTTTAAACACTTTAGATAACATATCTACAACTATATAGCCAACATTATGTCTGGTATCATAATATTTTTCTCCCGGATTACCTAAACCTACAACTAATCTATTCATAATTACTAAAATTATTTTTGTTTCTCTTCTTCCTTCTGCTCTTCCTTCTTTTCGGTAATTACTTCGGGTTCTACTGCCTCTTCTTCGATTTCCTCTTCTTCCTCAACCTTTACATGAGGAATCACTATTTCTGCAATTACATTATCCATACCTCTGTCAACCTTTACATCACCAAAATCAAGATCTTTTATATATATCTTTTCACCAACATTCATATTTGTAATATCGTATACGATTCTCTCAGGTATTTTACTGGGAATTGTCTCAATATTAACATCATAAATTATCTGCTCTAACATACCACCCTCTTTTATTCCTTGTGCTATTCCTTCAAGAGATATCGGAACAGTTACCTTTATTGTTTCACCCTTATGTATTAATCTAAAATCAATGTGAACAGGTGTACCTTTTAAAGGGTGTTTTTGTAGTTCCTGGATAATAGTCATATAAGATTTAGTCTTAATTTTAAGATTAACAACAGTACTCTCAGATGGTATTTCCCTTAATAGATCTGTTAATTTTTTAGAATCTATTTTAATTAATTTTGTTTTTTCACCACGACCATATATTACACCGGGGATAATATTACTGTTTCTCAATCTTTTAATGCCTTGTTTACCCTTCTCCTTTCGTATATCTGCTTTGATGCTAAATTCATTCATATAAGTCCTCCTAATATCTAATAAAATAATGTGCTTAAAGATTTTTCTTCATGTATTATACTAATTGCTTTACTTAATAATCCCGCAAGAGACAATATAGTCATTTTTTCTAATCGTTTTGCCTCAATTATGGGAATAGTATTGGTAGTTACAAATTCATCTATATCTGAATTTGCAATTCTTTCTATAGCGTTACCTGAAAGAAGACTATGCGTACAACAAAGAGTTATTGATTGTACTTTTTTTTCCTTCAATGCTTTTGAAGCCCCGACAAGTGTTCCTGCCGTATCAACAATATCATCTATTATTATACAATTCTTCCCTTTAACATTACCTACAATATGCATAACTTCTGCCTGGTTAGGTCTAGGTCTCCTTTTGTCAATTATAGCAATTGGAGGTTCCCCCAACCTTCTGGCAAATGATCTTGCTCTCTTAACACTTCCTGCATCAGGTGAAACTATTACAAGATTTTCCATATTTTTTTTCTTAATATATTCAACAAGGACTGTCTCTGCATACAGATGATCTACCGGGATATCAAAGAATCCTTGTATGGTTTCCGAATGTAAATCCACAGTCAAAACTCTGCTGGCTCCTGCTATTGTAATAAGATTTGCTATCAACTTTGCAGATATAGGAATTCGTGGTTCATCTTTTTTATCTTGTCTTGCATAACCGTAATATGGAATAACTGCTATTATTCTCCTGGCGGATGCTCTTTTAATAGCATCTATTAAAAGAAGAAGTTCCATTAAGTTATTTGCAGGAGGAAATGTAGGCTGAATAATAAAAGCATCGGCACCTCTTACATTTTCATTTATTTTTATCCAGATTTCTCCATCAGAGAATTTATTTACAATAGCAGAACCTAAAGGATGTTCAATATTTTTCGCTATTTCCCTTGCTAGAGTGAGATTAGCGTTACCTGCAAATATTTTTAGTTTATTATACATAATTATCCTTTTATATAATAATTTCACTGGGGCGGTAGGATTCGAACCTACGATTGCGGGCTCCAAAAACCCGTGGCTTGCCACTTGCCCACGCCCCAAAATTTAGATTTTGATTATATATAATTATATTAGATATGTCAATAAGGTATAGTACTAATTTAGTAGATAGGCATAGACATACTTACCAGTTTAAGGAGAGAGAAAAGGACTAAACCCTTTTCTCTCCGCTTTAATTATTCCCCTTCCCTTCAGTTCCCTCCCACCTGTGGA
>Ga0209121_10004845_pt1 | contig 12420 bp, 10 predicted proteins | sample Cruoilmetagenom3_FD_187292 | JGI IMG/M metagenome (GOLD analysis project Ga0209121, IMG submission 187292) | Oil polluted marine microbial communities from Coal Oil Point, Santa Barbara, California, USA - Sample 3 (SPAdes) (version 2) | ecosystem: Environmental > Aquatic > Marine > Oil seeps ... | reverse complement strand
CAGAGCCCGTGCGCCTGTGGGCAGAGCCCGTGCGCCTGTGGGCAGAGCCCGTGCGCCTGTGGGCAGAGCCCGTGCGCCTGTGGGCAGAGCCCGTGCGCCCGGGCCTTGCGCGCAGTCCACCACCCGAACCGAAACACCACAGCCGCCGGCACGCGCGCGACAAACCTTTAGGTCGGGTCGTAGCTGAACCCGGTGAACCGGGCCTCAGCGCCCATTCCGGAGACATCGAAGGCGACCATGCCGACGAATGCGCCGGTGAAGGAGCCGTGTTCGCCGCGCCCGCCCTCATCGGAGATCTGCGCGGCGTTGAGTTTCGGGCCGATCGCGCGCCAGTCGCCGTCGCCATGGCGCCAGAAGAACTGCTGGGTCGCATGGTCGACCCGCACGCCAAGCTCGACCGGACCTTCGGCGATGGGAATGGGCAGGGTCAGCGGGTAGGTGAGGTTCCCCTCCGGGTACTGGCCGTTGCAGGAGAAGATCGTCAGCGACCGCCCCAGCCGGGGCTCGCGCGACAGCATCAGCGCATGCAGCTTGGTGCGGTTGTAGTAGGTGGTGAGGCCAGCGGCCTGCTGATAGGTCTCCGGCTCGAACTCGAGCCAGCACTCGGCGGCATAGCGGTGATGTTCCTGGCGGCGTGCGACCAGGGCCTGTTCGAACCACGAACCGAGAGATTCACGGCCCGTGAGCACCAGAGCACCGTCTTCGCAGCGAAAAATCCGGTCAGGTTCTGGCGTGCGAAGCCATTGGAAATCAGCGGGAAGCGTGTCGAAGGTGTAGCTGATCCGGGCCGGCGGCACGGGCATGACATCCGCCAACCCTGGCACTTCTCTGCGCGCGACCATGCCGCCCGATTCCAGATAGAGCCAATCGTCCTCGCCCCAGACGCAACGCTCAAGCCCGGTCTCGCGCCCGAGCGGGCAATAGTGCCCATGCCCGTCCACGCCCGGTATCGGCCTGCCCATCAGGAAAGAATGGTAGGCCTGCCCGTCCGCGGTCTCGACATACTGGCCGTGGCCGGTGCGCTGGATCGGATGGGTGGGTTCCGTAGCGTTACAGATCAGGTGCTTGTTGGGATGCGCCTCGTAAGGGCCTTCGATGTCGCGCGACCGCGCCATGCTGACCGCATGGTCGTACCCGGTGCCGCCCTCGGCGGTCGTGAGGTAGTAATAGCCGTTTCTTTTGAACAGATGCGCCCCCTCGGTGAGGCCCTTGCTGGTGCCGGTCCAGATGTTGCGCACCGGCCCGGTCAGCCCGTCCTCCGGGCTCCATTCCTGCAACACGATCCCGTCGAAGCGGTCATGGGCCGGGTTGGACCCCGAATCCTTGCCCCTGTGGTTCCACAGCATGTTGAGGAAATACTTGCGCCCGTCGTCGTCGTGAAACAGCGACGGGTCGAAACCGGAGGAATTCACAGACCACGGATCGCACCATTCCCCGTCGATCGTATCGCAGGCGGTGATGTAGTTGTGGGTGTCCTTGAAAGCGCCGTCGAACCGTTTCACGTCGGTGTAGACGAGCCAGAACTTCTCGCCGTCATGGCTGAGGCAGGGCGCCCAGACCCCGCAGGAATCCGGGTTGCCGCGCATGTCGAGCAGCGCCGCGCGGTTGAGCGGGCGCGTCACCAACGTCCAGTTCACCAGGTCGCGCGAGCGGTGGATCTGCACACCCGGGTACCATTCGAAGGTCGAGGTGGCGATGTAGTAGTCATCACCGACCCTGAGCAAGGACGGGTCAGGGTTGAATCCCGGCAACACGGGGTTGCGGATCATCGCAAGGCTCCTTCAACGGTCCGGCGCACCAGCCAGCGGTGCTTGCCGATCTTTCGAATGGGGACGAACCCGGTCTTTACCAACATGCCCAAGGTCGCGTTCCAGAGGAACCCGGCCGACGTCTTCTGGCCCTCGATCACCTCGGGAAAGGCCTCGAAACTGTCGCCGATCGCCCCTTCGAGGGCGCGCGCGCCCACGCCCCGGCGCCGGTAGTCCTTGTCAGTGAAAGAACAGGTGATGCGCCAGTCCGCCGGCACCTCGCCCTCGGCGCCGGCCTCAAAGGCCCGGCGGTTCCTGATGTGCCGGAGTTGGCCGCGGCGCCCATGTTGCGCCCAGCCGATCGCGCGGGTGACGTAGCCTTCCATCCGGCTCCCTTCAGGCCATCAGGGCCGCGGCCTCTTCGGGACCGAGCGCCGCGGGCCGGCCGCAAGTGGTGGTGAGTTCGACCCAGCCGCGAGTCTCGCCCGATTTCAGGATCGAGGTTAGCACATCGACGACGTGCAGCGCGAGGTCCAACCCGGCCCGGTGGTCACGCCCCTGTTCTATCGCCGCGGCCATCTCCGCGAGCCCGGCGGTGCGGTAGTTGGCCCGCGCCACGCCCTTGTCATCGTGGTTGGGCCGGCCGAACGGGTGATCCCAACTGAGCGGCACTGGTGCCTTGCCGGCCGCGACCAGGCTGACGTCGCCGCCGAAGAAGTTCGGATCCGGCAGGTAGAGCGAGCCGGTCTCGCCGTAGAGCTCCATGTTGGCGTGCCGGTGCGCCCAGACGTCCCAGCTCGCGCTGAGCGTCACCAGCGCGCCGGAGGCGAACTCGAGAATGCCGTGACTGTTGGTCGGCGTGTCCACCGGCACCTCTTCGCCCTTGCGCGGACCATTGCCGATGGTGCGGGTGGGGAAGCTCGCCGCCGTCATCGCGGTGACGGCGCGGACCGGCCCCAGAAGCTGCACCAGGTTGGTCACGTAGTAGGGCCCCAGATCGAGCACCGGCCCGCCGCCCGGCTGGAAGAAGAAATCGGGGTTCGGGTGCCAGGCCTCCATGCCGTGACCCATCACATGGGCGGTGCCGCCGATGACCTTGCCGATCTTGCCGTTGTCGAGCGTGGCGCGGGCAAGCTGATGTGCACCGCCGAGGAAGGTGTCTGGGGCGGAGCCGATACGCAGGCCCTTCTTCGTCGCCAGCTCCCTCAGCGCCTCGCCCTCCTCCAGCGTGAGCACGAAGGGCTTTTCGGAGTAGCTGTGCTTGCCCGCTTCCAGCACCCGTCTGGACACCTCGTAGTGGGCGTTGGGCACGGTGAGGTTGACCACCATGTCGATGTCGCCGGCCTTGATGAGGTCGGCCACCCCCTCGGCGCGCACGCCAAATCTTTTCGCCTGTGCATCCGCCGCCGCGGGCGCAATGTCCGCGACCGCGCGCACCTCCAGCGATTTGAACAGCGGGCTGAGTTGCAGATAGGCCGTGGAGATGTTGCCGCAGCCGACGATGCCGACGCCGATCTTGCCCATGTTGGCGGTCATTGGGGGTCCCCTCCTCAGACGAACATCGACAGGGCGTTGAACGACCGTGTGGCAAACCGCTCATGATCGCTCGGGTTGTCGTGCTCAAGCACCCAATGCTGAACATCGGCGTCGCCCAGCGCGGGCACGATACGGGTGTAGTCGACCTCGCCGTAGCCGAGATCGGCCCAGCCGCCCTCATCCGCGTTCTCGCCTTCGGGCGCGCGGTCCTTCACATGGACCGCAAGCAGGCGGTCGGCATATTTGCGAATCCAGGCTGCCGGGTCGTGGCCAGCGACATGGATCCAGCCGAGATCGAGCTCGAAGCCCACCTCCGGGTGCGCCGCGATGGCCTCGATGCCGAAGGTGCCATCGTCGCAGGCGAGGAATTCGAAATCGTGATTGTGCCAGCCATAGCCGAGGCCTGCGTCGCGGATCGGCTTTCCGGCCTCCGCGAGCCGTTTCGCGAAGTCTTCCCAGCCTGCCTTGTCGGTCGGGCGCGCATCGGGCGCAAGGAAGGGCACGATCACCGTCTCGACCCCGAGGGTGCGGGCAATCTCCAACGTGCGTTTCGGATCACCCGCCACGAGGTCGAAGGCGAAATGCGCCGTCGGCATGGTCATCTCGCGTCCGTCGAGCAGGGCCCGGGTGGCGGAGGGGTCTTCAAACAGCGGCCCGAAGCCTTCGACGGCCTCGAAGCCGATCCTTTCCAGCATGTCGAGCGTTTCGACGAGCGGCCAGTTGCGCGAACAGTAGAGCTGGTAGGCGATGGTGGGCATGGGGTTTCCTTTCAGCGGGCCAAGGTCAAACGGTGACTGTGGCCGAATGGAGATCGCGTGTCGTGAAACGGGCTTTCGCGGCCGGATCGTCGGGGTGGAAGGTCACCTCGACCGGATGGCCGGGGGTGAGCGGAAAACCGTTGCGGTCGAACCGGCCGGGCACGTCGGCTTCGAGCGTGACGAACAGCGCGAGGGCCTTCGCCGACACGGTCAGACGATTGCCATCCTGGTGCATCTTCAGCCCGGGCGGGAGGAGATCGTAGGCCTTCCAGGGGCGCGGGGCATGGAGATCGCTACCCTGCGACCCATCGGAGCCGGTCCAGGCGAAAGCAAGCATCTCGTCCGGCGCGATCGCGTCGTCCTCGACGCGCATCGCGACCTCTGCCGCCTCGGCCACCTGCACGGTCGCCTGGTCGAGCAGCCGGGTTACCCCGGCGAGGTTGACCGCATGGGCCGTGACGGTGAGCGCAATCGGGGCGGGCTGGTCGTTCACCGCCTTGAGAGCGATACCGCCCTCTTCGGGTACCGCCACCACGGTGACCGGCGCGAAGAACTCTTTCGCCGCGTAGTGCAAGAGCTTCCAGCCGCCGCCGTAGTCGAGCGACGACCAGGAGCAGACCGGCCAGGTGTCATTGAGCTGCCAATAGAGCGTGCCCATGCAGTGGGGTTTGAGGCCCCGCCAATGGGTCACCGCGGTTTTGATCGCCTGCGATTGCTGGACCTGGCTGAGCCAGACGAAATCCTCGAAGCGCTCGGGCCAGCGGAAGTAGCGAAACATGGTCGCGGCGATGCGCTCGTTGCCGCCGGCGTTCTTCTGGTGGCTTTCGAAAACCGGCGCGGCGATGTTGCGGTCTTCGGGGGCGGTAAAGCTCTCGACGACATCCATCGACGGGTAGGACTGGAAGCCAAACTCCGAGCAGAACCGGGGCGCGACGTCGCGGTAATGGTCGAACGCGCGGTTCTCGTGCCAGACCGACCAGAAATGCATGTCTCCCTGGCCCTCGACATGCCAGCCGTCGCGGAAGTCGAGCGGCCCGAGCGACGGCGAGGACGGCCACCAGGTCGCCGTCGGGTCGGTGCGTCTGAGCGTCGTTTCAACGGTCCGGTTGAGGCGGTCATAGTTGACGAGATAGCGGTCGCGGTTCTCGACGCTTTCCTTGTACCAGTCGAACGCGCCCACCAGTTCGTTGTCGCCGCACCACAGCGCAAGACAGGCATGGTGCTGGAGCCGGGCGACCTGTTCTTCGACCTCGGCCTCGACCTCGGCGAGAAACGCGGGCGTCGAGGGGTAGAGCGAGCAGGCGAACATGAAATCCTGCCAGACCAGCAGGCCAAGCGCGTCGCAGGCTTCGTAAAAGCTGTCGGGCTCGTAGCGTCCACCGCCCCAGACCCGGACCATATTCATATGGGCGTCGGCGGCCGATTGCAGCAGGCCTCGGGTCTTTTCATCCGTGATCCGGCCCGACAGCGCGTCGGCCATGATCCAGTTGGCGCCCTTGGCGAAGACGTCGCGGCCGTTGACGCGGAATTTGAAGCTGGCGCCGGCGGCGTCGGGCTCGGTGACCAGTTGCAGCGATCTCAGGCCGACGCGGCGATGGGCCGACGTGTCACCGCAGGTCAAATGCAACTCATGCAGGACCTGCGCCCCCTGCCCGTTCGGCCACCACAGCGCGGGGTTCTGAATGTCGAGCACCAGCGATGCGCGGCCGCCGTGCACGGTTGCTGTCGCTTGCGCGCCTGCGAGCGTGGCTGTGACCTCGCCACCCTCCGCATTCGCCACGGTCGCGACGACCACCACCCGTGCGCGGCCCGGCGCATGGCGCTGGTGAACGAGCACGCTGCTGATCCGCGTCGCGCCGGCCGGTTCAAGGTGAATGTCGCCGTCGAGCCCGAAGGGGGTGAGCGCGATGTTCCAGTCCCAGCCGAAATCGGCCTGGACCTTGCGCAGCATGTTGCCGTTGGGAACCGGGTTATTCTTTGTGTAGGGAACGAAAAAGGGTTGTTCCGCTTGTCGCTCGGCAGCCTCGCGCACCGGCGCGCGGAACACGATCTCGACCGCGTTCTCTCCCTCGACGGCGAGTTTGGAGAGATCTACCCGGTAGCTGCGGAACTGGTTCTCCGCTTCCAGCACCACCGCACCATTCCAGCGGATCTCGGCGACGCAATCGAGCCCAGAGACGACGAGTTCGTACTCGGGCGCGTCGAGCAGCACCACCCGGCGCGCCGTCCAGTCGCGCTCACCGATCCAGCGCAGATCATGTTCATTGCGGCGCCAATAGGGGTCGGGGATCAGCCCGGCTTGCTCGAGTGCCGTCACGCCGTCGCCGGGAAGGGCCATGTCGCAGGCGAATTCCCCGGTATCGTCGGTCAGCGCCCAGAGCCCCGCGAGTGATCGGTGAGCGGGATTTGTCCTCATGTTCAGAGCCTCATTTCACTGTCGGGATCGAACAGCGAGGCGCGATCCGGCTGAAAGCCGATCTCGACCTCGTCGCCCGGCCCCACGATGGCCTGGCCGTCCATCCGCACATGCACGGTTTCGCCTGCGAGTGCGGTGTAGATCAGCGTGTCCGACCCCATCGGTTCGACCAGGTCGACCTTGACGCGCGTCGTTACTGCTGCCGAGGCCAGCGCGTCGCCGGTGGAGATGTGCTCGGGCCGAAGCCCGATGATCGCCTTGCCTTGCCGGCGTGAACCCTCTTCGAAGTCGTAAGCGCCCATCGGCACCCGCAGCCCGTTGGTGACGAAATCGCTGCCATCAAGCTCGCCGCTGAGGAAGTTCATTGACGGCGAGCCGATGAAATCGGCGACATAGAGGTTGCGCGGCCGGTTGTAGATCTCGTGTGGGCTTGCGAGCTGCATGATCCGGCCGCCCTTCATGATCGCGATCCGGTCGGCCAGCGTCATCGCCTCGATCTGGTCGTGGGTCACATAGATCATTGTGTTGCCGAGCCGCTCGTGCAGCTTCTTGATCTCGACGCGCAGATCGGCGCGCAGCTTCGCGTCGAGGTTGGACAAGGGCTCATCGAACAGGAACACATCCGCGTCGCGCACCAGCGCGCGGCCGATGGCGACCCGCTGGCGCTGCCCGCCGGAAAGGGCGGCGGGTTTGCGGTGCAGAAGCGGTTCGATCTGCAGGATACCGGCGGCGCGCGCCACCCGCTCCTCGATCTCGGCCTTGCTCATCCGCTTGTTCTTCAGCGAGAACGAGAGGTTCTTCTCGACGGTCATCTGCGGGTAGAGCGCGTAGGACTGGAACACCATCCCGATCCCGCGCTCGGAGGGCTCCGCCCAGGTGACGTTGCGGCCCTCGATGAAGATCTGCCCGCCGGTGATCTCGAGGAGCCCGGCGATGCAATTCAGCAGCGTGGACTTGCCACAGCCGGATGAGCCGAGCAGCACCAGAAACTCGCCCTCGTAGATATCGAGATCGAGGTTCTGGAGCACTTTGACCGCGCCGAAGTGGAGGTCGAGGTTCTTGACTTCGACCGATTTTTCCTTGTTTTCAGTAACGGTCATGAGCCTAGCCTTTCACGGCGCCCGCGGCGATGCCGCGCACGAACAATCTGCCGGAGACGAAGTAGATGAAAAGGGGCACCAAGGCAGTGAGGATGGTGGCCGCCATGTTGACGTTGTATTCCTTCACCCCTTGCGTGGTGTTGACAATGTTGTTCAGCGCAACCGTCATCGGATAGGCCTCAGGGCCGGTGTAGACCACGCCGAACAGGAAGTCGTTCCAGATGCCGGTCACCTGAAGGATGACGGCGACGGTGAAGATCGGGATCGACATCGGCAGCATCACCCGGAAGTAGATGCCCCAGAAGCCCGCGCCGTCGACCCGCGCGGCCTTGAACAGCTCTTGCGGCAGCGAAGTGAAGTAGTTGCGGAACAGCAGGGTCAGGATCGGCATGCCGAAGATCGAGTGCACGATCACCAGGCCGCCGAGATCGCCGTAGAGCCCGATCTCGCGCAGCATGATCACGATCGGGTAGAGCATCACCTGGTAAGGGATGAAGGCCCCGAAGATCAGGATGGTGAAGAACACGTCCGCGCCCTTGAACTTCCAGTTGGCGAGCGCATAGCCGTTCACCGAGGCGATGACGATCGAGATGATCACCGAGGGCACCGTGATCTGCACCGAGTTCCAGAAATAGCCCGAGAGGCCGTTGCAGTTGAGGCCCGTGCAGGCCTCGGACCAGGCCTTGACCCAGGGCTCGAAGGTGATCTCGACCGGCGGCGCGAAGATGTTGCCCAGCCGGATCTCGGGCATGCCCTTCAGCGAGGTCATGACCATAATCCACAGCGGGATCGCGTAGTAGACCGCGACCACGATCAGGGTCCCGTAGAGCATGATGTTGCGGCGCGAGAAGGTCTTATGCGGCTTCGGACCCTGTGGCCCCTGTAGCGCGGTTTCGGTCTTGGCTGCGGTTGCGGAGGTCAGGACATCAGCCACGTTTCTTTCCTCCGAATTCCATGATTGCCCAGGGCACGATGAAGATTGCGACGGTGAGCAGCATCATCGTCGAGGCGGCAAAGCCCTGACCGAGGTTCTGGCTCTGGAACATCATGTCGTAGACGTATTTCGCCGGTACCTCGGTGGCGATGCCGGGGCCGCCGCCTGTTTGCGCCACGATCAGATCGTAGAGCTTGACGATCCCGGTCACGACGATGACCAGCGCGGTGACGAACACCGGGCGCATCATCGGGATGACGATGAAAAGGTAGGTCTTCCACGCCGGGATTCCGTCGACACGGGAGGCTTTCCAGACGTCCTGGTCGATCCCGCGCAGGCCCGCGAGCATCAGCACCATGACAAGGCCCGTGCCCTGCCACAGCCCGGCGATCAGCACGCCGTAGATGGCGATCGACGCATTGTAGAGCGGATCGAATGTGAAGCTTTCCCAGCCCAGACCGCGGACAATGCTCTGGACGCCGAATTCCGGGTTCAGGATCCACTGCCAGACCAAGCCGGTGACGACGAAACTCATCGCGTAGGGGTAGAGGATGACGGTCCGGATCGTGTTCTCGAACCGGATCTTCTGGTCGATCAGGGCGGCGAGAACAAAGCCGATAACGAACACCAGGACGAGCATGAGGAATCCGTAGATCGCGAGGTTCTCGATCGAGATCAGCCAGCGCTTGGAGTCCCAGAGGCGTTCGTACTGGTCCAACCCCACCCATTTGAGGCGCGGCAAGAGGCCGGATTTGGTGAAACTGTAGACGATGGTCCAGACCGTTCCGCCGATGAAGACGATCAGCGCCGTCGCGATCATCGGGATCGCGGCGACCTTCGCCGTCTTGTTGCGAAACAGTGGGTTCGGGCGTTCCGTGGCCATCTGCCCCCCCTTCAGATTTGCGGGTCGTCCGATATTGGCGGCCGGCCCGCGCGCGCGGGCCGGCCGGTATCGGGTGTCGCGCGGCCTATTCCGCCTTGGCGATGATCTCGGCGAACTCGGCTTGGGCCGCTTCCGCGGTGATCGACGAATCGGCGAAAAACTCCGTGAACAACGTGTTGATCTGGGTCGTCGTGTCCTGGGTGATCAACAGGTTGGTCTCGGGCAGCAGTTTGTCTTCGGCGAGAAGCGCGAGGCCCTTCTGCATGCAATCGTTGGCGGCCGACAGGTCGATGTCGCCACGCACCGGCAGCGAGCCTTTGGCGAGGTTGAAGGCCACCTGCACCGGCGGCGACAGCAGGAGTTTGGCGAGTTCGGTCTGCGCCGCGATCTGCTCTTCGTCGTCGAGCACCGGGAAGTAGAAGGCATCGCCGCCCACACCAAGGAACTCGTTGGTGCCGAGGCCCGGCAGGCATTCGTAGTCTTCCCCGGCCACTTTCTCGGCCACGGCGAACTCACCCTGTGCCCAGTCGCCCATGATCTGGCCGCCGGCCTCATCCGTAATGACGAGATTGGTGGCGTCGTTCCAGTTCTGCACCGTCGACTTGGCCGACATGTCGCGCGCGGCGGCCGCGGCGGCGAACACTTCCGCAACCTCGGGGCCGGCGGCAACTTCGGCGTCCTTGCCGTCGTAGACAGCCATGAAGATATCCTGCGGCACGAGCGAGGCCATCATCACGTTGAAGGCGCCCGACTGCTGCCAGCCCTGCTGACCCATCGCCAGCGGGATCTTGCCGGCTTCCTTGAGGGCGGGCGCGGCGGCGACGAACTCTGCCCAATTGGTCGGCACGTCCAGGCCGGCCCCTTCATAGGCCCCGCGCGAGAGCCACAGCCACTGCCACGAGTGGATGTTGACCGGGGCGCAATAGATCCGTCCGTCGAGCGTACAGGCGTCGAGCAGCGTGGTCGGGTTGACCACGTCCATCCAGCCTTCTGCCTCGGCGATGTCGGTGAGGTCGCGCAGAAGCCCCGCTTCGATCAGCTCTTCCGCCTGACGGCCGTGGTTGAACTGGAACGCGCCCATCGGGTCGCCGCCAGTGATCCGACTGACCATCACGGGCCGTGCGTTTTCGCCGCCGGCGATGGCGCCGTCGATCCACTTGTGGCCGGTGGCGTCGAACGCCTTGGCAAATTCGGCGACTGCGGCTGCTTCGCCACCCGAGGTCCACCAGTGCATGACCTCAAGATCGGTCGCGTTGGCGGCGCCGGCAGCGCCGACAAGGGCTGTGGCACATAGAAGTTTGGAGACGAGTTTCACGATATTATCCTCCCATGGTTCTATCGCGTGGTTCGTTGATGTGGTTCAGCGGTATGGTTCGATATCCGGTTCCGGTCGTCCGCTAAATCGTTACAGAAATTTCTATAACGTTTTAGATTTGCCTTGCAAGAACCTTTCAAACCGCATTTCATGACCAGCGAAGGACCCGGGCCTCTGCCCGGCACCGATTTCGCCCCTCGCGGAAACGCGATTGGGTGGCGTGGTTCGTCGCAACGCAATCCGACAGCGTCTCCCGGCGGCCCCGGACCTGACGGAGGGAGACCGTCATGAAGAAACCGCAAGTCAAACAGACGTCCCGCCCCGCAAGCGCGCGGAATGTGACCCGGAAACCGACGTTGAAGACCATCGCCGAGTTGTCGGGGCTCGCCGTCGCCACCGTGTCGCGCGCGCTCAACGACGCGCCCGACATCGGGGCCGACACCAAGAAGCTCGTGCGCCGGATCGCCACCGAAATCGGCTACGTGCCGAACCGGGCCGGCGTGCGTCTGCGCACCGGGCGAACGAACGTGATCACCCTGGTGCTCTCGACCGAAACCGACACGATGGACCATACCGCCCGGCTCATCACCTCGATCGCGGAAGAGCTGCGCGATACGCCCTACCACCTGACCATCACCCCGTTCTTCCCCGACCAGGACCCGATGGAACCGGTGCGCTACATCGTCGAGACCGGCTCGGCGGACGCGGTGATCCTGAACCAGACCCAGCCCGACGACCCGCGGGTGCGCTACCTCGCCGAGATGGGGTTCCCGTTCGCCACCCATGGCCGCACCGACATGGGGCTGGAGCACGGCTGGTTCGATTTCGACAACGCCGCCTACGGGCGGATTGCCGTCGAGGCGGTGGCGGACCGGGGCGCGCGCACGATCGTGATGATCGCGCCGCCGCTCGCGCAGACCTATGCCCACCACATGATCGACGCCGCGCGCGCCGCCGCGGCCGCGCGGGGCGTCGCCTTCCGGGTCGCGCACCGCGCCACCTCGGACAGCCCCAATCAGTTGGTGCGCGCCTGTGTCGAAACCCGGCTGGCGGAAAACCCCGAGGTGGACGCCTATATCACCGGCTCGGCGAAATCGGCGATGGCGACGACCGCGGCTGTCGAAGCCCTCGGGCGCACCATCGGCAAGGACATGCAGCTGATTACCAAGGAGGCGGTGCCGCTCATGCATCTGTTCCGGCCGGCGATCCTGACCATCGACGAAGACGTGACCCGGGCCGGGCACTTCCTCGCCCGGGCCGCCATGCAGGCAATCCGGGAGCCGGACGCGCCGCCGATGCAGGCGCTTGAGGTTCCGGGCAAGGACGGCGCGGACAGCGCGTAAACCGCGCCGGCCGCCTTCTCCGGCTGAGGCCGGGTCACCGCGGGCGGCGGCCCCACGTCGGGTCACGCCGGAGACAATCCGCGAAACAGCGCCTCACGGCGCTGCGCCTGCGGCGGGCGGGGGGCGGCGGGCTTCGCCCGCCGGGCGCGGGTTCGACGGGACGGGTGCGGCGGGGAGGTCGGTGCAGGCCGGATGCGACGCGCCACCACCGCGCCAATCGCTTGACCGTCCCTTCCCCCTGCCATAGCCCTTCGCAAGACCCGTTCGCCCCGATCAGAAGGTTTGCCATGTCCGCCCCCGCCAAAACCTCCGCCAAGACCTCCGCCAAAACCTCCGCCAAGACCCCCGCCAAAGCCTCCGTCTGCGTCTATTGTGGCTCCCGTTTCG
>Ga0209121_10004844_pt1 | contig 12421 bp, 13 predicted proteins | sample Cruoilmetagenom3_FD_187292 | JGI IMG/M metagenome (GOLD analysis project Ga0209121, IMG submission 187292) | Oil polluted marine microbial communities from Coal Oil Point, Santa Barbara, California, USA - Sample 3 (SPAdes) (version 2) | ecosystem: Environmental > Aquatic > Marine > Oil seeps ... | reverse complement strand
ACCAATATAATAAGTATCTCCAAACTCTAATCGTTCTAAATCATAAACAGAAATACCATATTCTGTAGAAATATAAACTAAGCCATCATGTTCATTAAAATGATTTATATACTTATCTGTAGGAGGTATGGTTGGTTTTTCAAATATATCTACAATGGTTAAAACATCTTCTTCTGAATCATCAAAAACAATCTCCATTAGACCATTTTCATATCCTACAATTAAAAGTTCATATACATCACTATAATGAATAGCTACAATAGTTTCACCAGACAAACCATTAACAGTTGTAATCGTCTCTATTTCATTTGTTTCTGTATCATAACTAAAAATTGCATTTTCTGCTGCTGCATAAATTTTACCATTTCCTTGAGATACATCTTTAATATCGTAATATGAAAAATGACCTTGCCACTGTGCAGAATAATCTTGTGAAAAAGCTACTATTGGTAATAGTAACAGTAATATGCGTGTTATCTTTTTAATCATAATTAAAATATTCAACTTCAAATATATTTATATCTAACGAGTTTTAGGTTAAAATAATATATTAAAACAAAAAAAGCTCCCTAAAATAGGAAGCTTTTTTTTAAAATAAACTTTTATATGTTATACCACTCCTTGTGCTAACATAGCATCTGCTACTTTTACAAATCCTGCAATATTAGCTCCTTTTACATAGTCTATATAACCATCTTCTTGCGTACCATAAGTAACACAAGACTCATGAATATCATTCATAATTTGGTTTAATTTAGCATCTACTTCTTCACGTGTCCAGTTATAACGCAATGAGTTTTGACTCATTTCTAAACCAGATGTAGCTACACCTCCAGCATTAGATGCTTTTCCTGGTGAGAATAGCACTTTTGCTTTTTGTAAAGCTTCAATTGCTTCTGGTGTTGTAGGCATATTTGCTCCTTCTGCAACTGCTATTACATTATTGCTAATTAACGCTTTTGCTTCGTCTGCATTTAATTCGTTTTGTGTTGCACATGGTAATGCTATATCACATTTTACACTCCAAGGTCTTTCTCCTTTATGAAAAGTTGCTGAAGTATATTTTTCTGTGTACGCATGAATTCTTCCACGTTTCACATTTTTAATTTCCATGATATAGGCTAACTTTTCTGCATCAATACCATCTGCATCATAGATATAACCCGAAGAGTCAGACATAGTAACTACTTTACCACCTAATTCTGTTGCTTTTTGACAAGCATATTGTGCAACATTACCAGAACCAGAAATAACTACTGTTTTTCCGTCTATAGAATCTCCTTTGGTTGCTAACATATTTTTTGCAAAATACACACATCCATAACCTGTTGCTTCTGGTCTAATTAAAGAACCACCATACGTTATCCCTTTACCTGTTAAAACACCTGTAAACTCATTACGCAATCTTTTATATTGTCCAAACATGTAGCCAATTTCACGACCTCCAACACCAATATCTCCTGCAGGAACATCTGTATTAGCACCTATATGACGAAATAATTCACTCATAAAAGATTGGCAAAAACGCATTACTTCGTTATCACTTTTTCCTTTAGGGTCAAAATCACTTCCTCCTTTTCCTCCACCCATTGGTAAAGTGGTTAATGAATTTTTAAACACTTGTTCAAATCCTAAAAACTTTAAAATACTAAGGTTTACAGAAGGATGAAAACGAAGACCTCCTTTATAAGGTCCGATAGCAGAATTAAATTCTACTCTAAAAGCTCTATTTACCTGAGTATTACCTTGATCATCAATCCAAGGCACTCTAAAAATTATAGTACGTTCTGGCTCTACCATACGCTCTAATAACATTTTATTTTGATACTGAGGATTCTTCTCAATAAACGGAATAACCGTTTCTGCTACCTCATGAACAGCTTGTAAAAACTCAGGTTCATGGCTGTTTTTTTCTTTTACTATATCTAAAAAAGCTTCAATTTTATTTTTCATTTTATGAAATTTTTGATAAATATTATATATCGAATATTATATGTGCAAATATACATTATCTTTAAAAAATAAGGGCTTTTTTTTTGTTTTTAGCAATTCATTTTAAATAATAAATTATTAGCTTGGTTATTATTGCTAGTACAGTAAGAATATTCTATCCTTTTACCTGTTTTATTTGCGGGTTTAGCGAGAATTTCTATATTTGTTGTAAGTATTTTGCTCTAATTTTGAAATCATACCATGTTTAATTTGAAACAATTAACCTTCGTTTTGTTCTTTATCATAGGAACACACACTACTTTTTCACAATTGGGATTTTCTCATGAAATAGGTGTTATTGCTGGTCCTGTGGCCTTTCAGTCTGACTTTGGTGTTAGAAATGATTTTGAAACAGACGCTGGAAATACAGGAATTGGTATTGGTATTATACACTATATCAACTTTGCATATAGAGCAGATTGTAATTGCTATTCTACAGATACTTATTTTAATGATCATTTTAAATTACGTAGTGAACTTTCTTGGAACAAAACCAAACTAGATCACTTTGGAGAATGGGTAGATAATCCTAGTCCTAGTTATGATCAACTAAGAACACATCATGGAGAAGCCAATAATTTTGATATTGGTATGCAGTTAGAATACTTTCCTTTAAGTATTCGATCTTTTCAAGGATTTGCTTATAGATTTGCTCCTTTTGTTAGTCTTGGTATGCATTATACTTCTTACAACCCTAAAGTGTATACTGATGAACCTGGAGGAAACATATTAGATCCTAATAATTTTTTCGGTCCTTGGGTACAAGGACAATCTTCGGTTACTGATGTTATTAGTGATGCATCTGGTAGCACTTGGTCTACTGTAGCTAGTGTTGGTGTGCGTTATAAACTTACAGTGGTTTCTGACTTAATGCTAGATTTAAGAACGCAATATTTTTATAGCAATTGGGTAGATGGCTTAAACCACACTTTAGACTCTAACAAAGCAAATGATTGGCTGGTATGGCTAAACTTTGGTTACATTTATTATTTAGACTAGAAATTAAAACATAAAACAAAAAAAACTCCAGCTTTTAAACTGGAGTTTTTTTGTTTAGTATAAAATTGTTGTTCTATTCTAACGCTTGTTTTAAATCTGCAATTAAATCTACTTCATCTTCAATACCAACGCTTAAACGTATTAGTGAGTCTACCACACCAATTTTTTCTCGGTCTTCTTTTGGTATGCTAGCATGTGTCATGCTTGCTGGATGACCAGCTAAAGATTCTACACCACCAAGTGATTCTGCTAAAGTAAACAGTTTTAATTTTTCTACTATTTTAATTGCTTCCTCATAATTATTTCCTTTAGTAGTAAAAGACAGCATACCACCAAAATCTTTCATTTGCGCTTTTGCAATATCGTGATTTTGATGCGTATTAAATCCTGGCCAATATACTTTTTCAATTTTTGGGTGTGCTGCTAAATACATAGCCACAGCTTTTCCATTTTCACAATGACGTTGCATTCTTACATGTAAGGTTTTTATACCTCTTAAAACTAAAAAGCTATCTTGAGGTCCGCAAATAGCACCACTAGCATTTTGTATAAAATACAGTTTATCTGCTAATTCTTTATCCTTTACCACCAATGCTCCCATAACAACATCACTATGACCACCAAGGTATTTGGTAGCAGAATGCATAACAATATCTACACCTAAATCTAATGGTTGTTGTAAATATGGTGTAGCAAAAGTGTTATCTACAGCAAATAAAACATGGTGTTTTTTAGCAATTGCTGCAATTGCTTTAATATCTATAATTTGTAATAATGGGTTGGTTGGTGTTTCTACCCAAATAAGTTTTGTATTAGAGTTTATAAAGCATTCAATAGTGCTAGCATTTTTCATACCAACAAAATGGAATTTAATACCAAAGGATGCAAAAATCTTAGTAAACAACCTATAAGTTCCTCCATATAAATCGTTAGTAGCTATAACCTCATCACCAGGCTTTAATAGTTTTACAACCGCATCTATAGCAGCAAGTCCAGAACCAAATGCTAAACCAAAATTTCCGTTTTCTAAAGCTGCAAAAGCATTTTCTAAGGCATTTCTTGTAGGATTATGTGTTCTAGAATACGCATAACCTTTATGTTCTCCAGGAGTGGTTTGAACATAAGTTGTTGTTTGGTATATAGGAGGCATTACTGCACCATAAGCTGGGTCTGGTTTTTGCCCTCCATGAATTACCTTTGTATTAAACTTCATTTGTAAATTTATTTATAACAAAAATAAGTTTTAACTCGTTGTATTCAAACCTAAAGTATATCTTTAATCTATCTTTAACTTATTAATTAATTTACACATTGAAATATCTTCGTTTGCTTATTCTTCTATGTATTTTCACTTCTTGCGAAAAAGAAAACACCACGCTTGCTTTTTCTGAAGTTACTATTTTAAAAGAAACCACTACTACTATTGAAATTAATATGCCTAAAGCACAAGGCAATAATCCTGCAGCAGAAAAAGTAAATGCTACACTTAATAATTTTGTTTGTGAAGCTTTACATATAGATGCTGCAACACCAAAAAAAGAAACTCTAGAGCAATGCATGCAAGATTTTAATGATGCATACAGCAATTTTAATACCTTAATAAGTGAAGAGTTAAAAGAAGAACTACCTAAATGGGAAGCTTTAATTGATGGCGAAGTTATTTACAGCACCACAAATTTTGTTTGTATAGCTATGAACTCTAGCATAAACACAGGAGCTGCAAACAGTAGTTTAATTTTAGAGTTTTTTAATTTTGATACAAAAACAGGAGCGCTTTTAACCACAAAAGATATAATTAACAATACAGAAGATTTCACCTCTTTAGTTAAAAAATATTACAACAAAGAAGTTACTTCCTCCTTTATAGAAGCAGAGTCTCTTTTAAACAAAAACACCTTTAAACTACCTAAAACTTTAGGTTTTAGTGAAGATGGTATTATCATTTTATATGATAATTTTAGTGTTGGTGCTTTTGAAAAAGAAATTGTAGAATTTACTATTCCGTATGAAGTAGCAAACAGCTATTTAAAAATTTAATTACAAAGCTCTTTTAAGTGCTAAAATATATCCTAAATGAATACCTTCATGAAAATTATTAAAAGCAATAGCTTCTTCAACATTGGTTAAAGTACTTTTGGTAGAAACCGTATATTCTGTATAGGTTTTAAAAACGTTGTTATTATAATCTTCTTGTGTTTTTGTAATTGTAGAAAACAAAAAACTTTTAATTTCATCAACCTCTACTTGTGTTATATCGCGTTCTGTTTTAGTACCTTTTCTATACATTTCTATCATTTCATCTGTTAAAACAGAAGGCAATCCAGATAACTTATACACCAACAATTGTTGCGTTACAATGGTATGTGCAATATTCCAAATAATAGTATTATTAAACCCTTTAGGCTTTTGATTAAGTTGTTCTAGACTAAGATTCTCTAACAAAGAGTGTAGTATATTTCTATTTTTTAAATTTATTTCAAAGGCCCAATTCATAATTCTATTTTTTGGATAAAAATAATTATTTTTTAAGGAGAATGAACGTAATTTGCAGCATAAATTTTTAGGTATGAAAAAAGTATACTATTTAAAAACTTGCAGTACATGTACTAGAATTTTAAAGGAATTAAATCTTCCTGCAGAATTTATTCTTCAAGACATAAAAAAAGAAGAGATTACAGTACAACAATTAGAACAAATGAAAACCTTAGCAGGAAGCTATGAAGCGCTTTTTAGTAAACGTTCTAAACTGTATAAAGAAATGGATTTAAAAAATCAGAATCTAACCGAAAAAGACTATAAACACTATATTTTAGACCACTATACTTTTTTAAGTCGTCCTGTGTTTATAATAGATAATGCTATTTTTATAGGAAACTCTAAAGCAAACGTTGAAGCTGTTAAAAAAGTTTTAAATGCATAAAAGAACCGTTGCCTTAATTGCTGTATTTTTAGTTCAATTACTTTACGGCTTAAATTTTACTTTTGCAAAATTTGTAATGAATGAAGGCTATATAAAACCGTTTGGTTTTGTGTTACTTCGTATTTTTGGGGCAACCATATTATTCTGGATCTTAGATGCTTTTATGCCAAAAGAAAAAATTGATACCAAAGATTTTAAAACCTTTGTTATTGCTGCTTTTTTTGGTGTGGCAACTAATATGCTATTATTCTTTTCTGGACTAGAACTCACAACACCTATTCACGCTGCGGTAATTATGATTACCACACCTATAATTATACTTATATTCTCTGCCTTTTTTTTAAAAGAACGCATTACAGGCTTAAAAGTAACAGGAATATTATTAGGTTTTGCTGGCGCACTAGTACTATCTATTTATGGTAAATCAGCACGTGTTGGTGATAATATATTTTTAGGAAACTTAATGGTTTTTGCAAATGCGGTTTCCTATAGTGTATACATTATTATTATAAAAAAACTTACCGAAAAATACCATCCTTTTACTTTTATAAAGTGGTTGTTTCTGTTTGGTTTCTTTATAGTGCTTCCTTTTGGTTATCAAGAAGTACAAGAAATACAGCTAGCTACCTTTTCACCTTATGTTTATTTTTCTGTAGGATTTGTAATTATTGGAGCCACTTTTGGCACCTATTTATTAAACCCTTTAGCCTTAAGAACCTTAAAAGCAAGTACTATTGGTACCTTTATTTATTTACAACCAGTAATAGCAGGAGTATTTGCTATTTTAATGGGAGTAGACTCTTTAAACTCTGTAAAAATAGTAGCTATGCTTCTTATTTTTTCTGGCGTATACTTGGTAAGTAAAACACCTAAATTACAAGACTAAATTTTTAGGCACCTTACCTTTTTCTCTAGTATCTTCTTTAGTAAGTACTTTATACGCTTCAGATTTTGGGAAAGCATCAGCAATAACTAATAATTCTTCAGGTAAAGCAGTCATTTTTCTTGCTTTTAAATCAATCCATGCTCCCATCATTTCACAATGTGCAATATTTTCGCCTTTTTTATTGTAAAAATTATGGTCAAATTTAAAAAGTGTTCCGTCTTCACTTAAACCAGAAACACTAAGACTAACGGTTATTGCTTGTCCTAAAAAAGCTTCCTTAAAATAATACATATGCTCATAAAAAACAACAGGTCCTATGTTATATTTTGCAAGCTCTCGCATAGAAAAACCTTGCTCTATAAGAAAAGCCATTCTGGTATGACTCATAAAATTAGTATAAGCAGAATTTGCTAAATGTCTGTTAGCGTCTACATCGCTCCAACGTATTTCAAATTGTTTAGTGTACATCTTTTTTAAATTTATATGCAAATTTACATATTTATATTATGCACGCATACTATAAATTGTGTTTTCTAAACCTATACTTTTAGCTATCTTTGTAAAACTTAAATAAATTCTTATGATTCATTCTATGACAGGTTATGGTAAATCTGTTTTACAATTACCAACAAAAAAAATCACTTTAGAAATTAAATCACTAAACAGTAAAAACCTGGATTTAAATGCTAGAATGCCTTCTATATATAGAGAAAAAGAATTAAGCCTACGCAAACTTATTGGTAAACAATTAGAACGTGGTAAAATTGATTTTTCTATTTATGTTGAAGTTACAGGTGAAGAAACCACCACACAACTTAACAAACCTGTGGTAAAACAATACATGAAACAGCTTAAAGAAGTTGTAGATGGTGACGAAACAGAATTATTAAAAATGGCTGTTAGGTTTCCAGATGCTTTAAATACGGAACGAGATGAGATTGATGAAAACGAATGGAATACCATTTTAGACGAAATAAAAGTAGCTTTAAGCAGAATTGACACCTACAGGTTAGACGAAGGAAAAGTACTAGAAGCCGACTTTAAAAATAGAATTGCATCTATTGCAGACCTACTAGAACAAGTCATTAAAATGGATCCTGAACGCATTGAAGGTGTGCGTGAACGTTTACGTAAAGGTGTAGAAGATTTAAAAGAAAAAGTAGACCAAAATCGCTTTGAACAAGAGCTAGTTTACTATATTGAAAAATTTGATATCACAGAAGAAAAAGTGCGTTTACAAAACCACTTAGAGTATTTTATTTCTGCCTTAAACTCTAAGGATTCTAACGGAAAAAAATTAGGATTTATTAGCCAAGAAATAGGAAGAGAAATAAACACCATAGGTTCTAAAAGTAATTATGCACCAATGCAAAAATTGGTAGTACAAATGAAAGATGAGCTAGAAAAAATAAAAGAACAACTTCTTAACGTACTTTAAGCTTAATTAAAGACTAACTAGAACTAATAATAATGCACGCTTAGTTTGACAAAGCGCTTTAAAAAATAGAATTTGACTAAAAATAACAAAGAAAAAGGGAAACTAATAGTATTTTCTGCTCCTTCAGGATCTGGAAAAACAACCATTGTTAGACACCTACTTAAACAAGAAAAATTAAATCTAGCATTTTCTATTTCTGCAACTTCAAGAGAAAAAAGAGGAACAGAAGTACATGCCGAAGACTACTATTTTTTATCTGCAAACCAATTTAAGCAGCATATTAAAGATGACGAATTTCTAGAATGGGAAGAAGTCTATAGAGATAATTTTTATGGTACTTTAAAAACCGAAGTAGAACGCCTTTGGTCTTTAGGTAAAAATGTAATTTTTGATATTGATGTTTCTGGTGGTTTACGTATTAAACGCAAATTTCCAGAACAAACCTTGGCTGTTTTTGTAAAACCACCAAGTATTGATGAGTTAAAAATTAGATTAAAAAAACGCAAGACAGAAAGCGACGATAAAATTAATATGCGTGTTGCAAAAGCTAGTGCAGAACTTGCTACAGCACCTCTTTTTGATGTGATTATTGAAAATGATAATTTAGATAAAGCATTACTAGAAGCGGAAACTATAGTTGGTGATTTTTTAAACCCGAAAAAAGAGGAATAAAATGAAAGTAGGTTTATACTTTGGCTCTTTTAATCCTATACACATTGGTCACTTAATAATTGCTAACCATTTAGCAGAGCATAGTGATTTAGATCAAATATGGTTTGTAGTAACACCACACAATCCTTTTAAAAAGAAAAACACCTTACTTGATAATTACCAACGTTTAGAAATGGTATATCAAGCTACCAAAGATTATATAAAACTAAAACCTAGTGATATTGAGTTTGGCTTACCACAACCCAATTACACCATAAATACCTTAGCGCATTTACAAGAAAAATACCCTAAAAATACTTTTAGTTTAATCATGGGAGAAGACAATTTAAAGAGTTTTCATAAATGGAAAAACTACGAGCTTATTTTAGAGAATAATGATATTTATGTTTACCCTAGAATTTCTGAAGGAAAAGTAGAAACACAGTTTGATAATCATGAACGTATTCATCATATAGATGCACCAATAATACAGCTTTCTTCTACCTTTATACGTAAAAACATTAAAGCAGGTAAGAATGTAAAACCAATGCTACCAGAGTATGTTTGGAAGTATCTTGATGAAATGAATTTTTACAGATAATTAGATTAAATCATAAAAAAAACGCCAACTTAAAGTTGGCGTTTTTTTTATATTATCTACAATTAGTACAACTAGTCTAAAGCAGGAATACGTAAAACTTGACCTGGATAAATTTTATCAGGATGCTCTAACATTGGTTTATTAGCTTCAAAAATTACAGGATATTTCATAGCATTACCATAAAATGTTTTTGCTATTTTACCTAAAGTATCACCACTAACTACAGTATGAAATTGCGCTTCTGGCTCTACATGTTCTACAGTCATTTGGTCATCTACAGTAGCAATACCATTAGAGTTACCTACTACTAATATTATTTTTTCTCTTGTTGCTTGATCATAAGCCATACCAGAAATGGTGGCTGCATCATCATCAATAAATACACTTAAGTCTTCTACTTGTAAACCTAAGTCTTTAACTGTTGTTTCTAATCTTTTTGCAACTAATGCTTCTTCTTTAAGTTCTTCTGCATTTGCTTTTGCTGCTGCTTCAGCTGCTTCTTCTTCGGTAGTTTTTCCTATTCCAAAAACTTTTGCACCTGCATCTTTAATAAATGAAAATAATCCCATAATTGTTTTTTGTGTTTAATGTTGTTAATTAATTATTGTAAAGTTTAAAAAAAACTTCTTCAATTCCAATTAATGTTAACAACTAACGTGCCAATATCTTACAAAAAAGAAACCGTTTAAAAATTTCTTTTTAAACGGTTTCCAAATTAACTAACCAACCAATTTTTATAGTGATGACCATTTACTAATCCATAGCAATCACTTTATATTTTTTATTTTTTCTTACCATACATCACGCGTGTTTTCACGTACGTTTTCTGTTTTTTCTGTACGTTGTACTCGTGGTTTTTCTGCACTAGATTTTGTTTTATCTGTTGTTGTTCCTGTTTTTAAATACTGTATATAACCTCTTCCTCTAAACTCATATAAAGTACCTGATGCGTTATGAAATAACTCTATAGTATTATCACTAATAACGCTCAATTCAAAAAATTCATTGTCAAAGTAATCATAATCTAATGTTAATGTTTTTTGGTACATATTACCACTTACATTTCCAACGGTATATATTCCAGAATAATCCCAAAATATATTGTTTGGATTGGTACCAACTCCATCTTGTGAGCTTCTAAAGGTTACTCCGTTTCCTCCAGCTAAAAACTGCATAAAGTTTTCATTATCAAATTCATTTAAAGCGCCATAGTTACTAGTGTATGTTTTTTCCCAAGCTTCATATTCTTGTAAGAAATAATGAATATTATCATAAAAAACATAATTATAATCAAAGTTAGATCGTTGGTAACCATGTAAAAAATACGAAGTATCGTTATAAGGATTATACAACTCTATGGTATTATAATCTATTTGGTAAACATCAAAAGTGTTATATCCATCAATATCATGATTTACATCTAAAATCATATTATAGGCATTATAGTAACCTACAGAAATACCATAACCGTTTCCTTGACTACCAATACCTACTAAATTATTGTTAGCATACAGCACTCCGTTTCTAAAAGACACTGTAAATGCTGTTTGTAAAAAACGCGTTTCGCCATAACCTATGGTTTGATTAATATCTACATACCATAACTCATAAGAGCTCAACAGTTGGTTTAATGAAGCCGTTGTTGTTGGGTTATTACTATAATTATTTTCATAAATATCTTCATGATAACATGAGGTAAATAAAAGTGCTATTAAAGCAAATCCTGAAAGTAGTTTAGTAGTTTTCATATGTTTCTATTTAATTAAAACGCTTGTATAATGTAGTTTGTAAAACAGCTATAAATCTAGGTTATTAATTAAGATTTCAATGGTTTTTACGCCTTATATTATTTGTTGTTTTAGGTTTAATATTTTACAATATTCAAAACGCATGCCAAAAAAATTAAGTATCTGTTTTTACATCGCTTAGCTATCATTGATATTTTATGTATTTTTGGTTTTTCAATGAATTAGTATTTTTTCGCTTTCGCGGAAATGAAAAGAAAATATTCTCCATGAGTACACCTTTAAAATTTGCTGTTTTTGGTAGTGGCAGTTGGGCTACTGCAATAGTAAAAATGTTATGCGAAAACCAACAAGAAGTTGGTTGGTATATGCGTAGTGTATATATAAAAGAACATTTACTAAAAGAACAACATAACCCAAGCTATTTAAGCTCTGTAGAGTTTCATTTAGAGCAGTTAAAAATAAGTAATGATATAAATGAAATGGCAGCATATGCCGACGTATTAATATTTGTAATACCGTCTGCTTTTATGTATTCTGAACTAGAAAAACTTACTTATAACATTCAAGATAAAATTGTAGTTTCTGCCGTAAAAGGCATTATACCAGAAACAGGAAAACTAGTAGGTGAGCATTTTCATGATGTATATAAAATTCCTTTTGAAAACATTGGTGTCATTGCTGGTCCTTGTCACGCAGAAGAGGTTGCTCTAGAGCGTTTGTCTTACCTAACCATTTCTTGTGCAGATCCAGAAAAAGCACAAAATATAGCTAACGCACTATCTAGCGACTATATTAAAACCAAAATTAGTGATGATGTAATTGGTACAGAATATGCCGTAATGCTTAAAAACATATACGCAATTGCCGCAGGAATAGCACACGGATTAGGTTATGGTGACAATTTTCAGAGTGTACTAATGAGTAATGCAATACGTGAAATGAAGCGTTTTATTAAAAAAATGCACAAAATGAAACGTAATATTAACAACTCTGCATATTTAGGAGATTTGTTAGTAACTGGTTACTCTGTTTTTTCAAGAAACAGAATGTTTGGTAACATGATTGGTAAAGGCTACACAGTAAAGTCTGCACAGATGGAAATGAGCATGGTTGCAGAAGGCTATTACGCTACAAAATCTGCACATTTACTAAACAAAAAAAACAAAAAGAAAACGCGTTTACCTAT
>Ga0209121_10004842_pt1 | contig 12423 bp, 12 predicted proteins | sample Cruoilmetagenom3_FD_187292 | JGI IMG/M metagenome (GOLD analysis project Ga0209121, IMG submission 187292) | Oil polluted marine microbial communities from Coal Oil Point, Santa Barbara, California, USA - Sample 3 (SPAdes) (version 2) | ecosystem: Environmental > Aquatic > Marine > Oil seeps ... | reverse complement strand
TCGTCTGCGGCGAACCGGTGTCCCTCATTCATAAAGCTTTTTGGGATGATGATCAACTACTGGTCCCTTTGAGTGAGTTTGGTCTCAAGTTGGGAATTGAGGCCACATCAATTGATGGGGAGGACTCGATCAGTGTCCGCTTTGGCAAGGGAAGACAGTCCTTTTCTACTGATCACTTTAAAACTTACGCCGGAGCTTGCTACATCCCGCTTGACGAATTGGCCGACCTCATCGGGGCGAGGGTGCATACGATCGGCAAGGAGATCTACGTCGAGGCCAAATCTTCTAACCTCACTTCGCTTGAGGCAACTGCAGAACAAGTGACCGTTCGTTTCGATACTTTCACCCCCTACAAAGCGATTGAGGGAGAACCGGGGACGATTCACCTTAGCTTCTACCACTGCTCTCTTGCTACCGCCCCGCGCCGACTCGCTGTGATCGGCGGACCAATCCTCTCGGTTAAGCTTTTGGCAGGATCGCAAAGCACGGTGGAGCTGGTAATCGAGGTATCTAGCGACTCCCTTCCTCAGACAAAACGGTTCGAGGCACCTGGGTTCTATTCGGTCTCGCTCACCTTTGACCATCAACTTCTAACCGAGACGCAGGAGGAAATCTCACCCTACATCACCTCCCACGAGATCGAGACTGACTTGGGTGAGGGACCGGTGAGGATCAAATACCTGTACGTAAAGGAATGGCGAGATCACTACCGCTTAACCCCTGCCATTCCTGAAGGCGGTGTGGGCACTATATCACCCTTAAAGGAGATGGCCCGTGCACACGGCGCGCACGCTGCGATTAACGCCAACTTCTTTGACACAGCAACCAACAACCCGGTCGGGCTTCTGATCGTAGATGGGGTAGTTCTAAGCTCCAACTACGAACGCCGCGCAGCGTTGGGGATCGATTTATCTGGCCGGTTAACCTTCTTCAATCCGATCGTTAATCTCTACTTACGCCGTGGCGCGGAGAAGATTACAATCGACGATGTGAACCGGCCGATCAAGTCGGATGAACTGATCGTCTACACCAAAGACTACACTGGTCTTACTGCACGCAGTGCTTCTCAACCCTTCCGTGTTGTCAAGGTGCGCGGCGATCGCGTCGTCGCTGTCCAATATTGCCCGTACGTAGTTGAAGATCGCTCCGCCACCCTCCTTGTGGCAAGTGGTACGGCACGCGCGCGGTTGATAGGCATAACCGTTGGAGAAGAGGTGAACGTAGAGTTCACTCTCGACCAAGGGGATCTCCTCGTCACCAACGTGGTTAGCGCCGGTCCGCTCCTCATCTTAAACGGGAGCGATATTCTCGACCTTAGAAGTGAGAGCTTTCAGCCGGACTCCTATTTAGCAAGCGGCCTCGCCGCTCGTAGCGTGTTAGCCACTGACTACTACGGTGGATTGGTCCTGCTCACGGTGGTGAAGGATGAAGGGAGCGTGGGAGCGAATTTCGACAACCTACTAAGTGTCCTTCACAGTCTGCCACAAAAGGTGAAGGACGCGATCGCGTTCGACGGTGGTCATTCAAGTTCGCTCGTGCTCAAGGACGGTGGCACTTACTGGGAGATCTTAAGTGGAGGACGGGTCGCGGTCGGCCTCCTCCTCGTCCCCACTGATCGATGAAACGCCTGGCTCGCGATGTTCTGTTAATGGCCCTGGCAACCGGCATCTCGCGAGTCTTTGGCCTCTTCCGCGACGTTACAATCGCCGATCGATTCGGGGCTAGCGGGGCCTACGACGCATTCCTTGTTGCTTTCTTTCTCCCTCACTTCCTCCGCCAGCTCCTTGCGGAAGGGGCACTCTCCACCGCATTTATCCCTGTCTTCACCGAGTCGCTGGTCGCCGACAAGGAGGCAAACCGGTTTGCCAGCAACGTCCTGTCTATACTTATCATCCTCTTCCCGATCATCGTCGCTTTAGGAATCCTTCTTGCCCCGTACTATCTCCCTTTTTTGGCAAGTGGCTTCTCTGAAGAGAAGCTCACTTTATCCATCCACCTGGCGCGCATTCTTTTCCCCTTCATCGCTCTTATGGGATTTGCTGCGGTGTTCATGGGAATCCTGAACGCGCACCATCGCTTCTTCGCCGCGTCGCTCGCACCGGTGTTGTTCAACCTAGGTATGATCAGCGGCGCCCTGTTCCTCTCTTCTAGTTTCTCGCTTGAACCAATCTATGGATTGGCCGTAGGGGCCTTGCTCGGTGGGGGGGGACAACTCCTCTTTCAGATCCCAGCCCTGCGCAGTGTTGGGTTCCACTTTCACTTTACCCTGACACCGCTTCATCCGGGAATCCGCCAAATGGGAAGATTGATGATTCCAGCACTCCTCGGGCTAGCCGTCACCCAAATTAACCTCCTCGTCGACAACAAGATTGCCTCACACCTGGGGGATGGAGGAATCTCCTCCCTGCAGTATGCAATGCGCCTGTTTCAACTCCCGCTGGGAGTGTTCGCAGTGAGCATCGCTTCCGCTCTCCTACCGCGTTTCTCGGCCGCCCTCGCCCGTGGTGAGCATGATCGCTTCTCGGCACACCTTAAGGATGGAATCAGTTCCAGCACGTTCATCCTGCTCCCAGCCATGGTCGGCCTGTACGCCATCGGCCCCGACGTCATTCGTCTGTTATTTGAGCATGGCAGTTTCTCCCCGCCCGATACCTTACGCACAGCGCACGCCCTCTCATATTACCTCGTCGGTGTCCTCCCCTATGGGCTTATGTACATATTCACCCGTGCTTTCTACGCTATAGGGCGCACTACCCTCCCACTTCTCGCCTCCTGCTGCGCGGTGGCAGCGAACATCGCCTTCGACCTGCTTCTTGTTGGACCAATGCGCGAAGGAGGACTCGCCTTGGCAACCTCGATCGCCGGGAGCGTCAACGTTGCGATCCTCTTTTTGTTCTTGTGGCGGACGATCCATCCCGATGGCATACTGTTGAGGCGATTGGTGAAAATTGCTCTTGGTTCTGGGCTTGTCTTTGCCGTTGCCTGGGTAACGCGACAGTCAATCGGTGAGGGATCACGAGCGCTGGCGGTCTTCCTCCCCACGCTTGCAGGGATCACGTTCTACCTGGTTTACGCCCGCACAAGCGGCCTATGGAAGCTTCTTAGATCAAGCGGCGAAAATCACTCGGGGTAACGATTAAGCCGCTTTGTTCCTGTTGTTCCTCTTCAGGGAAAAGCCCCTCCAGGTGGGCGAAGAGCCCTTGCAGGAAGGCGCGCGGTACCTCCGGCTCTCGTAATGAGGCGACCATCTTTGCCAGGCGGGTCAGCCCCTCCTTGAGGAGCTCTCGCAACAGCCTCCCTTCCTCTAGCTGGGGCGCTAATTCCTCCCACAGGAGGCGTCCAAGCAGGGAGGGAGCCTGAGTGACAAGTTCAATCGGGCTCATGCGGATGGTGAGTTCGGTAAGTGCTACTTCTACGTCGGCGTCGGTCAGCCCCTCAACCCCTTCAGCCACCCGCTTTAGCAGGTATTCAAGGGCGATAATCAGTTTAAGGTCTGCTTCCCGCCCACGCAGGTCCTCGTTAATCTTCAACCATACCTCGTGGTAGCGAGCGCCCTGCTTATCACGTTGGAACGCCTCGTGGTGCTCGAGGTGCGGGCAAGTGGATGGGCAGGAGATTCTCACAAGACGGTTCTCCCCACAGCAGCGGCTACAGATCGGTCCAGCGAGAACCGGACAGTAGCGATTGCCCCGCCTTTTACCACAGCGAAGGCACTTCTCCGCCATATTCTAGCCGCTATAGCCGAGCTGTTCCCTGGCCGTGTCGGAGAGCAGATCTGGTGTCCAAGGAGGGTCCCACACCAGGCTGACCTCCACATCGACCTCCTCAAATGCCTCACGAATGGCTTGTTCGACGCTCCCGGCAAGCATCCCCGCCATCGGGCACCCCGGGGTTGTGAGGGTCATATCGACACCGATCTTGTTCCCTTGTATCTGAATGTTATAGATAAGCCCCAGGTCGACCACATTGATCCCCAGTTCCGGGTCAATCACATCCTCCAAGCAAGATGTCACCATATCAGTCGTGATCTTCATCGTCGGCTCCTTGCAGTTTCGCCACCATTATAAAGGGGATGAAACTACCGATCAAAAGGAAAGATACCTTGCCGCTTTGCGGGCCCAGCGGTCGGCAGCAAGAAGCGTAGAGAGAATCACCTCATCTTGGTTTCCCGCATCGGAACTAATCTCCCTGAGGTTGGCCTCGTCAGATTCCCAGCGGGAGAGGATCGTCTGCAGCCCACTGGCAATCCCGGTGAAGGGGATCCCCCCTTCCAAGAACCGCTCCACGAGGACTTCATCTGCTGCGTTGACTACCGCAGGCGAGGTCCCTCCCTGCTTTGCTGCTTTAAGCACCGTCGCGAATGCAGGGAAGTGCTCATGGTCAAGCGTCTCAAACTCCATCCTTGATATCTCCTCAAGGTCAAGTCGGGGAAGTCCCGTCTCCACGCGTTTTGGGTGGGTAAGGGCGTACTGGATTGGGATACGCATATCCGGCGAGGCAAGCTCGGCAAGAATGGAGCCATCGTGGTACTCGACAAAGGAATGAATCACCGAATCGGGGTGAATAATGACTGAAATCCTCTCGTAGGGAAGATGAAACAGGAAGTGAGCCTCGATCACTTCAAATCCCTTGTTCACCATCGTCGCCGAGTCGATGGTGACCCGGGAACCCATAGCCCAGTTGGGATGACAAAGCGCCTCCTCCGGGCGCACTCGATCTAGTTCTTCCTTATGGACACGCAGGAACGGCCCTCCAGAGGCGGTGAGGATCACCCGTCGCACCTCAGAGAGCCTCCCCGCACGCAGGCACTGGAAGATGGCGTTGTGTTCGCTGTCGATCGGGAGGATCGCTCCCCCATACTCAGAGAGGAACTTGGTCACTAACTCCCCACCGACCACCAAACTCTCCTTGTTCGCTAGAGCAACGGTGCGACCAAGTGAGAGCCCATCCAGGGTTGGAGGAAGGCCGATCGCTCCAACGAGGGCGTTCACGATCAGGTCAACCTCATCGAGTCGAGCGAGTTCCCGCAGACCTTTCTCACCGATAAAGACCCGCACTTTGGGGAACCGCTGCCGCAGGATCTCCCCCCCTGTTTCCTTTCCTATACAGACGGCGCGAGGGTGGTAGCGTTCTATCTGTTCGGCCAACCGCTCAACATTCTTCCCAGCAGCGAGCCCTACCACTGAAAACGCGTAGCCTCTCTGGTTAAGACGCTCGATTATGTCGATTGTCTGCGTGCCGATCGACCCGGTTGAGCCGAGGATGATAACATGGCGTTCAGGGCAAGGCATCAAACAGCGGGTGCAGGCATCAACTCGGCAAAGAGGGCATCAAGTTCGCTCCCTGCGATCTCTTCGCGCTTGAGCACCTCACTAGCAAGCCGGTCGAGGGCCGAGCGATGCTTCTTGAGGAGCTGTTTTGCCTTTTCATAGGAGCGGATTAGGAGCCCCCGAATCTCGCGATCTGCCAAAGACGAGATCTCCTCGGAGTGCTCGTGGCTTTTGACGATCTCCTCACCGAGGAAGACATCGACCCGCTCGCGCCCCAGACTGATAGGTCCGAGCTCCTCATTCATGCCCAATTTGATCACCATCTTTGTAGCAAGCTTTGTCGCGTCCCTGAGATCGCTACTCGATCCAGCCGTGATCTCGTTAAACACCAACTCCTCGGCGGCTCGACCCCCGAGAGTACAGACTAGCTCGTTCTTGTACTCTTCCTGGGTAGGCAAGTACTTTTCCTCCAAAGGCAAGGACTGAGTTACCCCCATTGAGTAAGAACGAGGAACGATGGATATTTTGTGGACTGAGCGATTCTCCCTTTGCAGCAAGTGGCCAAGCAGAGCGTGGCCGCTCTCGTGGTAGGCGGTGATCCGTCGTTCCTTCTCCGTGGGCACAACACTCTTGCGCTTGAGGCCGAGCCACACACGATCGGTAGCTTCCGCAAAATCGGCCATGTCGACGACGTCTTTGTTCTTCCGGGCGGCCAGCAACGCCGCCTCATTACACAGGTTTCGCAGGTCCGCACCGACGAAGCCGGGCGTTTGTCGGGCGAGTACCCCTGTATCAACGTCCTCAGCGATCGTCTTACCACGAAGGTGGACCTTGAGAATCTCCTCGCGGTCCTTTAGAACGGGGTAGGGAACAAGGACCCGGCGATCGAACCGCCCCGGACGAAGGAGTGCCGGATCGAGGACGTCCGGTCGGTTGGTCGCTGCGAGAATGATGATCCCTTTATTCGGCTGAAACCCGTCCATTTCCGCCAAGAGTTGGTTTAGGGTCTGTTCACGCTCATCGTGCCCGCCGCCCAGGCCCGCGCCCCGTTTTCTGCCCACTGCATCAAGCTCATCGATGAAGATGATGCACGGGGCGCTAGCCTTAGCTTTTTCGAACATATCACGCACTCGCGCCGCCCCGACGCCGACAAACATCTCCACAAAGTCCGACCCGCTGATGGAGAAGAAGGGAACGTGCGCCTCACCAGCGATCGCCTTCGCCAGCAGGGTCTTCCCGGTCCCCGGCGCTCCAACGAGGAGGATCCCCTTAGGAATCTCCGCCCCCAGACGGGAGAAGCGCTTCTGATCCTCCAGGTAATCGATGATCTCCTCCACTTCTTCCTTCACCTCGGCTAACCCAGCAACGTCGTCGAATGTCACCTTAGTCGTGTCAGGACGGACTAGTTTTGCCTTCGACTGGCCGAAGGCAAGAGCCCCACCGCCCTGCGTTCGGCGCATGATGTACATAAAGACAGCAAAGATAAGGAGCACAGGGAGCAACGAGATAACGATAGTAAGGAACCAGTTGCTCTCCGTTGAGGGTTCAAAACTCACCTGGATTCCATGCTCCTCTAATAGGGGCATATAGATGCTCGTGCCATCGGGGGGGAGTTGGACGAAGATTGTCCCTCCGTCAACCGTCGTCGCCTCGGCACGGTTGTCCTTGATCAAGACTGAGACAATCTGGTCATTCTCCACCAAGGTGGTGAACAACGTATACTGAATCTCGTTCTTTGTCTTGCCGCCGCCAAGCCAGGACTGAAGAAGGATCAGCCCTAGGATGACGATGACGGTGATAAACGCGATATTCCGCAAGTTTCTATTACGTAGGTCTTTCAACGGGTCCTTTTCCATGATCCACACCTCAAGGTATCAAAGAAGATTGTAGCACCATGCACCCTATCCGTCAAACCCACTTCTGCACCGAGATTTCTCGTCCCTGACTGGGGCTTTTAAAAAGACTCACGTACCCTTTAAGAGTGCCCTATAGAGGGTGTTGCAAAAACTCCTTTCCCTTACGAAACTAAAGCTTTTACCGCAGAGCATGCTAAAGTACGCAAAGAGGGGAATTGAGTGATTTAACAATTGAGAGATTGAGTGATTTAACATCTCAATCTCCCGATTATTCAATCTTCCAATCTCTCAATTCCTTAAGCGCCCTTTGCGGTAGAATGATTAAAACTAGGATTTGAGCTTGAACCCAAGTAGCAAAAGAAGATTTACTGAAACAAATTGTATAAGGAAAGGATAGGAGATGACTACCGATGAAAAACCCGCCTTAAAATCTGCAAGCGGGGAAAAGAGCGTTCTTTGCCCTGGAAGAGGCGGACGATGTTCCCACGATGGGTGAACAGGATGAACGCTGCCAAGGCCGCGGTCAGCCCGATCAGCAAGGAGGGGTAGTGAGCGGCGGTGTAGCGGTTAAGCAATGCGATGACCAGCGGCACGGTGATCGCCCCAAGGAGTGAGCCAACGGAGACACGGCCGGTAAGGATGAGGGAAAGCGCGAAGACCAGGACTGCGATGGCGACTGGAATCGGGGCAGTGGCAAGGAGCATTCCGGCTCCGGTGGCTACTCCTTTCCCCCCACGAAAACCGATATAGACCGGGAAGACATGACCGATTACCGCACAAAGGCCGCAGAGGATCGGCACAATCACAGGGTCGATCGGAAGCGGACCAAACGGAAGGTCACAGATCACCGTTGCCGCAATCACTCCCTTCCCCAGGTCGATCGCCGCCACCGGCACGCCACCCTTCCAGCCAAGGACCCGCCAAGCATTGGTCCCCCCGGCACTCTTGCTCCCGTGCTGGCGAATGTCAATCCCCTTGAGAATCTTCCCCGCGATTACCGCCGTGGGGAAGGCTCCGATGAGATAAGAGATCAGAAGCAATCCTGCAAGCGCCACTAACTCTCCCCCCTACTCTTTGCTGCCTCGATCATCTGCTCGATCGGCTCGGTGTCAAGGACAGCGATCGCCGTGCCGCCCGGGCCGGCATGGGACCCCAGAGCCGGGGCGGCGTCGGTCACCATCACCGTTGCGGCAGGAAACCGCCGGTGAAGTGCCCCGGCGTAGTGCTGCGCGAGCTTGGGAGCGGCGGCATGAGTCACGATGAATATCGGCTCCCCCATCTCCTGCGCGAGTTCCGTGACGAAGGAGAGCGTCTTTTTTACTGCACGACGCCGCCCGATCGTCTTGCCGACCGGGGCCACTTTTCCGTCTCTGACAGTGAGGATCGGTTTCAGGCGAAGCAGTTCAGCGATCCTCCCTTGAATGGGCGAGAGCCGCCCCCCACGCACAAAGTACTCGACAGTGGGGACGAACACGAAAATACTCACTCCGGCTGCGGCTTTCCGGGTAACTGCACTGCATGTATCAAGTGGGAGGTCAGAGTCAATCGCACGTGCAGCCGCCCACACCGCGAGCCCCTGCGCTGCCGAAGCGGTCCGGCTATCCACCACCTCAATCGGCACTCCGCCCTCCTCGCTTACTGTCTGGGCAGAGGAGAGGGCCGTCTGGTAAGTCCCAGAGACCTCAGCGGAAAGGTGGATCGACAGGACCCCCGCGTAGTGGCGGGATAGATACCGATAAAGGAGAAGGATCTCAGCGGGGGTCGGCTGCGAGGTCTTGGGAAGGATCTTCGCAGTGGCGAGCCGCTTATAGAACTGCTTGGGGGTGATCTCTACCCGGTCGAGGAGCTCTTCCTCGCCGAACGCTACCCGCGCCGGGATCACGCGAATCCGCTGAGTCGTGAGGAACGCCTGGGGAAGATCGCAGATCGAATCGGTCACTAAAGCGATCCCAGCCCGCTCCACTTCAGTCGGATACGCTTTCAGTTGCACGAGCATGTCCTCGACCCTCTGCGAACGGATCTTTCCCACCTCAGCGAGGATCTCTAGGACGTGCGCTGGAGCGTTTGTGTGAACATGAACGTGCACCTCTTGCTCAGTTCCTGCGACCACCACCGAGTCTCCAAACTGAGTGAGGCGCTGCTTCAGCGCCATCCGGTCGATCCCTTCTCCGATGAGAATCCCCTCCGTACAATAGCGGAAATCGACGCATTCCGGCACATAGCCTGTGGCGATATCGAAGTTAGTCTCTAAAACCTCGGTCGCGACGACCTCCTCTTCCTCACTGCGCTCGAGGGATTCGACAAACCCCTCGAGGAAATTGACAAACCCAAGTGCACCAGCGTCGACCACACCTGCCCTCCGCAAGACAGCCAGACGGTCTGTCGTCTCGACGAGCGACCGCCGCGCTGTCTGCAGTCCTTCCTCCAACAGGGAAAGGAAGTCACTGAGCCGCTCCGCATTTCTCGCAATGTGATCCGCAAAATCGCTCATCACGGTGAGAATCGTCCCCTCCTGGGGATTGGCTAGCGCCTCCCGCGCGCGGGTAGCGGCGCGCTTTGCTGCCTTCACAAAGTGCGTGACAGAAATCTGGATCTGATCTGCAATTCCCTCTCGCAAGCCCTGGAAGAACTGGGCCATGATCACCCCGGAGTTCCCCCGCGCGCTGGCAAGGGCTGAGGAGGCTATCGTCGAACTGACCGTAACAAGGGAGGGCTTAGGGAGATTAAGCCCGCGGATCACCGCGCGCATCGTCGCCGCCAAGTTGGAACCGGCGTCCAAGTCGGGCACAGGGAAAACGTTGATCCGATCTAGGAGATCCTTATTCGCTATGATGCGGCAAGCGCCGGTGATCACCGCCCGCCGCAGACGCTCCCCGTTCAGATAGTGTATCTTTTCCCGCCCTTCCTTTTGCACCACGTCCGTATCATACCACCCTCAGTGGCGGGTGCAAAAACAGACCAGCGACCCTCCCCCAAGTTGCCTCTGTCCTTGATACGCACTTTAAGTTATGCTAGCCTAGGTTATCTCTGACAGAGGGGTGGTCGTGATGAAGACGTGCCGTATCGGCGAAGTAGACTCGTTTGCCATTCCCACGGTGAATTACCCCAACCCCACTGTAAGACCACAGGTCAATACCAACGCCCCCTACGGGGCGCAATACTAATCTCTTTGCATCTTCATTCATTCCCAATTCTAACCTGAGGCTTGGACAGTATTTTCATCTACAAAGGAGGTATTGATGCATATTTCTACTGCTAGCAAGCGCCTTTGTGTGTTAGCAATCAAAAGCGAGATCATGCGCTCAGCCGGAGCTTACCTACGCGAGCAGGGGTTCATCGAGATCCTTCCGGTGATCCTCTCGCCGGTGACCGACCCGCTCCACCATGAGACATACGGCGGTGCAATCGACTACTACGGCCGCCCCTATCAGTTGACCAAGAGCATGATCTTGCACAAGCAGATCGCCCTGCGGACAGCCCCAAAGATCTTCTGTTTCTCGCCGAATGTCCGCATGGAGCCAGAAGAGCGTGCCAGGTTGGGCCGCTACCTCGCTGAGTTCGTCCAACTCGACCTTGAGGTGCGGGACGGAACACGGAATGAGCTCATAAGAATCGGAGAGGGCCTCTTGCTCGCCATCCTCCGAGGGGTCAAGGAACGTTGCCCCGGAGAGCTTGAACTTCTAAAGCGGGACTTGGCAATTCTTAAACGTCCATTCAGACAGATCACTTACCTAGAAGCAGAGCAGCAATTCGGGAAGAAGTTCGATGATGCTCTCTCCAAATCCCTGGCGGCACCGAGCTGGGTGATCGACTTCCCGCGGGAGGTGCGAGAGTTCTACGACCGCGAGGACACTTCCCGCCCAGGGACGCTCCTTGACATGGACCTGATCTATCCCGAGGGCTACGCGGAGGCTCTCTCCGGGGGCGAGCGGGAACATACCCTCTCGCGCATCCTGCGGCGATTTGAGCAGGATGGGATCGACCCACAGCGGTTCTCGGAGTACCTTAAAGCCGTAGAAGAAGGGATCCCGCCATCGGCCGGGTTCGGAATTGGGGTTGAACGGTTGACCCGCTATATCTGCGGCCTCGATCATGTCAAGGAGGCACGCCTCTTTCCCAAGGTGCCAGGAGCAGTCGGATCGATCTAACAATAAAGAGCGGCTCTAGGCTGCACATGCAGTCGGGAGTCGTTCCATTAGCTTATTAAGCGTACCTTAAAGGAGGCTCCTCGCTGTATCGAGTGGGTAGCTGAAGATACTGAACAGATCCCCTCTTGCAAAGACGCGAAGCAGCGATTGGTAATGAGTGACGAGTGATTAGAGAGCCAAAGCATTCTCTCGCAAAGACGCAAAGAGCGCCAAGGAAAACGTGAAAATACCAAAAGCACAAGAAGAGAATCCGTTTCTTAGCGATCTCAGCGTCTTGAGCGAGCATAGCGAGCGGGCGAGAGGAAAGGTTTGTCCCCCTCGCGTAAGCGCAAAAGCAGAGAACAACGTTCTATCATTTACAGTCAAGACTTCGTTACCCACTCCAAACAGCGAGGAACCTTAAAAGAGACCGAGGAAACGTATGATCCGGGTTGATGTGGCAGTCACCATGGCTTCCTTCTCAGGATGTCATGGGTCCCGATGTTTCTGAGCAGGACAACCTTTCCCTCCCTTTGGAAAGTAATCCTGTAATTCCTGGTTACGCTCATCTCCCAGATATCCGCGGTGCCTTCCAGCTTCTTTACTCTTAGGGAAGGGTGGCGAGCCTTATTTTCGTAGAGGGCCAGCTTCTCCAGCGCGCTCTCCTGGATATTCGGGGGTAGGGCAGTGAAGGATTTGTCAAAAGTTCTGGTTGTCTTGAACTCCAGGGACGACCTACTCAATGTGCTCCCTTAACTCCTCTGCACCCTTGAAGGGACCGGAGACACGCCCCTCCTTGATATCCTCATCGGCTTGGCGCTCCTTCTCCTGCCACTCCTCGGTCCAAAACCAGGCTTGGGTGGGGTCGAGCAGTTTACGAGGCTTCATCAAGATGCCGTCCACGCACCTCTCGATTACCAGGATATCGCCCTCTTGCAAATCGAACAGCTCCCTTATTCTCTTAGGAATAGTGATCTGCCCATGCCCCCTGATCTGGACCGTCTTAGTAGCCACTGCCCCTCCTTTCAAAATTTCAAAAATTTTGAAAATTATACGTTGATGACCCGTCAAAGTCAACCCGATTTTCCACCCTCATCTGGACACACTCCCCGCCCCATGAGAATAGCGGACTTAAGACCTGCGGGACAAGCTGAGGAGTTCAGCAGGGGG
>Ga0209121_10004841_pt1 | contig 12425 bp, 12 predicted proteins | sample Cruoilmetagenom3_FD_187292 | JGI IMG/M metagenome (GOLD analysis project Ga0209121, IMG submission 187292) | Oil polluted marine microbial communities from Coal Oil Point, Santa Barbara, California, USA - Sample 3 (SPAdes) (version 2) | ecosystem: Environmental > Aquatic > Marine > Oil seeps ... | reverse complement strand
AACAGCCAAGTGCGGCATCAAAATAAAACAACACAAAGCAGGATGGGATGAAAAATATCTACAAAAAATATTGGGAATTTAGATGCGGTAGCCCTGCATGATAGCCTAAGTCACTTGAAGATTTTGTCCGGTCGGTTATAATAACCTGTTTGTGATAGTATACAAGGGCGCTGTGCCGTTGTCGGCTCGCCGGAAATTTGGGATTTTTTAGATCTATGGATGAGAAGAACAGGAAGATGAAAAAGAAAAGCACAAGTGGTGGCCTTTTTGTAGGCATCGATGTCGGGAGCAGTTTTGTGCATTACGCGGTTCTTAGTGGAGATCGGGCGGTGGTATACTCGCCAAAGCCGATTATGCACTTTGCCAACCCAATAGGAGCTATTAGGGAGGCTTGGCGCGACATAAAGGGGCGATTTGGTAGAAGTAATATAAAGAATACCGCGTTTACGGGAAGTGGAGCGGAAACATTTCCTAATGTAATGCCAGGTGTTACCTATGTGTTCGACAGTGTGGCGATCCCGAAAGGCGCCGACGCGATGAGCCCGAAGGCTCAGTATATCTTTCACATGGGAGCGAAGGACTCGTACTTTTTTAACCTTAAAGAAGTAAACAACAACAAGGTTATTCAAGAGTGGAGAACGGGCACGAAATGCGGGGGCGGCTCCGGCACTCTTATCGAAAAGCAGTGCAGGAGGCTCTTCGAAGGCCTGATCCCAAATCCTGAAATGGAAAACACCGCCTCCGGGCAAGAGGATGAAGAAACGGAGAATATCAGGATCAGGAACAGAAACAGGCTTCAGGAAAGACTGGAGCAGATGTTCTATAGGGCCGAACAGGAGGCCGGGACATCGAAAGAGCCGAGCGAGTTTTTAGCCAGGTGCGGCGTGGTGATTCAGTCCGATCTGATTCACAAGCAGAATGAAGGTGCGAAAAGAGAAGATAATTTGGCTGGCCTTTTCAGAACGATCGCAAGGAATTATAAAATCGATGTTTTGGGAGCAAGGCAGTTTGATGCAACTGAGGAGGCCGACGGCGCCATAGCGACCGGCGGCGTTCTGGCCAACGATCTGATAAGAAAAAACCTGGAGGAATTTCTCGGAATCCCCATCCAGAGGCCGGAGCACTATCACAACATTGTGGCGATAGGCGCCGCGGCTAAAGGCATCGAGGAGAATAACAGCTTTATTTTTAACCTTGAGCAACTCGAAAAAATCGCGGCGTTCAACAGGGATAAAAGAAAATTCTCGCCGCCCCTTTCGGCATCGCTCGATAAAGTGCACGAAAAAACACAGGACCTCGCGGAGAAAATCCAGCAGGGAACGGAAGTGATTTTAGGAATCGATGGAGGCAGCACGACAACAAAAGGGGCACTGGTCGAGTTGAAAACGGGCAAGCTGCTGGATAAACTTTATATTAAAACGCACGGCAATCCTGAGGAATCACTGAAGAACGTCATAAAGTACCTTGGAAGGCACAAGGACAAAGTAGTCGTTAAGGGAGTGGGAGCTACCGGATCGGCGAGGAAGCTATATGAAAAAATTCTTATAAGCAAGAAAAAGGCCGACGAATTGGCGAAAAAAGGATTAACGTCCGTCGACAGGATAACGGACGAGATTACATGTCACGCCCTCGGCGTTAAGCATTACGACTCCGATATCGACACTATCTTCGAGGTGGGCGGCCAGGACATGAAGTTCACCAGCTTTTCCGGAGATGGAACCGTCAAAGAAGCGAAAATGAATTATAGCTGCCAGGCGGGTTCCGGCCAGACTCTCGACAACATGGCCGACATTATAAACCTTAACGTGGAGAATTCACTGCAGGATGCGGCGCTGAAGGCGGAAAAGGTCCCGATCATTGACTCGACGTGCGGCGTTTTCATGGAGATGGATGAGAACAGGCTGATTGCCGAGGGATTCAGCAAGGAAGAGATAGCCGCAGCGATAATAAGAGGGACGGCGGCGAGTTATTACTATAAGTTTGTCGGAGGCTCAGGGCACGCGGGTGTTAAATGTTCCGCGCAGGGCGGGCCGCCGTTGGGCAAGGCGTTTCTCGCCGCACTGGCGCAGGTCACGGAAAAGCAGATAGAGGCTTACCCCCACAGGGAGATGTTTGGGGCATGGGGGCAGGCCCTGGATATCATCGATAATATAAAAAGGCTCCAAGAGCAGGGCGAAAGCCACGGAACAGCATTCAGAGGCTGGGAACTGGTCGATATGCCCTTCGAAAAACGAAAGGTGTCCTGTAAAGAGTTATTCAAAGACAAATCGTGCGGAATGAGAGACTGCATGCTTGAGATTTTCTCCATAGAGGATGATGAGATAATAACCGGCGGTTTTTGCCCGAGAGGAAACTCTGAAACGTCCAAAAAGCCAAAAACTAACTATGTCGAAAAATACCACAAGATATACGAGAAGTATTTCAAAAAGTATGGCTGCCTCCTGGGCGAGCTTGGTTCTATAAGGGAGAATAACGGAAGCGCAGTAACAGTGGGTATAAAGAGAAGCACGGCGACGCTTGGAGAAAAGGGGATCTGGAGTGCCGCCCTGTTCAATAAGCTCGGATTCTATCCGGTCGTATCGCCGAGAACCGATAAGGAAATTGCGAAGCTGGGAGTAGATAATTCGAGGACCGAGTTTTGTATAGCCAGGAAGCTTGCAACGGGGCACGCAGCGGTATTGAACAGCGACCCGAATATCGAATACTTATTCAATCCGAGTTTCATCGAGCAAAGAATGGATAGACCTCCTGATTTGAAATACTGCATCTATACCGAATCGGAGGGTTATATCTTAAACGACGTCCTCTCACTCGATAAGAGCAAGCAGGTCAATCCCATCCTGCACTTCGGAGACGAGGAGTTGCTTGCCCGCGCCCTGAGGCAGGAATTCGACAGACTGGGGTTTGTCTTCACGGACCGGCAGATAAGAGACGCCGTCAACTACGCGTACGAGGCCGAGAAAGAATTCAAAGAAGAGCTTCACGCCGAAGGCGATAAGTTCCTCAAGAGGGTCGAGGCTAATAACGAAAAGGCCTACATCGGTATCGGCAGGGATTACGTCCTGCTCGACCCGGAGGCAAGCTCGAACTCCGGCAGCATGTTCTCGCAGATCAGGGGCTTGAATTACCTGCCGCAGTTGTTCCTTGAGCATAAGTTTGCTGATATACCGCTCGACGGTGTTGTCGAGAACGAGTTCTGGGTCCAGAGCGTAAAAATACTCAAAGCGAACCTGTTCGTGGCCGGGCATCCGAATCTCTTTGCGATAAGAATGATGAATTTTGCATGCGGGCCGGACAGCTTGAAGATTTACCAGGAGGAAAAAATCCAGAAGGCGGCGAACAAGCCCATCCTTGTCCTTCTCACAGACGCCCAAACCAATAACGCCCCGTTTGTCACAAGAACGGAAGCTCATGAGAGGATCGTCAATCAGAGCAGGCACAGGAAACTTAACATTGAAAAATTGGGGATTCGTTCGCACGATGGTTCTGAGCAAAGGGCCTGGCTGATACCGTACATGGGCAACGCTAGTTACATAGGCGCCGCGGGGCTTAGATACTTCGGCGTCACCAGCACGGTTTTACCGACGAACACACAAAGAGGCTACGAAGCGGCCAGGAGGCACATCTATACGGAAGTCTGCCATCCGCTTAAAGGGGTAGTGGGAGACGCGATTGGTTTTCTCGAAGAGGAAATTGAACGAAAAGGCAGGAAACACGTCGAGGATAATTATCTTGTAATGCTGCCCACCACAAGCGGCCCGTGCAGGTTTGGTAAGTACACTGAGCTGATGCGGGAATTCCTGGATAGAGAGGGCCTGGAAAAAATCCCGGTCGCAGGCCCATCCTCGGAGACGGATTATCTCGATATCCCATTCCCGAAGAAACTCAGCGTCTCGGACAAGACAAGAATGCAGCAGATGCTGTTTAAGGGAATCAAAGCCTCGGACATGCTGGAGGATATTTTCCTCAGGTTTAATCCCTACGCCGAAGATAAAGAGTCGATGGCGAAGTTGAAACAGGACCGGCTCAGTGAGCTGGAAAGGATTGTCGAAAACGGCGCCGAAACACCGGCATTGATAGAGTGGGGCCAAAAAACGGTCTTAATGTTCAAAGAATGTAAGCTCCGCGACCACGAAAGGTTTCCCCTTGTGCTCTACATCGGGGAAATCTACGTGCGGCAGCATGATCCCTGCACGAATTTTGTGATTCGTCAACTGGAAGAAAGCGGCCTGGAAGTTGTAAGAGACCCTGTCACCGACTGGCTCGATTACGTCAATAAAATGAATGTAAGAAACGCAAGAAGAGACCTGGGATTGCGGCTCAAAAACCTCGACCTCGGCAGGGCGCTTAAGGTCGCGGGAAAATACGGCAGGTCTCTTCTTAAAGCCAAATATATGTCGTCGGTTGAGCGAAAAATAGCCGGGCCGTTCCACGAAGTTCTTCACGGCAGGCATGTGCTGCCCAAGCCGATACAGATTATCGACACTTTGGAAAAAGAGCATGAATATCACGGAAATATCGAAGGCGAGTCCCCGTTGAGCGCGGGCATCGCCTATCATTTCATGCATGATCTGGCAAGGCCGCGGGGCGATGCATACATTTCGGGAATCTTTCATGTGGGTCCTTTCACCTGCATGCAGGAGGGTGTTGCAACAGCGAAAATAGAAGCGATGTCGAAGGAGTTGCGAAAGAAGAAGCCAGATCTGGTTTTCCCGATTATTCATGCCTTTTTCGGCGATTCGGCCAGCGCTAACCTTGACTCGGAGATCGCAGTTTTCACCGAGCAGTGCTACCAGAAAAGGGAAATGCTCAGGGAAAAGCATGGACACAAAGTGCCGTCGAAAGCTCCCGGTGGCATCGATGTCCGGGAAATTCCCGCATCCAGGCATGGTGCGGAATCTCGCAGTCAATTGAAACGCTAATTCCTTATTTTACAGCCATTGATTCGAAAGGTAGTCGGATGGCCAAAGTATCAGCCAGTGTGACACTGCCCGGAAGTTTGTATCAAAAGAACGGGCGCTGGTGGTGGAAAGTCAGGCTGCCCGGCGAGACCAAAACCAAAGCCAGGGCACTGAAGCCGGAAGGCTCGCGGTACGCCGCAACGGACCGGCAGGAGGCTGAAGAGGTCGCTCGCGAGATGTGGAGGCTTGCCATCGAAGCGGAACTAGAAGCAAAACTCGGGACCCAACAGCAGGATAAGGCAGAACATTCCATCGTGAAAATCCGGGCAAAAGATGCCGAGGAGATAGCGAAAGTTAAGGCGGAATGTGAAAAAAAGCTTAAGTCCTGCGAGCATGCCCTGGCAAGGGCGGAAGAAAAGGCGAAAACGCAGGCCGAAGCGAGGCTCAGAGCCGAGGTGGCGCTAAAGGCCCAGGCCGAGGAGATGGAAGAATTCTACACTACGGAAATAACAAAGGTCAAAGAGACCATCGGGCGAGCCAAAAAAGAATTCCATGAAAAAGAAAAGACATACAGTAAAGCCATGACGGCGGCGGAGGAAAAGGTAAGGATGGAAGCCGAAGCAAGGGCTCAAGCCGAAGCGAAGCTGAAAGCCATAGAAGAGCAAAAGGCCATCGCCGAGGCGCAGGCAAGGGACGAAGCCGAGGCGAAGCTGAATGAAGTTCTTGGTGACACGGAGAAGACCGGGACGTGCGAATGCTGCGACAGAAACGATGTTCCGGAAAGCGACCTGTCCAAAATTGATTCCGGCCAGATTCTCTGCTCCGATTGCCTGAAGATGTTGAGGGGATGATACTAACCATAAGGCGCGCTTTCTATAGTCGGGCCGTGCACGTCAGCACATTTTCTTTAAGAGTTCTTTTCTTGCCCGGACTCGCAGCTTTGCATGCTCGTAGCGTCGTTTTTCCTGGTCTGTTTCGGGCAGTATAGGCGGGGCGGGGGTCGGCTTCTTGTTTTCATCCAGTGCGACAAACGTCAGGTGGGCCGTGGTAGCGATGACTTTCTCGCTTGTATACGGGTCTTCTCTGGTGACCTGGACGCCTACCTCCATCGACGAGCGGCTGACGTAATTTACAGAGGCCCTCAGGGCGACGTGGTCGCCGATACGAATCGGTTCCTTGAAGGCCAGCGAGTCGATACCCGCGGTGACGACTTCTTTGCCGCAGTGACGTTGTGCCGCCATCGCCGCGACCATGTCGATCCAGGCCATGATAACGCCTCCGAACGCCGTGCCGTGAGGATTCGCCTGATGGGGCATAATCAGATAGCGTGTCTCGACCGCGCTTTTGTTGGGACTTTTGCCTTTTTCGTTTGTCATGTTTTCGAAATCCGGGAAATGTGTTCAGAACTCGACTTTCGGCACTTCGGATTTTGCCTGCTCGGTGGCCTCGAAGTACTCGACCTTTTCCACGCCGGCACGCTTGCAGAAAAACGATCCGAAGAATTGCCTTGTGTAGGAATTGAGCTTTTCGGCCGCCTCGTTATATCTCGTGCGAGCAACGTTTATCCGGTTTTCCGTCCCTTCGAGAGCAACCTGAAGGTCCAGAAAGTTCTGGTTGGCCTTCAACTCCGGGTAATTCTCCTGCAGCATAAGCAGGCGTGACAAAAATCCGGTGAGCTGATTGGATGCTTCGATTTGCCCTGCTCTGTTGCCGGCCTGGAAATATTTTTCCCTGGACTTGGCGATGTTCTCGAACAGCTCTTTTTCGTGCTCTGCATATCCTTGGACGGTACTGACCAGGTTGGGCACGAGATCGAGCCTTCGCTGCAGGGCGGCGTCGATATCCGCCCAGCCCTTTTCGGCGCCCTGTTCGTAGTTGACCGCTTTGTTATAGCCGCTGACGTACCATCGGAAAACTCCCAGTGCGATAAGAAGTATAACAATCAATATTGCGATAAGGACGACCCATGTTTTTCCGAAGTTTCTCATTTCCTGTTCCCCTTATTTTAATGCTTAATTCTCGAATGTATATTTTCTTCTACCACCCTCCGCTTGCACCGCCACCTCCGAATCCGCCGCCCATTCCTCCTCCGAAACCCCCGAATCCGCCGCCGAAGCTTCCGCCACCGAACGAGCCGGACCTTCCGTAACCGCCGTGGCCTCCGAATCCGCCCATCATGAACGGCAGGAAAAACCACCACCCCATGCCTCTGCCCATACCGCCGAAAATCAGGAGCATGAAAAGAATGATCGGCAGTGCGCTGCAGCAGGGCATACTCCTTCTCCTGCCCCTGACCGGAACAGGAGTAATCCTGGGCATACCGGTCAAACTAACGCCGGCTTCGGACGCGATTCGCTGGATGATTTGCAAGTTTGCCTCGTAGATTCCCCGGCTGTAATCTCTTTTTCTTAAATAAGGCACGAGCACATTTCTGCCTACCCGGCCGCAATACTGGTCGGTTACGAAACCCTCCAATCCGTAGCCGACTTCGAACCGCCACTTTCGGTCGTTTTTTGCCAGAACGAAAAGCATGCCGTTGTCTTTGCTTTTTTGGTCGAGCTTCCATTTCTCGGCAAGCTCGATGGAGAATTGCTCGATTGGCAAGCCTCCGGTTGAAAGCACGGTCAGGACGATATACTGAGCGCCGGTTTTTTGCTCTAATTCCTGCAGGATACCGTTCAGCGAGCGCTCGTCGGAGTCGTTTATCGCGTTGGCGTAATCCTCGACGTAGTGCTGGGGCATCGGCAAGTCGGCCTGGCCGTAGCCGGTCGCTGCTAAAACCGGTAGTAAAGTCAGGATTAGTATTAGCCTGTGAGAGAATCGTCGCATAATCAGACCTTAAGCTTATCAACAATGCCGGCCAGTTGCTCGATGACCGAGTAGACCGATTCGAACGCGCTTTCCATTTCGGTTTCGCTCAGGCGAATCTTTTCGTGCCGCCATTTTATAGCCGATGTTAGGGGATTCGTATCGATTGAAAAATCACCGACCGCCTTGCGGAATGTCGCTTCGGCCCGTGGAGTGCAGTCGGCATCTTTCAGCCACAGCATCGCACGAAGAAGCGGAGCCATTGATCTTGCCGTCGAGATAAGAATGTCCCGGACGAGTTTCCTGTTGGCCGCGGCGGCGATGTATCCTTGCCTTAGCCGAATCAGCATCGCCTTGAGCTCGCGCTCGCATTGGAGCCGGACGTCTTTCTTCTCGAATTTTAGAGGGGCGAAAGGATCGTCGCCCATTATCGTCTCGTGGGCCAGTTGAAAATCAAGAAACTCGACGCCGAATACATCTCGCGACCGCTCGATGTAGGATTGTGTCATAAGCAGCGGCGGCGAGATTTTCTTTCTGCTCATCGGCTTGGCCAGCGAGGCGACGGCGTTGAGCGAAGACAAAGTCTGACTGCCGAGGACCAGGACGGTGTTGATGTCGCTCTGTCCCGGCCTGAAATCCTCCGTCAGGCTGCTGCCAACAACCGTGATGCTCTGCAGGTTGTCGCCGAGGGCCGTTAAAAGTCTATCGGCGAAGTCGGTTACGGAATCCCGAACCTGCAAATGCAGGGCGTCAACTTTTAGATGGGTTTTGTTTTTAGTCATTTTGCTTTTACCTCTTGGGTCTCAGGAACGAATACGAACTGCGATTAGTTTACAACATTTACACGGCCAATACAACCGCTATACCGAATTGACAGAAAAGATGTCAAATTGACAGCTCGAAAATGGAATGAGGCCGTCTGAGAGGCGATTTTACGCAGTTTTTACGGACTTTCAGCAAGCTGGGAAACTTGCACATATTTTGCATATTATTATACACCATCAGCGGAGAAAAGAAGCTCGAAGAAGAGAAAAAGGAAAAAAGATATTATTACGTAGAGAGCACCTACGGCAGCTTCAGGTGGGAGTTGACTCTGCCCACCGACGTCGACCAGAGCAAGGTCGAAGCAACCTGCAAAGACGGCGTCTTCTTGATAACCCTCCCCAAAGCCGCCTCAGCAAAAGCCGTAAAAGTCAAAGTCAAAGGATAACACATCCGTTCGGTTAAAACGTAGCGTCTCAAGCGGCGAGCTGCTTAAAGACACAACAAGCTAAAAAAAGTTCTCGATTCTGTCATGGCCGTCAGGGCGGGAACTTTTTTATTGTAATTGTATACTCGTTAATACTTCTTCTAAAAGTAAAACCGAGAGCAACTGAGTCCTTAACAGTTCTTCGTGGCAAAATCCGATCTTACTAATGATATATCGAATTAGTCAATAACAGGATTGTATTATTCTTGTTCGGTTCGAATACCTTTGACAAGTTTTGCGGCGAATTCCAGCGCTTCCACATATTTTGGTGCATCTTTTGCCTTGGACTCTTTCAATTCCTTGGTTAGGTCTGTTAGCTCTTTACGGAGGGCGTCTCTCTGTATTTCCCCGGTTGCCATCAGCACCTCAGCGGCCGTTCGCACTCTGTCAATTGGTAATCTGATTTAATGTGCTGCAATCGCCACAGGAATCAGAACGTCTCTGATGCAATTCTGTTTTTGCGGTATGATAAGATTCACACATGCTTCTCCGCCACATCCAACTATTACAACCGCCCTGTCGGTCCAGAGGTTTCCCCAGCAGACCCATGCTCGAACGATGTAACAACCAGGTGGAATATCGAGTTCTAAGTGTTTGATGCCGGGTATGAAACTTGACTGTCTTATGTATATTGTGGTTTCGCCATTTCTATTGCCGCGATCGACTTTGTAATCAGGATAAGTCTCTCTCAGCTTATCAATGACATCCGGATTGAAATCCACAAGGTATTCGCCTCCGCATGTCTTGACTACCAGCTCTACTTTCCAGACGTTCTTGGGGCAACAATTTAAATCCCTGAGCCATATGTTAAGTCTTGCATAACTCATTTTTTTTCTCCTTCCAATGCATTGAGATGTGCATTGGCATTGCTTTTAAATTTACTTATGGAGACATTAAAACTTTTCTATCAGATTGCTGTCAGAAGCCTCACCTCCCTTCTGTTTGTTTTGATAATACTTTTGCGAACTCAACTTTTCTGGATTTTTTTCCATGTACGGTCCAGTATCAAATCGCCGAAATCTCTGAACCAGAACTTTTGTTTCAATCTTTTTTCGTTGAGAATGTTTATTAAATCTTCATCCACCTGCAACAAAGGCGATAAAGCTTTCGCAACGTCATCGATACGAATCACGGCTTTTGCCGGAAAATTGTTTTTCACGAACGAATATGAACGCTGTGCCAATGTTTTCCATTTGCTCTTATGATCTTCAAAGAACTTTTCCAGATCTACTTTAATGAGCCGTTGTTCGGCCTCGAGCGTAAGGGACATTACTTTATATCTCCTAAAGTTGTGGCTGCAGCCCAGATAAGAAGAACAAAGGAAACAGCCAGCGCGCATACCCCCATGTATATCATCAATTCTTTCAATATCCAATTTGATAATAACGCACTCGATGCCGCGACCAGGGAAGATAAAAAGCCGAAAAATACGATTAAAATTCTTTTCTTGTATTTGGATTTCACGCTTGCCTTTTGAACTGCATCGTAAGATTCATACGAGGTGAAAAGTAGGCCGAGAAAAACTAACAGAAATCCGGCCAATGAGGCACCACCGTTGAAAGTCTGATTGACTACCGTTTCAGTTGACATGAAATGTCTCCGTTCATACTTATATTATGGCCTTTTTAAGGCGTATAGAGTCTTATTAATTGAATCTCCGCTTTATTTCAAAAGAGGTCGGACTTCAGGCGATGGTTTTTCTCTTTTTTTCACAGAGCGAGGCTGCTCGTTCATTTTAGGCTGAGGATTATCCCGTTTACCTTGAAATTAGGAGTTTGTGAGATAGCTTGCAAGGAAATTTTTCCACCGGTGACAACCCTATGGCACTCCGGCGGAAAAAAGTTGCTGGAAAAATTAGAAATCGAGGTTTTTGAGCTAAAAACGGGGGTGTTGTTTTTGGCAATTTTTGGCTACAGACCTGACATCGGGCCCGGATTTCCAGGTCATTTTCATTTTTTTGTCGGTCGGTTGTTTTTGCGAGTTTGCTACATCGCGATAATGCGGTCGATTCGTTTGGATAGATCCGTAAGATAAGCTTTATCGCCGCCGCGTAGTTCCGTGGTAATAAATCCATCGTAGCCAATTTCATCCAATGCACGGCGAACTTCGGGCCAGTTCACATCCCCATCGAGCAGGTTGGTCCACTGATAGCCCTTGCGCTTGAAGTCTTTCAGATGGATCTTGACGATGCGTGTGACTAAAGTACGAATCCAATCCTGTGAGTAGCCGTAGATAATGACGTTGCCGATGTCGAAATAGGCCTTGAGCCAAGGGCTTTCGAACTCATCGACGTAACGGGCGAACTCAAGCGGGCTCAGCAGGAACTTGTTCCACACGTTCTCGACGGCGATGATCACTCCGAGTTGCCCGGCCAGAGGCAGCAGTTTGCGGATATGTTCCTGCGAGCGTTTGTAGGCATCGCCGTATCCGACGGTTTCGTTTACAATCGCCGGCACGAGCAGGACCGTTTTGGCGCCGAGCGCTTTTGCGCTTCGCAGTGCCGTTTCCATTCCGGCCAGACCTTTGTCTATGACCTTGGGATCGGGATCGGAAAAGGGTGCTCCCCAGCCGCCGTAGACAATTGAATGAATCGGGACGCCCGCCTGATGTGCCAGTTTGCCGAACTGCCGAGCCGCGTCGAGGTCCTTCATGGGCGAGCCCTCGATGCCCTCGAATCCGCATTCTTTCGCCAGCTTGAACTTGTCCGCATCGGAAAGGCTTTTCGGCAGCATCCCGATTTGCAGCGCTTTGCGCAATTTGGCCCCTCGTTGGCCGGCTTGAACCGGGCTTGACCGGCCAAGAAGCCCTGTTGCGACTGTAGCCGTAGTGGCGTATTTCAAAAAATTCCGTCGTTCCATTGTGCTGTCTTTCATGACTCTGTCTCCAACCTGCTCAATATGTCTTAAATGTTGTGTAAGTAACTTATCGGTTTATACCTGTAACGACAATCGTAGGGCTTTTGGCAATATACCAGTTTCTCAGAAGAAACCAAGTCGAAAAAATGAACTTAAATTCTACACAGCAAGACCTACGTAAAATGTCTGACTGAGCAAGGCAAACCCAGTTTTCTTGACATCAAGCCGCTTAATAATCCCTGAATTGGCTTTGATTGGCTTTGTTTTTTTCGTGCCCGAAACTCCGCTATCTTTTCATATACTCCTTTCAAATAGGACTTTACGCTTAATTTCCCCGTCGTCAAATTGGGTTTGTTTTTTCAACTTCGTTCTCGCAGTCCGTAAGGACTCCCAAGGAGCACTCAGCACGCTGAACTCAGAACGAATAAATTGGGTTTGTTTTTGCAAATTGAATTTCTTTAGACACAGATTTACCCTGATTAACACTGATATTTGTTGTTTGTCATTCCCGCGAAGTATGTGTTTAGCCTGCTATTAGTATTGATAGTGACGATTTAACAGCTAATTCTTCCGTCAAAAGCGTTAATTGCCGACAAAGACGCCCGATTGCAG
>Ga0209121_10004840_pt1 | contig 12427 bp, 13 predicted proteins | sample Cruoilmetagenom3_FD_187292 | JGI IMG/M metagenome (GOLD analysis project Ga0209121, IMG submission 187292) | Oil polluted marine microbial communities from Coal Oil Point, Santa Barbara, California, USA - Sample 3 (SPAdes) (version 2) | ecosystem: Environmental > Aquatic > Marine > Oil seeps ... | reverse complement strand
GAACGGCCTCAAATCGCCGGTGGCTAATCTCCTCCTCGGCCTCAGCAACCAGTTCCGGATTAGATTCCGTCCTCCCCGGATCAAAGAGAGGGTTCTCCTCTGCCAACTCCTGCTGCTGCCGTTCCAGCTTCTCATTCTCGCGAGTAAGTTGTTTCTTGATTGTCTCCAAGGGGATCCTGGGTAATTTAACTCTTTTGGCCAATTTTTTAATATCCATCTCAAAATTCCTCTTCGACCGGTCATAAACCCACTTCATTCCTAACACACCCGAGAGGAAAAAAGCAAACGACAGAATCTGGTTTAAGTTTACCCCAAAAAGAAAGGTCTTTTCAAATCGAAAAAACTCGGCCAAAAAACGAAGGAGAGAGATCGCGACCAAATAGGCGGCAAGGTGGAACCCACGGGCTAATTCCTCCCTGCGGATATGATTGAAAAGGAGAAAAAAAACTAGAAGAAACAAAGATTCCCAAGGATAGACGGGTAACGAGCCGAAGGCCTGACCAAGAATAACCGCGGGAACGGCAGCGTCCCAAATCTTCAAAAGGTCCCAACGGTTGCGGTCAGCGAAGAGGGAGCCGGCGATCAAACCTCCGGTTAGAGCCCCGTACCACAACCTTCCCCCACCCTGCCAAAACTTGAGCAGTTGAAGGAAATTTCGGACCGTTAAATTTTGTTCGAAGAGAAAATAGAAAAGTCGCCCCCCGACGAGGCCACCGATGAGGGCGGCCAAAACAAAATCCAACAAGGCCTCTTCTTCAAACTTCTTTTTAACCCCCTCGCGCCAAAAGAGATACGATGACCCCACAATCGCTATAAGGAGCGCAATTCCCTGGGGATAAATTGTCAGCGGGCCAAGATTAATCATTAGAACTTTAAAATCTTTTCAAATTTACTTTTATCTTCAAAAGGCCCCACAACGCCTAGATTCAGTCTGTCCTCCCGTAAAAGGTCTTGAGCGACGGATTTAATTTCGGACGCGGTCACGGACTCAATGTGTTGATTATAGTCTTCAGGACTGATCATATCCTCGCCAAAAAGTTCCCTAAACCCGAACCAGCCGCCGAGGGCATCGCTAGTTTCCACCCCCAAAAGGGTCTTCCCTTTGATATATTCCTTGGCCTTGCGAAGCTCTTTTGCATCAATACTTTCCAAAGTAGGACGTTGAAACTCCCCAAGAATTGCTTTAATCGCTTGCTCAACGCGTTTGTTGTCCACCCCGGCCTTGGCGAGCCACAACCCGGTGTCGGCCAATTCGTAATTTGCCGAACCAACGTAGTAGGCCAACCCCAATTCTTCGCGAATTTTTCGAAAAAGCCGACTACTCATTCCCTGACCAAGAATGGTATTTAAAAGATCCAAAGTGTAATGGCGCTCGTCGTAGCGATCGAAGGTTTTAATCCCCAAACAGATGTGTGTTTGTTTTGTGTCGTCCGTGTCCAAATGAACTCGTGGTTTTTTCTGAAACTCTTTAAAAATCGGCGTTGTAGTTGTAGCTGCAGCACTTTGTGCTGCCTGACCGTAATAAGCGGAGACTTGAGATTCGATGGCGACGGCTTCAACCTTTCCGGCGGCGACGACCACCATCCGCTCTGGGGTATAGTTGCGAGCAACAAAATCCAACATTTGTTTTTGGGTAATTCTGCTTACGGTTTCTTTGGTACCGATGATACGACGACCGACCGGCTGGTCTCCCCAGGAAAATTCCAAAAAATTGCGCAGAAGCCGAGCCGGAGGGTTATCCTGATACATATTAATCTCCTCGATGACGTTCCCCCGCTCAATCTCCAAATCTTTTTCGGGAAAAGTCATATTGAGAGAAATATCCATCACAATGTCCAAAATTTTCTCAGTTTTGGTGGCGGCGGCCTTGGCCCAATAGTAGGTAAAGTCAAAACTGGTAGCGGCGTTGGTTACTCCTCCCAAACCTTCTATTTCTTCAGCAATCTGGTTGCGCCGAGGACGGTTCTTCGTCCCTTTAAAAACATTATGCTCGATAAAATGGGAAATACCTGCTAGAGAGGGTTCCTCGTGACGCGAACCCACCCCAACCATCACCATTACCGTCGCTGAAGGCGAGGAGGAGTCGGGGACGGTAATGATTCGGAGACCATTTTTTAAAGTTGTTTTTTTAAACTCTACTGACATATTTTCCCGTTTCTGTGTTGACTTTGATTGTATCACCTTCATTGATAAAAAGCGGAACCGGCAGAGTGTGGCCGGATTCTAGGGTCGCTGGTTTGTAGATATTAGTCGCACTGTTGCCTTTGAAGCCCGGTTCGGTTTTCTTGACCGTTAGTTCGACCGCAGAGGGCAATTCGATACTCAGCGGCTCGTCTTCAAAACTCAAAATTTTAACTTCGGCGTTTTTGGCCAAAAATTTACCAGCGCCATCGAACGGAAGGGATACTTTGTCCCCAGTCTCTGAATCGGTAAAATGCATCTGCTTACCGTCTTGGTACAAAAATTGAACACTTTTTTTAACCACTTCGGCCTCCTCAACTTTAGCTCCAGAAGAAAAAACTGTATCCAAAGTGGCGGCTGTTCTTAAGTTTTTGGCCTTAATCCGAATGGTAGCCTTACTGCGGCCTAATTTTTTGTGAAGATAGCTTGTCACCTGCAAAGGGTCGCCGTTGTCCTTAAAGACCGCCCCTTTTCTAAGTTCAGTTACGGAAATCATTTCCTTTTTTTTCCTCCGAGGGAGAGTATAATGGGAAAGAGCAAACGATGCAACCCTACAAGAAACTTTTTACCTACTGGTTTGCGCTGATAATTTACGATTTAACCGTAGAGTTCTGTCAGCGTTGGATTAGAAGTTGGAAACTGCGCGAGCAGACCTGCCCGCCATAGCCTGTGGCTTCAGGCGCTGGCAGGCGGGTGACCGGTGCCGCTCGCTCTGGTAAACAAAATATCGTCGAGGGCAGCGAAGCCCTAAAAACCAGTCTAAAAATGGGAATTAAGCTAACCAACACCGCCCGGATCAGTTTGGAGGAAGCTTTGGGGGATTTTGAGGACTTCTTGCGGCAAAGGGGGCTCGAGCAATGGGACAAGAACGATCCGAGAGTCATTTCTCTGCGCCGCCGGCTGGCGGCGCTCGTAAGACACCTAAGTAACTTAAGAAACTTAGGAGCCGAGCGCGAGTGGCAGAAAAACCTACCCCTCCCGGAAGACCCCGAAGAAGCCGCCAACTTACTAATCACCCTCTGCCATCAGGCAACCTACTTGATGAACAGGCAAGTAGAGAGTTTAGAACGCAAACACCAAACCGAAGGCGGGTATACGGAGAAGCTCTATCGGAAGCGTAAAGAATATCGTAGATATTGAAATGAGGTGATTTAAGTGCTGTCCCAATTACCTATTGATCTTTCCAAAATATCCAAAGAAAATTTGGACCGAGAAATTCTGCGCCTGGGAATGATTGCCGAACTGGATGCGGTTAGCTTATACGAGCAACTAGCCGTAATGACCGAAAACAAGGTAATCAAGAAGATTCTTCTGGATATTGCCCGCGAGGAAAAAACCCACATCGGCGAATTCCAAGCTTTGCTTCTTAAAGAAGACAAAGAACAAGTCCAGGAATTAGAGGAAGGAAGAGAAGAGGTCGAGGAACTAACCGCCTGAAAAGCCCGCACTGAGCACCAGCGAAGTGATGCCGGAGGTGGGAATCGAACCCACATGGTGTCACCACCACACGATTTTGAGTCGTGCGCGCCCCGCACAAGTGGTGCCGCTGGTCAGATTCGAACTGACACGGCCTTTTGGGCCACTACTTTTTGAGAGTAGCGTGTCTTCCAATTCCACCACAGCGGCACAGTTATGCGGGGTAAATCTGCCAACCTGCCCCGTAGCGACGCTAAGCGTCTGCTTCGGGGTTCCGCCACTCCGGCGCAAACCCACTATACCAAACCCCACCCCAATTTGCAAAGACAACCTTACTCATTCACCCACGACCGCACTTAAATAAGAAAGAATTGGGAGTGCGTAGCCGACGCGTGTGTAAACCGCCCAATTGGTTCAAAATATCTTGACCGACTGGAGCATTTCATCTAAAATCTGCTTATCTTTTTCAAGTTGCTCAAAACTTCCAGACTCGCTCGAAATTTCGTATTCGTGACCTTTGTAGATAAAATGCAACCTAAAACAAGTAGTGAGACCGGAACGTTGGGTTTGAGGTTCTTTGGCGTCAACCGCCACAAAAACTGGGATGCTAACAACTCCAAATTTTAATTCTCCAATTCTTTCTAACGTTTTCTTCTCTATAGAGACGTCATCGTTAGTCGATAACCACGACTCCTTCACCCAATCTTCGATGGATGGATACTTCGTTTGAGAGCAGGAAAAGGAAAATGTTGTTTGGTCCTGTGGTCCAATATCACCAGGAGGTTCGTGGAATAAACGCTTTTTCCATATAAAAAGCTTACTAGGTTTTTTGTTTCTAATGTAAACAGACTGGCTAGCGATACATTTAGCGTCTCTTCTTGTCTCGCAGGGATTTTTATATTGCGTATCCCTCATAATCCAGTTGCTCGGATAATTAAATTGATAACTACAGTCAGAGTTGCTATATTCTTCCCATTCCACAACTCCCACAGGAGTATCCTTACGAAAGAACAAAACACCTAAAGCGCTAATTGAAACGGCAAAAAATAATATGACTAATTTGACTTTATTTTCCATCTTGTCTTATTCACCCACGACCGCTATCGAATAAGAAAGAAAAAGGACATATCCCAGAAGGCCTACGGCAACATCACCAAGTATATTAACGGGCTCTTCAAGCCAAAAATTAGCGCAGCAGATGTGAGGCAAGACAAAATATTCCAACAATTCCCAACCGATTATCCAAACAAATACCCACTTCATATCTTTTCTGTAAAAGTAGCCCAAAACCAAACCAAAAATTAAGTGCCCAACACTAAACCAATCTAAAAGCTATGTGTTTATTTCCATTTCCGACGCGCAGTAAACTGCGCTACTACAACTCCTACACACCCGTCGGGTGTGTAACGGTCATCCGCCGCGGACGGTTTCGGCTTCGTAAAATTTAGTTCTTTCTCCCCTAAAGTACATATCCACCTCCCCCGTCGGGCCGTTGCGATGCTTGGCGATCAAAAGTTTAATCTCCGAGCGGTTCTCCAGATCCGGACGGTATAAAAACATGACCACATCCGCTTCCTGCTCTATGCTCCCACTCTCGCGAAGGTCGGACAACTGCGGAATACCGGAGGTGCGCTGCTCGATCGCTCGAGACAATTGGGCACAGGCCAAAACCGGCACCTTCAACTCCCGGGCCATGTTCTTCAAGGCCTGAGAGATTTCGGACACTTCTTGTACTCGACTTTCCAGACCTCGTCCGTGAAGCAATTGTAAGTAGTCAACGATGAAGAGTTTGATCCCGTGCTCCATTTGCAACCTTCGGGCCTTGGTCCGCATCTCCAAAATGTTCAAACCGGGGGTATCGTCAATAAAAATCGGGGCCTCAGCCAACTCCCCCATCGCCTCACCAATCCGGGCAAAATCCTCCTCCTCCAAATTTCCGGTGGTGATCCGCCAAGAATCGACATCGGCTTGGGCGGAAAGCATTCGATCGACCAACTGCTCGCGACTCATTTCTAGGGAAAACAGCCCCACCGGAACCTTGTGCTCCACCGCCGCGTGTTGAGCGATATTCGAGGCCATCGAACTCTTACCCACGCTGGGACGGGCGGCCAAGATGAGCAAATTCGACTCCTGCAATCCTGACAGTTTTTTATCGACCGTTTCAAAACCGGTCGGCACTCCCCGCAAACCCTTGCCCTCTTTGTGCAACTCATCAAGACGGTCAAAAGAAACCTCTAAAGTTTGCCTGATGGGGATAAAATACTCGTGCAAAAAATCCTGGGAAACTTTGAACAGCGACTGCTCCGCCCGATCGATCAATTCCGCGCACTCAACCCCCTCTTCATAACCCATCTCGGCAATGCGGCTGGCCGAGCTAATCAGTTCCCGCTTAACGGAGTTATCTTTGATGATCCGGCCGTAGTACTCGATGTTGGCCGCCGTCGGCACCGCCGCCGCCAACTCCGAAAGATAACCCACTCCCCCCACCTTGCTGAGCAGTTTTTTCTTCTTCAACTCGTTAGGGACGGTGACCATGTCCGAAGGCTCGCGCTTTTCGTAGAGGGAGAGAATGGCCTCAAAAATCCGGCCATGGGCATCTTTATAAAAATGTTGAGGACGCAAAAACTCCGCCACATTGATAATGGCGTCTTTGTCAATCAGAAGCGCGCCGAGAACGGACCTCTCAGCCTCCAGGTTTTGCGGGGGTAATCTTTCGGCCATAGTAATTCAGTAACACCAGTAAAGACAGTGAAGACAAAAAAAGATTCTTGTTACTGGCTTTATTGTCTTTACTTTGTCCTCTCAAGGACAACGACTTCGGTATCATCGGGCAGGGAGGTTTCACTAGCAATTTTCAGTTTTTTCTCGTGGCGGACATTTTCCTCGCCCATTTGTTCGAGGAATTTTTCGACCCCGTCCAGTTTTTCGCCCAACTCCAAATCCTTGGTCTGATAATGCATCGGGATGACTATTGAGGGCTCAAGTTGAGCGATGACCTCGGCAGCGGTCTCGGCATTAATTGTGTAAGTTCCTCCGACGGGAATCATCAAAACGTCAACCGAATTAAGTTCCTCGGCCTGATCGTGCTCCAGTTTATGACCGAGATCGCCAAGATGGACTAGGGAAAGGCCGTCCATTTCGATCAGATACAAGGCGATCTTGCCGCGCTCAGCGCCCTTTTTCTGATCGTGAAAAGCGGGGATTCCAAAAACCCGCACCCCTTGAACCTCGTACTCCCCCGGCCCACTGATGACGAACGGTTCCCCACCAACGCCCTCAACATAATTGTGGTCGTCGTGGTCGTGGGAAACGGTGAGAATGTCTGCTTCGACCTTGGGGAACGGGAATCCTGTCTTTTTAGGGTCAAAAGGATCGGTGACGACCGTCACCTCTCTGCCCTTAATTTCAAAACTCGAATGCCCCAAAAACTTTATTTCCATAGTTTGATAATAACAAAATGGTAGGGAATTGACAAGGGTCGAAAACTGTGTTATTTTATAACCACAATCGAATTAAAAGCGCTATATCAAGGAATAGTAGGTTGAAGATCGGGTTACTAGCGAGTCAACGATGGTGGAAGGTCGACAACCACGAGCCAACCGAACACGCCTCAAAATCCCCATAGGGATTTTGGCCCCGAGCGAGCAAACGTAGCAAGTCGAGGGGTTGAAAGCTGCTGACAGGAAATGGTCAGACGGAAAAGTTTCGCCGTAACAAAGAAAACACCTCTCTCGCTCGTGCTCGAGATAAACTCAGTTTATACCGAGCGAAGCGAGGTAGGACAAAGTGGTTAGATCGAGCAATCGGTTTGGCAACAGGGATGGGACCGCGGGAATCTTTTTAAGACTCTCGTTCCTTAGTTTTGTAGTAGCGAAATTTATTTCGCGCTCCGAGATTAACGAGCGGGAGTTTTTTGTTTTAGCCCAAAATACAATCGAAGAAAGGAGGTTGAGAATGAATCCAAAACAGGTGGCGGAAATCAGAGGCAGGCTTTGGCAAATTCTGGCAGATCTCAGATCTCTGGCAAAAGACGACAAAGCCAGTGACGAGGCGCAGTTCGACAACAAGCGTCTAGCCGAAGCAATCAGTATCATCAAAGACGAGCTGGGATGCTACATAAAGCCCGAGGGGCCGCTGAGCCCCCACTAGACAAAGAAAGGAGGGAACGAGGGGTAGGAGAGGAAGTCCTAAGTTTAGAAGCTTTGGGCTTCCTCCCTACTCCCCCACTACATTTTAACAAATATTGTTTATGGAGGATAAAAACTGCTATGATGGAGAAAATGGGAACTAGAAAAATTAAACCACAAACCCTAAAAGGTTTTAGAGATTTTTTGCCGAACGAGATGCGGGTTCGGAATTTTGTGTTGGACACCATACGGAAGGTTTTTGAGTCCTTTGGCTTTGAGCCGTTGGAGACGCCGTCGTTGGAGTATGCTTCCACGTTGTTGGGCAAGTACGGCGCAGAGGCCGACCGTCTAGTCTATACTTTCAAAGACCGCGGCGACCGGGAAGTTGGTTTGATCTACGACCTGACCGTCCCCGTCAGCCGCGTTTTAGCCACCTTCCGTAACGAGATTCCCCTCCCCTTCAAACGCTACCAGATCCAACGGGTTTGGCGGGCAGACAAACCGCAAAAGGGGCGCTTCCGCGAATTTGTTCAGTGCGATTTTGATATCTTCGGTATCGACTCCCCCCTCGCCGACGCGGAAATAATCTCGCTTACCTACAACGTTATCAAACGCTTAGCGTTTGATGAGGCCGTCATTAAAGTAAATTCTCGTCCATTGCTTTTTTCCATCCTAAAAAAGGCAGAGATTACCAAAAGAGACCAGCAACTTGCCGTTCTGCGTGTCATTGACAAACTCGATAAAATGCCGGAGAAAGAGGTAATCAAGGAACTACAAAAAAATGGTTTATCTTATTCAACATGCAACCGCTTATTAGACAAGGTAAAAGGCGCTGAGCCGGATGCTAAGATTACAGAGATACTAAACTACCTTCAAGCAATGGGCCTAGAGGAGAAATACTATTGTTTTGACCCCACCCTCGTCCGTGGTCTGGACTACTACACCGGCCCCATCTTTGAGGCGGAAATCGAAGGCTTCAAGGGCAGTGTCGCTGGCGGCGGACGTTACGACAACCTAATCGAAACCCTCGGCGGCCCCTCCATCCCCGCCACCGGATGCTCCCTCGGCCTCGACCGCCTCTGCGAAGTTCTTTCAGAGCGAGGCTCTGTAAGTGGGCTCAACCAAGCCCAAACTAAGGTTCTGGTTACTATCTTCGACAAATCACTGACAGATCAATCCCTGGAAATTACTTCAGCACTACGTAGCGCTGAAGTGAATACCGAAATTTATCCCGACCCCACAGCCAAACTAGAAAAACAAATTAAATATGCCGATCGGAAAGGGATACCGTGGGTGGTCATTTTGGGACCGGAGGAGGTCAAGAATGAGACGGTGACTGTGAAGGATTTAAGAACTGGTGAACAGGAAACCGTCGATCGAGATAAAGTAACTGAATGCTTAAACAAAAGTGAACAAAAGTGATGTAACTTTCCAACGGCCGTACGCGAATAACATCACTTAACATCTATAGGATTTCGTGGTATTATTCGGACACGGTAGAAAATGCTGTTGCCATCACAACAGGCCTAAATTAGGCCAACACAAAGAAGAAAGGAGGTTACAATGACGGTCCAAAATCTTTATCAAACGTATCGCGAGCTGGTCCGTGATATTCATCTAGCGGTCAGTAGCGGCGATCTGGTAGCTCTTCAGGGCATTCAGGGCATGCTCGAGCGGCGTGCCGAACTCGAAGAGATACTCGACATTGATGGCAGCATGGCCGCAAAAATCCACGATGGCGTCGCCACTGAGATTGGTTACTGATGAACTCGAAACGGATCGGCGCAGCGGAAGCGGGGTGAATCCCACACACATTTTTGTGGTGGTTCGCTCCGCTTTTCTCTTTTTTTGAACGGAGGACGCGCAATAAATTGCGCTACTACAAACGGCGGTGTATAATATCCTCGTTATGAAAAAAGAAATTCATCCGCAATGGTATCCCGAAGCCAAAATAAAATGTGCTTGTGGGCACAAATTTAACGCGGGGGCAACGGTGCCCGAGATTAAGGTGGAAATCTGCAGCCAGTGTCACCCGTTCTATACCGGGCAGGAGAAACTAGTTGACACGGCCGGAAGGGTGGAGAAGTTTGAAAAGAAGATGGCCGCCGCCACGCCCAAGACCAAAAAGAGCAAGAAGCAGGTCAAAGAAAAGAAGGAAAAACAACCAAGGACGTTGAAGGAGATGCTCGGGGGGAAGTAATTCAGCAACCCAGTAAAGCCAGTAAAGACAATGAATTCCGTTATTTTAGAAATCAGGGCCGGGACCGGAGGGAACGAGGCCGGGCTGTTCGCCGCCGACCTCCTACGGATCTATGAAAAGTTTGCCAAATCCCAAGGTTGGAAATTCCGCGTCATTAACGCCACAACCGGGGGGGTTGGCAATATCAAAGAGGTAATTGCTGAAATTACCACCGGGGCTGACAAAGATCTTTTTAAACTGCTAAAGAACGAATCGGGGGTCCACAGGGTCCAAAGAGTGCCGGAAACGGAGAAGTCGGGACGGATTCACACTTCCACGGCCACAGTCGCCGTACTACCACCCGCCCCCACCTCGCAAGTGCAAGTAAATCCCACCAACCTAAAAATCGAAACCTTCCGCTCCTCCGGTCCCGGCGGCCAACACATGCAAAAGGCGGATAGCGCCGTCCGCATCACTCACATTCCGACTGGTATTTCCGCTTCTTGTCAAGACGAGCGCTCGCAGGGGAAGAACAAGACCAAGGCGATGGAAATTCTTCGCAGCCGGCTTTTTCAAATGATGCAAAAACAGAAGAAATCGCGGGTCGATGATTTACGCCGAGAGCAGGTTGGAGGCGCTGGGAGGGAGGAAAAGATCAGAACTTACAATTTTCCGCAAAACCGAGTGACAGATCATAGAATAAAAAAGTCCTGGCACAAATTGAAGGATATCCTTGATGGGGATCTCGCCCCCATCATCAAAAGCGCGCAGTAAACTGCGCTACTACATTACTGAGTGGTCGGGGCTTCGCCCAACATCGCAGTGAGAGTGAGACTCTCACCGTTGCGGTCAACTGTAAAAACCAACTTATCCCCCACCTTGTGACTGCGGATAACTTGAGCGAGGGTGTTTTCCTCGTTGATCGCCTCGCCGCCAATCTTGGTGACAATATCTCCGGCCTTCAAACCGGCTTCCTCGGCCGGAGTGTCATCAACGACTCGCTGAACAAAGGCACCTTGTGGTAATTTACGCAAAACGGAAAGGTCTTCGGTAACAATCACGTATTCGATTCCCAGAAACGGTCGCACGATTCGACCCTTAATTTTGAAATCATCAAGAACCGGCTTGACGGCGTTGATGGGAATAGAAAAACCAATGTTCTCCGCCCCGGAGGTGGTCGCCACGTTGATGCCGACCACTTCACCAGACAGGTTCAACAACGGCCCCCCGGAGTTGCCGGGGTTTAAGGCGGCATCGGTCTGGATAACATCATCCAAAACTTCGCTGCGACCAAAACCGCTGGAAGCGGTTACTCCCCGCCCGATGCCGGAAATGACCCCGACCGTCACCGTGTTAGAAAACTTACCCAAAGCGTTGCCGATGGCCACCGCCGTCTGTCCAACCCTAAGGGTTGACGAGTCCCCTAACGTCACCGTGGGTAGTCCTGAGGCGTCTATTTTGAGAATGGCAAGGTCGACAAAGGGATCGCGGTGAATTTCCTGCACCGGATAGTCGGTGCCGTCTTTCAGAATCACTCGGTAGCGAGCGTTCTCTGAAGCGACGACATGCTTGTTGGTCAAAATCAGGCCCTCGGATTCGACAATAAAACCGGTGCCGATACTGTTATCTTCCGCCGAAGAACCGCCAAAGGGAGAAAAGACAACTTGCTTGGCAGCGATAGACACCACCGCCGGCGAGGCCTTTTCGACCACCTCAATAACCGCCGATTCTTCTGTAACAATCTGTTGTCGAGCAATCGTTTCCGTCTGAACCGTCGAGAGGGACTTTTTGATATCCCCCCACCATTGTTCGATTTGCGGACCAGCGTAGTTAAGAGTTCCTGCCAAAAGAACAGCAGCAAGGGCTAGAATGAGGAATTTATTTTTGGGTTTTGATGTGTTTTCCATGACAAAATCCTAAATTCTAATATCTAAGCTCCAAACAAGCACCAAATTCTAAATTTGAAACGTTTAGGATTTGTAATTTAGGATTTATTTGGAGCTTTGGATTTGGGATTTAGAATTTTTACAACGATTTTGCTATCTCCACCGCCTTCTCCAACTGCGTATCCACTCCGGCCTCGGCGTCTTCCTCCGTCCTTTCCACCGCCACATCCGGCTCCAGACCTTTCTCGTCAATATTAACCCCCTTAGGCGTCAACCACCGGGCAATGGTCACGTGAACCGAGGAACCGTCGGGAAACTCAACTGAGTCCTGGACCGTTCCCTTGCCAAAAGACTTTTTACCGACGGTCGTCGCCCCTTTAAGATCGTGCAGGGCGGCGGCCAGGATCTCCGAGGCCGAAGCGCTGCCTTCGTTGATTAAAACCACCACCGGCAGGGCCGTCAACCGCCCCCGATGGTCAGACTTGAACTCTTGTCGAACTTGCCTACCCGCCTGCTTGCCTTCGGCTTGCGGCGGGCCAAACTCCTCGTAGACAACAGTACCGGTATTGACAAATTCCGAGGCGATATGAATACTGGCCTGCAAATATCCTCCCGAATTCGACCTCACGTCTAATATA
>Ga0209121_10004839_pt1 | contig 12429 bp, 12 predicted proteins | sample Cruoilmetagenom3_FD_187292 | JGI IMG/M metagenome (GOLD analysis project Ga0209121, IMG submission 187292) | Oil polluted marine microbial communities from Coal Oil Point, Santa Barbara, California, USA - Sample 3 (SPAdes) (version 2) | ecosystem: Environmental > Aquatic > Marine > Oil seeps ... | reverse complement strand
CCAACTCTCTGGCTTGTTCCAATCGAATGCTGGTATTGCTGATCTTGAACCAATTCTTACATTATGCCCTCTGTCAATTAATTTAATTGCTACTTTTCGGCCAGTTTTGCCTGTTCCACCGATAACTAATATATTTTCTTTCATCTTTATTATTTTATTTCTAATAGGTTGTTAAACGTTTGCACTTCGTATTTATAAAATCTTAATGCTTTATGCTTAGTGCTTTTGATTTTTTCTGTGATTTTATCTGTTTTCATAATTTTATATTGTTTGTTTATTAATTAATATGACCAGTATTAGCAATAAGAATGACGTACAAGAACTTATAGTTCTAACAAGGTGTAATCGATTCCATTTAGTTTCAAAATTTTCTCTTAAGTGTTTTAAATCGTCAATGCTAGCAGTAGTTAATTCAGTTTTATCTAACATTTCATTTAATGGAACATTCCCAAAAATGGTTACAAGTAATACACCAAAAACGTAAATTATTGTAGCGAATATTATAAGCCAGATTATTGAATTTGTTGCATTTCTAAACACATACAAATTGATGAGACTTAGAATGAAAGGACTAAAGAAAACAACGAAAAATGTAAGATTTAGTATGGCTCTATTCATTTCTTGAAAAGACAATAAATATCCAAGATCATTTAATTTCCCTATTCCAGGTGTAATACTATTAGACCAAGTAAAACACAATCCTGCAGATAATCCTGTTAGAATAATAAGTGCAGTTAATCCTAAATTTTCAAAATTTAAAACCATGGCTTTATTGTTTTAATTGGCTATTCTTTTAGTATAAACTCTTGCGTACCAATATAAAGTTGAGACTATTAAGAATTCAAAACCTATAATCCAGAATCCTACCGAAGTGAAAAAACTAAAGTGATTTCCACCATTAGGAATTACAAATACTGGAACTGTTATTAATGCATCTAAAGCAATTGCAGTAAATAACATGGTTTGACCAACTTTATAACCATGAGTTTTGTTGTCTTTTTTATAATAGATTGAACAAGCGAACCATACTAGTGGCATAACAACAACAAATAGAACAAGATTTGCTTGTGTATCTGGATGTTCTAAAATGGGAAATGCATAGGATATTGAATAAAAAAGTATGGCTATTATCCAAATGGCTATACCTAATAAAATGGCGCGTTTAGTTTTCATGTCTTTATATGTTTTAATTACAAGACAAAATTATGCGGAAGACAAAAGAATGGTTTGTCCTAAAAGAATTAAGATTTGTTCGAAAAGTAGTTTACTTTATTTGGCTTGGTCTATACCCAAACTTTTTAGCAAAAGCATTAGAGAATGAGCTCAAACTATCGTATCCAACGTGCCATGCAGCTTCTTGTACTGTGGCTTCTTGCTTTCTAATTAATTTGTGAGCCAAAGTAAGTCGTTCGTTCTGAAGGTATTTAAAAACAGGTACACCAAATAGCTCTTTAAAATCTTTTTTTAATTTAAAGGTATTCAAGCCTATTTCCTTTGAAAGTTCTGTTAAAGAAGGAGGATTCTCTAAATTTTCTAAAAGAATAGATTTTGCTTGAATTAGCTTTTCTCGTTCTGAAGTTTTTATTGTTTCAGTTTTTATTGTTGCTAATTGACCAAAAAAATGAGATAGCAAAGCTGTAATTTGGCTTCTAAAAAACATCATTTTAGTTTTTCCTTCATATTGAATATTAAAAATGGAATCAACTATTGTTTGCATTTGAGGAGTCATATAGAATGCAGGACCCTCAACATAGTGATCTGAAGGGTTAACTAATTGATTAAGCATTTCACTAAACAACTCCCCTTCTTGATTTGGTAATTTCTCTATAGCACAAATCGATGTTGCTATTACTAAACATTCTAATGGTTTTGATGCTGAAACGGTATGTATAAACTCCACGTTATCGTCGGCATAAAATGACAGTGCTAACCCTTTAGTGTGCTTAAATTCTTTTTGTTTATTACCATATTTTACAGATAAGTCTACATTCCCAGATCCATAAAATGCTACTGCTATAATAGGCTCATCAAAAAAACAAGAATCAATAGTTGTCTTTTCCGCTTTGGCTTCCTCTACTAAAATTATGAAATCATTTATATTTATTATATCTCTAGTCATGATTTCCGTTATTTAAATTTTTCTTCTTTTTAATATAAACATAGTAATCAAATAAATTAGGACAATAGCAAACGGTATTGCGACAAACTTATATTCTGGCAGAGTATACCAAAGTAAAACTATTGCTACTGTTCTTAACACTGCATGAAAAATGCCAACCCAATGCTTAATAATCCATGAAAAAGGGATCCACATCGTTCCTGTTAATATGCCAACTGTTAAAGGTAATGAAGAATAATCCAAAATAAAAAAAGGTATAGCAATTGAGTAAATAAATACTGATTGCAATACCGTAAATAAGAACAATCTGTCAAATACATTCTTGGGTTTATTTTTATCAATAAATCGTTCACCAGTAAAATTTGAAATAAATATTGCCAGATACGCAATACTACCTGTACCAATAAACAAAACCCAAACAGTCGTTCTTACAGTAAGAAAAAGACCAGATAACCCAATAATTAACCAAACGATTAAACCTGCAATAGGTGTTGCTAAAAAATTTCTTTTAATGAATTCTTCTCTTTGTTCCTCTAAGGTCCTATTGGTATATTCCATTGGTGCTCGCTTATTTTTTAATCAAACCGTAATAAATAAGATCTATTATTTTTCCTGATGATGTTTTATAGTCCATTCTAATTATCCCTTCTTTTTCAAAACCACACTTTTCGGCTAACGACTGTGCCGCTTTGTTTGAATGGTGTGTTCTCAGATATATCTTTTTAAATTCAAAATAATTAAAACAAAACGATATAAAAAGTTTCATTGCTTTGGTTGTTAACCCCTTTCCAGCAAATTTTTCATCTGTATAAAAACCAATCTCAGTTTTAGGAATTGACCAATCAATATTTTTAAGGTCCACAAAAGAAACCAAATCGTTAGTTAAATTATCAACTAATACAAATGGAAAGTACTGTTTATCCTTTCTCTTCTCCTCAATTTCAGTCAAAAACATCTTAGTTGCTTCAATATTTTGTGTTCTTGAAACTGTGCCAGCAAAAAAATCTTCAAGTCTTTTTCTGTTTCTTTCAACCAGAATAAAATATTGCTCCAAATCGTCAATCTCTAATGGTCTTATCGTATAATTATCAAAAGTTATCATATGTTTTAATTTGCCTTAAGCTGTTCTCTTTTTATAACTATTCCTTTAACAATAACGTATTCTATACTATTATATGCTTCAATATTTTTTAAAGGATCTTGGTTCAATACTACTAAACTTGCAATCTTACCAGTTTCTATCGTTCCATACTTTTTGTTTAGCTTAAAAGTCTTTGCATTGTTTAATGTAGCACTTTTTAAAATATCATTCAATGTTATACCCGCTTCATACATGGTTTTCATTTCTAAATAACCATTGTAGCCAGGAGGATTGCCATAGGTAAGTGATGATGGTGTATCTGTACCGAACACAATTGTTCCTTCATTACTAGACATATATTCAAGTGCTGCCTTGCCTTGATTATTTATTCTATTGAAGCTTTTTAGAATAACATTTTTTGGTGCATCTCCAAATACTTCTGTATACATTTTATCTTTATTGCTTTTATACCAATTTAAGATTGAACTAGGTAACACATTTTTTAACTCTGGATTTTCTAAATAACTTGTTTGAGCCATTGCCTTAAGTCCATTAATAACTTGTAATGTTGGTGTATATGCTATTTTGTTCTTAATTTCTAAATCTAAAATATCAGCAACTTCTTTAGGAATTTTATTGTCCTCTGATAAAGTTAAATTTCCCCAACGCCATAAACCATGCGCCATTACATCTAACTTATATTTGGCAATAAATCCATGGCTCTCAATTGAATTAGCATGTACTAATAACAATAAATCTTTGGAGTAACTTTCTTTATAAAGCTCTTTCATTATTTGAGGTGATGGAACTGGCATTTTTTCGACATTTGGATTAAATCCTGGTTCGTAATATGTTTTAACACCAATTGCGCCTGACTTTTTTATTCTAGATACAACAGCTTTAACTGTATGGTCTTTATTATAATTATTTGTGGATATAAAATTTGGAATAGAATCGTTCCAGTTTGTAATACCATAACCTTTACCAATCACAGCACCAGAACCAACATGGTATAAGTCTGGTTTTATTAGTGATTTGTTAAAATCATCTAAAGCCTTCATACTAGGAGTTGATAAATCAATAAGAGTTGTATAACCATAATACAAATAACTCTTAGGCAGTTGTTCCTTAAAAGCTTTAACTATTTCCGGATTATCTATAATGTCTTTATCTGTAAAGCCATTTACGCCACTTACATGAACATGATTATCAATAAGACCTGGAATTATATATTTCTCATCAAGGTTGATGGTTATAGTTTCTTTACTTATTTGAGGCTTAATTTTACTTACCTTCTTTATATATGACTTTTCAATGAGTATGTATCCTATAAATGTACTCTCATTTTCCGGACTAATAATTGTCGCATTCTCTAATAAAATACTGTTGGATGAATTTAAATCTTGTGCAATGACATTTTTGAAAAAAAATAGTGTGATTAAAAAGATTAGTTTTTTCATTTTAATTAGTCTCAAATAATTGATCTATTGATTTGACAGTTGTATTAGTGGTTAACAAACCCGTGAACTCTGCAATTTATTAACTTGATATTGACACAACTTGTCCAATAAGGATAACCATTTGTTCGAAAAGTATTATTGATTATCTTTTTTGAGTTCCTTTATTACTAAAGTAACAATATCTCTTGTAACTTTAATGTGAGATACACAATCGTAATTACTAAAAAATAATATAAAAAGCTAAACTTGGTGTATAAAATGATATTTATTCTCTTTAGATAACTTTGAAAGAAAATAACAGATTATAGATTAGGATACTATATTTTGCGATAGTTACTTCCCAATACAGAATTTAGCTTAGTAACTATCATCAGTACATTGAAGAAAATGATACAAATTTGGTGCAACTCCTATCAAACACAGTCAAAATAGAATAAAATCCTAGTCAGACCTATTGAAACGTAATAATCAGAAAGATAGACTTACCAGCCGCCTCCACCGCCTCCACCGCCTCCACCACCAGAGAATCCTCCTCCACCAGAACCACTACCACTACTTGATGGTGGCGTAGCAGAGCTATTAATGGAATTAGACAGTGATGAATTTAATGAATGATTAAACGTTGAAAAATTTGTAATATTTCCAGTATACCATGCTGGTTGATAGTTTTGATCTATGATTGATTTGTCTATTAAGTTTTGGAATTTCTCTCCCCAAATATCTTCTGCACCCAATACTAAAGCATATGGTAGTAGTTGTTCAAAAATTTCAGGAGTTAAATTTGGTGGATTAAAGTGCGCTATTTGCTTCTCTTCTGCCGCGCTCATATACATCTTAAATCCTTCAATTAAAGATTTAAGTCTTAGCTTCTCAACAGTAGGTTTTCTAATTAAATATTGGTAAATCAAAAAGAAAACAAAATTTAAAAAAATAAATAAAAAGAGTACCAAACCATCATTTTCTCCTTTAAAATATTGTGAAGAAAAAAAGACAAATAAGAAAATATAAGCAACAATTGTTAGAATTGGAGCAATCCAAAACTTCATATTAAAACCCTGAAATATTAAACTGTTATGCTGTTTTTTTAATGATGCTTTAAACTTTGTAACCGTACTTCCTACTGTTTCATCATATTTACCATCTAATGTTAAAGTGGATGTATTAGAAAATAATTTTGTAAAGAGTACATCTTCTTCCTTAGTAAGCAAACCTGAATCCTCCTTCAATTTATGAATGATATACTTTTTACTTTTAAACAACCCTAAAACATATTCCTGAATATCTTCCTCGATTTTAATATATCCTTTAACCGCTAAATTTAAAATAGAGCCAGTAATCAAATCTCCATAATAGCGTTGTTTGTCTATCATTCCTACGGAGGCAGGAGTCATTTTTTCTGGCACATCAAACTGAGGAAACACGGTTGGCTTTACTGGGTCAACACCAAATTTCAACCAAGTAAATCCGTAATAAAACAACAGCAGTAAGCTTACAAACCCACTTAAGATGAGCGCTCCAAACTTTTGAAAAAATGTAGGTGGTGGTGGTGGCGGAGGTTGGTGTACAATTCCTTTTTTAAAACCTACAGCTACAGTTAAGTTTTCTCCAGCACGTAAGTTCTCAGCACTAAAACGAATACTATTCTCAGATAGAATTGTTGAACTACAATTGGCACTACTACTGCCATACCTACCTGTATAACAGGCATTTTGAATAATGTTTCCACCTACCGGAAGTGTAATTTGACTTGATACTTGACCAAAAGGCAAATCCCAATCAAAACCATTAACATTCCAATAAAGTTCATCGTAATTATCAAAATATCTAATTTGCCCGCTCATACGATATGTAATTGTATAGTCGTATTCACCTTCAATTAAAAAAACATCCTTGTCGCCTACATAAATGGTAATTGTACCATTTCCTCTTTTAGTATGATATTTTGAAGAATTACCATCGCGTTCTACTGATAAAATTTTAAAATCTAGTTTGGTTTTATTACCTAAACTATCTACTTTCTCAGTAGGGATAGTTCGAGTAATTCCTCTATTAAAAATAGTTCCAGTAGCATAAATTTTAATAGATTCTTTTACCGTGATTATACTCGAGGTATCTACTTCTATATCCGAATGAAATGAAAGAACTCTTTCACTTTGCGAAAACAAAGAAAAAGAGTTCGTAATCAATATTATTATACAAACTAGTTGTTTCAATACTTAAAATTTTACTTGTGGATTTTTACGTTCCTCTTCAGTATCAATTTCAAAAAATGTCGCCTTACTAAATTTCGTTATTCCTGCGACAATATTTGACGGAAAAGAATCAATTAAGATGTTATAATCTCTAGTTGTTCCGTTATAATACCTTCTTGATTTTTCAATGTCAGATTCCACAGTAGACAATTCATTTTGCAGGCTCAAAAAATTCTCATTTGCTTTAAGTTCAGGATACTGCTCAGCTACTGCAAATAAGTTTAATAAAGATTTATTTAATTGATTTTCAGCAGCTTGACGACCTTCAACCGTAGTAGCATTTTGCGCTTGACTTCTCGCTTTTGTTACATTTTCAAATGTCTCTTTCTCATGACTCGCATAACCTTTTACCGTTTCTATTAAATTTGGAATTAAATTATATCGCTTTTTTAATTGTACGTCTATGCCACTCCAAGCTTCAGCTACATGTGTTTTTAATTTTACTAACCTATTATAAATTCCAACACCATAAAATGCAAATAATAATGCAAGACCAATTAATACATATATTAATATCATAATAACTATTTATTTAATGAAATAAAGATATTAAATAATAATGATAATTCAGTCCATTATTTATTGATATTAAAAGAAGTAAAAAGAATTCGATTCTGTTTCATAGGCTCAAAACATTTTGAATTATTAAACTGATAACACTAATTTAAAAACAATAAAATGGCCGCTTTATTATTTGGAAATCATTTCCCAATACAAAAATTAGCAAATATATTGCCCAATAAATCATCATTAGTAATCTCACCTGTAATTTCACCAAAATGATATAGTGCTTGTCTAATATCTATGGCAAGTAAATCACCTGAAAGACCAGTTTCTAATCCATGCTGTACTTTCTGTATTTCTTCAAAAGCTTTTAATAATGCATCATAATGGCGCGTATTTGTTACTATAGTCTCGTTATTTCGCAATGAACCAGTATTTATTAAATTAAGAAGTGAATTCGTCAACTGTTCTACACCAAAACCAGTCTTAGCAGATAACAATAAGACATCTGGTATTGTTGTATTAATTTCGGCGAGTTGAATATCATCTAGTATATCAATTTTATTGGCAATAACTAATAATGGCTTTTGCGGATGTTTGTTCCGGATTTTTTCAATTTCGATTCGTACAGATTCTAAATTTTTAATGTTATTCTGAGCATCAAACAAATAAATAACAACTTGAGATTGCTCTATCTTTTCAAAAGTCTTTTTAATCCCAATACTTTCGACAATATCTTCGGTTTCTCTAATGCCTGCAGTATCTATAAACCTAAAACCAATACCACCAATTGAAATTTCATCTTCAATAGTGTCTCTTGTAGTTCCTGCAATCTCCGAAACTATAGCACGATCTTCATTAAGCAATGCATTGAGTAATGTCGATTTACCCACATTAGGTTCACCAACTATGGCAACCGGAATTCCGTTTTTAATAACATTGCCTACTGCAAAAGAATCTATTAAACGTTTTAATACAAAAGTGATACGTTCTACGAGTTGTTTAAATTGTGTTCTATCTGCAAACTCCACATCTTCCTCTGCAAAATCGAGTTCTAACTCAATTAACGATGCAAAATTTAAAAGTTCCTCACGTAGTTTTGCAATTTCAGAAGAAAAACCTCCACGCATCTGCTGCATAGCTATTTGATGCGATGCCTCGTTATCACTAGAAATTAAATCTGCAACAGCTTCTGCCTGGCTTAAATCTAATTTTCCATTCAAAAAAGCTCTTAATGTAAACTCACCTGCAGTTGCCATTCTACAGCCATTTCTTAGAAACAATTGAATTATTTCTTGTTGAATATAAGACGATCCATGACACGATATCTCAACAACGTCCTCTCCTGTATAAGAATTTGGATTTTTAAAAATAGAGACTAATACTTCATCAATTGTTCTACCATTATCTATGATATGCCCCAAATGAATCGTATGTGTTTTCTGATTTTCAAGCGACTTTTCATTCGTAACAGATCTAAAGTGAGTATCTGCAATAGATATGGCTTTTTCACCAGATAAACGTATAATGGCAATTGCACCACTTCCTGAAGGTGTTGCTAATGCTACAATGGTATCGTTATGCATAATTAAGTGCTTTGTGCAAAAGTATTGTAAAATATATGATTCTTATATAATGAGCACATTCTATTTTAAGATTTAATTCACAACCTATTCTTCAAATTATAACGCTATGTTTTTATATTTGCATAACTAAAATTCGAAAAATAAAATAAGGATGAAAAAAATACTTAATGTATTGGTAATTGGTTTAATACTGGCTAGTTGTGGTAAAGGAAACGTGACGAGTTATGTTATTGATGGTAACGCAGAAGGAGTTCAAAATGGCATAAGAGTACGTTTAGCTATTATAAATCCTGAAGGAAAACAGGTAATTAAAGATTCAGCGATTGTAATGAATGAAAAATTCACTTTAAAAGGTAGTATTGATGAGCCTAGTGTTCATTTTCTTTCTGTAGATGATAGTCCTGGTAATGTTATTTTCATGTTAGAAAATAACAATATTGAAATAGACATCAATAAAGAAATTCTGATGGAATCCAAAATTACAGGTTCTAAATCTAATAAAGGTTATGAGGCATTTCAAAAAGGAATGCTGAAATATAAAGATGAAGGTACTAAAATTATGACCGTTTTTAAGGAGCTTGGCCAACAACCAGCACCAGAAACACGAGATTCTATAGCAAAAGCTATGAATGAATTTAGAGCAAGACAAAGCGCATTTCCTTTGAGTTTTGTAAAAGATAATAGTGATAGTTATTTTAGTCTTAATCTTATTGAATTAGAGTCTAGTAGACCAAATTTTGAAATTCTTGGGTTTATGGAAGCATTTGAAAATTTTACACCTAAATTAAAAGAATCAAAAAAAGGTCTTCAAGTCAAACAAAAGCTTGACAAACTTTACGAAGATTACCAAAAAATAGCTTATCTCGAAGTCGGTAAAGTAGCTCCAAATTTTAAAGCACCAACACCAGATGGAAGTATGGTTAGCCTCGATGAACTTAAAGGAAAAGTAACTATTATTGATTTTTGGGCGGCTTGGTGTGGTCCATGCAGAAGAGAGAATCCAAATGTGGTAAGAATCTATGATAAATTCCATGACCAAGGTTTAGAAATTATTGGAGTGTCTTTAGATGGAGGTAGAAGACAAAACGATCCTAAAAAAGACTGGTTAGATGCTATTGAAAAAGATAATTTAACTTGGACTCATGTATCTAACTTGCAGTATTTTAACGATCCTGTGGCACAGCTTTATAATATTTCGTCTATACCTGCAACATACATTTTAGACAAAGACGGTAAAATTGCTTATAAAAACTTAAGAGGAAAAGCTTTGGAACTTAAAGTACAAGAATTGTTACAACAGTAATGTATTATTAATTTCAATCAATTAAGCATTTCTGCTATTTACAAAAAGAGACTTTCTGAAAAGTAAAATAATTAGTCATTTTATTTTTCAGACAACCTCTTTTAATTTTATAAATGAAAATATTATAATTTCGGAATAGTAACAGCTATAAGTTCTTCTTTATAAATATGAAGTTCTTTTTGAATTCTAATATTTTCTGAAGAAGTTGTTGTCAAAAATAAATCTTGATAGTACGCGATACCATCAAACAAATTACTTTTAAATGCATTCCACTTTTTCACTTGTTTTACCGAAAGGTCTTCAGAAATTGTTGCGATGTCATTCTTTAAATAATCCACATACATTTTCAATTCTTTAATAAACATATTTGGACGATCTGTATTTGAAAGCACTGATGTATTTCCATTAATATGTTTCATCATTTGAGAAAGAGAAACTTCTTTATCAAAATAAGCCATATTTGGTCCAGGGCAAATTACAACACCTTGTTCCTGTCCTTTTATTCGAATATCATTTTCTAAATAAGAAGCGTTTGCTAAACCAACACAAAGACATGCTTTTTCAGTTATCTTAGCTTTAGCATTTTCATAAATTTCTGGTGATAAGTCTTCGCTTTTAGTTTCTAATTCTTTCAATTGTACATCTTGAAATTTTTTAGAAGCAGTACAAATCCCTTCTGGACCTAATGTTTTGCTCAATGCTAAATATTTCTTTGGACAAGAACTACCTGCTTTATTATTATCAATACGTTTTTGCTTAAAAAACTCGTTTGTAGTACCTTTTATAGTATTAAAAGGAACTCCTAGTGGCGAAATACCACTTAAATACAAATCATCTTCTTTAGCATTTGCCAATAAATTTCTTGTTTGGTTATCTACTGAAGTGGCTTCTGGCACCATTAAAAATGGTGTTCCCCATCCTACGGAATCTACTTGATAATTATCAAGTAAAAATTCGTGTTCATCTGCCGTACCAACACCACCTTGCACTGTAATTGACAAACCTAAAGGCTGCTCAGGAATAGGCAATTCTTTTAGACTTAATCCTTTTACAAAAACATCGTGCATCTCTTGGATTAATTCTAATTTTTTATTTTTAAATTCTTCAAGAATTGGTCCTAATAAATAACCATCCGTTGCAAACGCATGACCACCACAATTTAATCCAGATTCAATTCTATATTCCGAAACCCATAATCCTTTTTTAGCTAAAAATTTCCCTTGAATAGTTGCAGAACGATTGTCACTAACCTTAAGAATAATTTTCTTTTTTAACTTACCTTGACTATCTGGATAAAAATCACTGAAATTTTCAAAAAAACTGTATAATCTTGGGTTCATACCAGCCGAAAACACAACTGAAGAACTTAAATTACTATTTGCAAACCCACGAAGAGAAGCATGTGCATCATTAAATTCTACTGGTAGCTGTTCACCATTACTAAAATTATCTTTATCTACCTTTGTCATGATGTTAACATCAATTTCACCAGCTTTTAAATGCATTTCTAAGTATTTAACGACTGTTTCCTTTAAGGCAGAACCTTCTCAATTAAATTAGAAAGCCCTTCCTTAATATTTGATTTATTTGGCAATGTGTCTATGAAATGTTCTAAAGCCATTTTGCTTTCAGATAATTCAGTTTTAAATTTTGCAAACTTTTACTTTACACTAGTATCCACTAAATTTAAATACGTAGTAATTCGCTCAGCACGATAATCTTGTGCTTTTTTTGTAATCTCTTGATATGGAAGATTGAATTTTTTGCTGTAAAAAGCACTCATTTTTTCCATAAGTTCGTCATCTATTATAGAGATAACTGACGAAATACCGTATTGAGCCACACGAATAGGACTGTCTATGGTATAAGCTAATCCCATTACTGATATATGAAAGCTATGCAATGATTTAGATGAAGCCATCTTTTAATTTTCCTTTAAAAATTAAACAAGCACAAATATCACTTTACCTAGTATACAAAAAGATGACAAATGTCATGCTTTTTTTGCCTTTTAAAACTATATCTACCCGTTGTGCATTTTAAATAATGCTAATTTTAATATTGTTGATGTTCCTATTAAATATAAACCTATTGATATATTGAATAGTTGTAAGAGCAGTTATC
>Ga0209121_10004838_pt1 | contig 12429 bp, 13 predicted proteins | sample Cruoilmetagenom3_FD_187292 | JGI IMG/M metagenome (GOLD analysis project Ga0209121, IMG submission 187292) | Oil polluted marine microbial communities from Coal Oil Point, Santa Barbara, California, USA - Sample 3 (SPAdes) (version 2) | ecosystem: Environmental > Aquatic > Marine > Oil seeps ... | reverse complement strand
TTGTAAAAAAAAACGGATAGTCTTCATACATTTCAAGGAAGAAAAACTAACCCTCCTTAATTATTCAACACAGCACTTTTTGACTGTTGTTCTAAATAGTTCGATGTTTGTCATAGATAGTTCGATGAATGCCACATATTCATTATATATCATCTTTAATCATTATGTTTTTGCTTACCCAACAGGGTAAGGAGGAATAAAATGAAAAAATTGGTAATATTGTGGGTGGTTATAAGCTTGATGATACCCGCCATAGTGATAAATGAAAAAGAAACGAAAGCAGAGGAAACACTGAGTGAATTTGACGTATTGGACACAAGTTATATAGGTGATCTCGAAGAAGCATTGAGTAATGTCACTTTTATATTTGACAGGGCCAGATGCTTTGGTACAAATGGAGAAGCATATACAGCCAATAGTATAATAAAGCCTAACATGACAGCACTGGGGTCGCATCTAAAAAACATACATCTGGAAAAGATTGAGGGGACATATTTAGGAAACAAATTAGATGAAAAAAGAATTATTCAGGACTGGTATTTGAATATAACAGCTACAAAAACTGGCCATCAGCCGGACTATCGAAATCTGACAACAAAATGTTTTCCTTTTATAACTCATCATAAATCCAATACTACCTGGGGGCCCTATACAAAGACTGTATTAAATGCAACAGGTTCTTCAATTGGAGAAAATGAGAGCGAAAGACCAGAATTATATATGTGGTTGACAGACGTTGGAGAAGAAAATCCCTATGATTGGATTAGTGATTGGGTTGGTGTGACAACCAAATTTTTTATGGCTATGGATTCCCATCCAGATACGTGGTTTATGACACAATTAAAACCAGTTTTTGCTCCCTTTGGCTTTAATAAACCAGGATTTTCTATAACCTGTGATGATGGGAACTGGATAAAAGATAAAATTGATACTGGTTGGGATGTAGAAGCAACATTTTATCAAAATCATACATATAAAACAGTAGACAGTTATAATGTAATAGGGGAGATCTATGCTGATGGGGCTGGCAATGAGTCTGTTGTCGTTGTTGGGGCGCACTACGATTCATGGTGGGGCCAGTGTGCAATTGATAATGCCGCTGGAGCCTCGATAATGTTAGGGATCACAAAATATTTCGTTGATAATGAAATTCAACCAAAATATCGAGTAAAATTTGTCGCTTTTGGCGGAGAAGAATGGCCACCATATTCCTGTGGATCAAAACACTATGCAAAAATAAACCATAGCGATGAAACTAATCCAATAATGATTAACCTTGATCAGCTTGCTCACAAAACAAATGATTCTATTTTATTTATCTATTCTGATGATAGTAATGAGGCAATAATGATAAATAATACTATTATAAGAGATTTAATTGATTACCCGAATAGGACAGGGTATTCACTTGGATGGAAAGAAGGTCCAGGTGCTGGTGATGGAGAACCCTTCGATGATTTATTGTCTGCACCGGATGTAGTTAGTTTTTTCAAGGAAATGCCAACAAATGATTATTTTCCAGAATATCAGAGAGATGGAGAAAATCATACAAAAGGAGATGTACTAGATATCTTAGACAAAAATGATTTGAATATAACAGCTCAAGCTGCATTGGCAACAGTGCTACATTATACTGTAGACGATACAACCAAGCCTGTGTCTACTATAGATTCACTTGCTTACTGGCATAGAGTATCATCGCTACTTGTGACTACTTCCCCATTAGATGATTTGAGCGGAACGTTAAAGACAAAATTAGAATATAAGTATAGAGAAACAAATAGTAGTGCATGGGGTGGTTGGAAGTCATATGGTGATACTTTATATTGGGATCCGTGGGAATGGGAATTTATTTTCCCTAATGGAACAGGATTTTACAGATTGAGAACCATAGCGACAGATTATGTGGGGAACGAAGAAACAAAATCATCTTCAACATATGATGTTGAAATAGGATATGATACTGGAGATCCAGAAATCGTGGATAACCAAGCCGGAGATAATACTTGGCATAACAATGAAAATTATGATGAAATATATTATGATGTTGATTTCAGTGATGCATTATCAGGGCTTGATAAGATCTGGGTCAGGGATAGTGATCCTAATACGTGGAGGCTTCTCATTGATCTTGGTGGAGAAGAGAGCTATACCACTGATTGGAATCTTCCAAGCCAGGTATGGAATGATTTGGAACAAGGGCAAAATAATATAGATGTAAGAGCGGATGATTTGGCGGGTAATCAAAAAATAGGATATTACCCATTTTATGTAAAAAAAGATGTTACTGATCCAGGGGACTGGAATAATTTTTCACCACTAGATTGGATATCCGATCAAACACCAGATTGCTCCATAGATGTAAGAGATACATATTATTCTGGCCTCGATGTAGATACTGCCTATTATACATTTTCAACAGATGGAGGAAATAGCTGGTTTGGTTGGGAGTCCACTACGTGCACTGGTACTGATGGATCAACAACTTTTGAGACAATAACGGCGGAAGATGTACCATTTAATCAAGATTCTGAAACCTTGAATAAGATAAAATTCAGGATATCTGATATAGCTGGAAATATCGGGTTTAGCCCACCTTATACTGTAAAAATAGATGCAGATCCACCAGAGATATCAAATGTAAAGGCGAAACCATTCGCTCAAAAACCTGACCAGTTTGTGAACATTACATGTACTATAAATGATTCATCAAGTGGGATTGACGAAGTCCATGTAATTATAACATATCCAAATAGTTCTCAAGAGAATGCAACAATGTCAAATTCAGTGGATGATACTTATTATCATAATAATAATTATTCTATAATTGGAAATTACTCTTATTATATATGGGCTAAGGATAATATAGGGAATCAAAACACATCGGGGATTTTTAATTTTATGATAAGCGAGTACTCGATAGCATTATATGATAATTGGAACTTGATAACCGTACCAGTGGAGAATGATTGGACGGGGGAGAGCCTTGGCCAAAACGTAACTGGTTGCACAGTTGTCACAATGTTTGATGGTAGCACACAAACATTTATTTCACATGTTGTAGGTGTTCCCCATGATGATTTCCCCATTGAAAATGGCACGGGGTATTTTATATGGGTTAATAATTCCTCAGCATTTGTTATGGAGGGTTCACCTATTGAATACGTTGATGTTCCCATTTATACCGGATGGAATCTCATTGGGTGGTACAAGAACAATGATACCTTTGCTGAAACTCTTGGCCAGAATATTACCAATTGCACCGTTGTTATTATGATGGATGCTAAAACACAAGATTATACCACCCATGTTGTGGGTGTCCCTCATGACAATTTTCTTATAGAATGGGGGCATGGATATTTTGTCTATACTAGTTCAGAGAGCACTTGGTACGGAGAACCTAATGAAACTGGTGGTAAAGGGGAAGGTGAAGGAAAAAGTGGTGAGGGTGGTGGTAGTAAAGACGGAGGTGCAGGAGACCCACACCCAGTCTATGGATATGTTTATGTGAAAGGAGAAGAACCTGTGGCTGGGGCAAATGTTACACTGATAAACAATCGAACACAGGATGAATCATATGATGAAACAGAAGAGGATGGATACTATGGGATAGATTTGGGTAACATGGGGTGGCAGGATGGAGACAATCTCACCATACTAGTCAATGGCACCGGTGAATTTGAAGGATGGACCGGGACAGCGTATATAACGGTGGATGAGGACCTCGTACCACAAAAGGTGGAGGATATAAACCTTATAGAACCATAAATGCCCAAGGTGGACACACAAATCATCCGTAAACTCTCTCCTCTTCCCTTTTTTCTTTTTTTAAATATTTATTGATAATAATTCATTTGTATTAGATAACAATGGCTAACAATCTCATTTTTGTCGTTGTGTGGCGTACCACAAATTATTTTTATTAATACACGATGTAAAATATAAGGAGGTAAAAAAATATGAGAAGAAAAGGATCACCAACTTTTAATCACCGTTTTGTTGGAAATACAAACACAAAAGAGGTTCATGACCTAGATAATGAAGATACTAACCCAAATGGGTGTCAAATAGATGAAATCATAAGAGCTGGCCATGCAGTAATATTTGAAGAAGATACTCTCCAAAAATTTATAGAAGAAGGATATGACAATGGCCATTATTGTATTGGTGGCTCAAAAAGATAAAAATTTTTTCCATACAACATTTTCAGGTGATAAATACATATAAGTTCAATTTCAATTATATTATTAGTTATCTTGGGCAATATTCATACGGGGCCACCAACATATGTTTTACGGAGGTGTGTCTTTAATCGTCTTCTTTTGTAAATCCATTAGAACAGTATTCCACCTCATTAAATGATTATAATGCGAAAAATATGTCCTTTGGCTATCCAATTCTTCCATTATCTTATATGTTTCCATAAGTTTTTTTATAACAATATTAAGTTTATTTTCATCAAGAAATATCCTTTCCTCAATTTTTTTATGTAATAAATGTTTTATTGACTCCATTAATTGGATATCTGCCAAATCAGTATATTTTTTGCAATATTTACAATCACATTTTGAAAATTTATCACTCAAATTTAGTATTGGAGTTACATCATCTGTTGGTATTTGAGTATGAAAAGGTACAAAATAATATGAATAGGGCACAGGTCCACCAGCACTAAAAGGATTCCTGTATTCTCCATACCCCAAGCCAGAAGTAACACCCTGCATTAGCTTTAATGAGGATAGAACCGTAGAAAAATAGCCCCCATAAAAGTTGATTATTGGCTTATTGTTTAATTTCAATTTGGTGAATAGTTTAACATAATTTATAAGAGAAGACTCATCCTCTCGCTCTTCTTTAAAATTTGCAATCCATACGAAATATCCATCAATTCCTTTGATGTTGTATTGACTCACAAGAGAATCAATAAACATTTCATGGTGAAGCAAATCTTTGTATATGGGAATAACTGGATATATCTTTTCATCTGGTCTTTTGATTTTGATGGATTCCTCTATACATTGTAAATTACTATTAATCCATAAGTCATTTTTTGATGTAATTATCGAATAAGGAGGAACTAAAATATTGGGGATTAAATTTGGAAATTCTTCAAATATTTCTAATCCTTCAAGAATGCCATTAACCCTGCTCCTCTGATAATAAATTATTTTACCGACATAATTCTTTATATCATCTCCATCAAGATCATCCGGGGATAATGGCTGATCTTTTTCAAATAAATCACCTTCTACAATACCTTCCAAAAAACGATCCATAAGCAAGGGATACCATCTTTTTTCAGCATATAAATTAATAGAATTGTATATGGAAAATTTATATGTTACGGGATCAATGATAAAGGGTATTTTTTGCCTACCCAAAAAATTTGCTGAAGCATTAGGGAAAGTTTCGAGTATGTGTGCATCTATTATAATCCCAGAAAAAATATTTGAATGTTCGGATATAATATCCTTCTCTCTCATTAAATTAAAGCGGATAAACCAATCCATTTTAATCACCATGTTTACTATTATTTTCAATCATGGTATCAATGATATACTTTTTTCTATTTTGCATGGTAAATTCTGATTCTTTTGCTTCCACAATAATATTTGCTTCATCATTGACACTTATTATGCCAATATTATTATTGTTAATAGCATTATTTTCCAAAAGACTGTCAGGAATTGCATTTTCATATAATGCAATATATACTTTATCGGCAACGAACAATCGAGAGAATGCTTGCTTAATTACTCTTTTCCAATCTTTTAATTTTACCTCGATGGCAATTAATTCAGGGTTCTTTTTGTTGGGGTAACCTTTTTCCAAACATACTATGTCAATAATCTTCTTGCTAGACCTTAAAAGTTTAACATCATATTCAACAATATACTTGTTTTCAAACTCTGAGGCTATTACCGGATACATTTCTTTTTCACGCATGATTATCTTTTTCTTCTATTAATCCTCTATCTACACAAATGCGTGTTTCTAAATTGGCGATTTCACCCACCAATTTCTTTTTATTTTTTTGCCGGCAGAAGAGTACAATTACAACAAAAAATATTAAAGTAATTAACGTGGAGTTGTATAATAAGATTGGGCTTTCTGGGAGGGTTAATACATATGGATAACCCGCAATGGCAATTCCAATCGCCACTATCAAACAAACAAGTTGCGTAATAGAATTTTTAGTATTATTATCAAGATTTTCACATTTGGTAAATCTTTCAGACATTAGAAAAATTCTACGTAATTCAGCATTAATATCAGCATCTGTAATTCCCTGTTCGTTTGCACCATGCTTTGCTATAATCGCCCGAGTTAACTGCTCAAGATAATTTACCCTTATATCCACTCTTATCTGGTCTAATTTTTGTGTGTATGGAGTATCGCGTGCTATTAAAAAATTAATTGCTCCCGTTATACCAGCAAGAATAGACCCAAATATTACAAAATACTCCCAGTTGTCAATCAATATGCCTCCTCAATAACTGTGAATTTTATCTTTTATCTCTGAGTTAATAGTAAACTCCGGATATTTTTGATATACATATGATAACAATTTTCTCAACGATATTGAGTTTTTTTCGCTCTTAATGATGGCAATTTCGTTTTGTATTTTCTCGAGGTATTTTCTTATATTTTCTGGAAATTTATGCATAATATCATCTATCTTTTCAATCCCCTTTCCGGTTATCACAAATTTTGTTTGGCCTTCGTTTAATTTTTCTCGGGTAATATATCCCATATCTTCCATTAATTGAACATCGTCAAAAATTCCTGAAGAAAAAGGACCATATTTATATGGCTCAAAAACATAATAATTACCATTTAATTGAGTGTCTTTCAGTACTTCGCTTATTATTAAAAACATCAATTTTTCCAGTCTTGTTATCCCTACAATTGGTTCATTATTATTTACCTTGAGTAAAAACAAAAGGAATATCGCTCTGTGAATTTTAGCGCCTTTTTTATTTTCTTTATGCATGTTTGCCTCCATTATGGATAATATGACATATTTCTTTTAATATTTTGCTAAATTTCATTTTTATGTTTGACTGCGTAGGGTAATAATTTTTTCTCTAAGAGCTTCTTTGACTAATTCACTTACTGATGTATACAATGAATCTTCATCTTCTACAATTTCACTGAGAACTTTATGTAATCTATTAGGTACGCTAACACTTACATAACCATTATCCGGCATCTTACCACACATACACCACATATATACCATAATATAAATATTTTTCAATTGAGAAGTTTTTCACATAAAGTTTTATTATATTATTAGTGATTTATAGTATATGGTTGAAAGAACATTTACAGTTGAATTCGGTGGATATCGAAGGGAGACATATGTAAAAAATATTCCATCTATTTCTGGCGTATACTGTGTCTATGAAGGAACATTAAATGTAAAGAAAGATGAGCCAGATACAGTATCTCTTCATAAATTAATATATATAGGAGAAGCTGGAGATATTAATGACAGAATTAACAAGCCACATGAAAAATGGGACGATTGGAAAAAACATGTTAGAGAAGGAAAGCTATTATGGTTCTCTTATGCAGAAATTCAAGACGAAAAGGATAGAAAAAGAGTTGAATGTGCATTAATTTTTCAACACAAACCACCGGAGAATGAAGAATGCAAAAATTTATTTACTTATGATAAAACAACTATCATAACGGAAAATATGAATGAATTTTTAGAACCAGAATTTACTGTTGAAAAAACAGAATAAATATCTCACATCCAACACCCTGCTTTACATGCTACGAATCTGCGGACAGTTCCGATTATTGGTTACAAAGATTTAAGGCATAGAAAGAGTTGTAATTGTGGGCAGTTTGGTGAACACTTCCAAAAAGGGAAAAAGCTCTAAACTTTTTTCCATCAGCCAAACTGCCCTTCCTCTAAATCATGCATCAGCTATCTTTTGGAAAATACACATTTCACCTTCGTGGTTTTATGATATATATGTTCTCTGCGATGATACCCACTAATTCCATCCCCTTCGACCATCCCAGTCGCTCAATATCATTATTCGGTATAACAATATGCCACTTCGGGTACAACTTACCCTTGTACTTCTTCCCTGTACTTTCTTGGAGTCTCATACAATTTACAAGAAGTGACATAATATAGTTTTTTCGGTATAGAAATATTTATATACTCGCTATACATTACATATATGGAAGTGTTCAAATGATGGAAAATATAGTAATAGACAATAAAATAAAAACAAAATTAGAAATTCTTGAAATAAACTCATCGCATTTCAAGAAAACAAAAGAAAATAAACCAGCTAACGGAAACAATAAGACTTTTTTGGCACCATTACCTGACACCAAAGATAAAAGATATGGCAACTTACCCCAAGATAATGCAGTACCTAATGAAATATCTTTACCACACAATAAAAATAATATAAAAATTAAGGTCTATGAATACACACCCGCCCCCGGTTGGTCATATTTTAGAAACATGCTTTTCCGAGAATGCCACCGGAAATACTGGTTCCATTATTACGGTTTAAGATATGGTGATGCCCAAATTTCAAGGGAAGTAAAAAAATTAAGAAATTTAACATCTCTACCCCTTGAAATAGGTAACGCGGTTCACAAGACAATAGCACAATCATTAAAAAATGCAATAACAAGAAATGAATATCCCTCCAAGGAAAAACTAATCATTGATGGAAGCGAAACCTTTGAACGACAGCTAGAGAACAAACACTTTTTTGAAAAAGATCTGGCCAATGGTTTAGACGAAAAAAGACTTTCAAATGCCCTTGGGCGAATGGAAGAGGCTTTCGCTACATTTGAATGTCATCCTCTTCTGCCTGAAATTATTTCTTCATTAACAGAAAGGCCAGAGTTATGTGTTATTGACCCAGCAGGGTATGGAGAATATCGCATAGAAAAGAAGAAAGCATATGCCAAACCGGATCTAGTTTACCAAAACAGGGAGGGACAAACCAAGATCATTGACTGGAAGACCGGTAAGCAAAATGGGGCAGAAACCCTAATCCAATTAGGAGGATACCTGTTTTATACAGTAGATGTTTTAAATCGTCCAGTAGATAAACTAGAGGGACGGATGATATATCTATCGCAATCCCAGGATGATTTGATACTTAAACCTTCAAAAGGCAGAATAGAAATGATTAAGAATAGGATCCTGAGGGAAATTGGAGAAATTGAGGAGTATTGTATAGACCCGGACAACAATGTCCCAAAACCAAGGGAATATTTCTCCAAGACAACGGATCCACATCGTTGTTCATTCTGCAAATTCAAACATATTTGCCACGAATACACTTAAATAGACTTCTATCTTTGAATCCTAAATACTTAAAAGTTTGAGGTGAAAAACTATCTTTATCTGTGGACAGACGTGCCGATAATTTTTTGGATAAGTTTTGCTAAAAATTCATCAGCAAGTTTACCTCTTTCCTCCTCCATCAATTGTCTAAATGAAGATTGAATATCCCCAACCATATCACGTTGTTCCCCTTTCTCCAATAATGAAATAATTGCCTGGGGTCTTGATGTATAACCATGTCTTTTTTTATATTCATCTAACCTCTTGATAACTGATAAAGGTGCCCTTATTGAAGAAGCCTCTGTCCAATCATTACGATTATATTTTTCATTCAGATTATCACCATAATTGAGTAATATGAATTAATTAATATAATTTTTCATGCATATTATTTCATTAAAGCATAAAACTTTTATATAATTACTCCATTATGGAATATATTGAGTAGTGATATTATGATAATCGGAGGGAAACGGGAGATAGAAGGAACAAATATCCAAGTTTTGACAGCCGAAAATGGAAGGTATAAAGAAAATGATTATGCTATAGAAACTATTAAGGAAATGGCAAATAAATGCGGACAAGTAGCCGTCAAAATAAAGGGCAATGAACTGGCCATCGTCGGCACTAGATGCGGAGCAAAAAATAGAGAAAGCAAAATCCCTGAAGTTTAGCTGAAACAATTATACTCTTGAATTAACCTACCTAACTACGATTTTTTGTAAATTTTCGATTTTTTTATCACCTAATATCTCCTTGACTTTTTGAATTGCCTTTTCTCTCACAGAAGGCAACGTATTTGGGCTACCCGCAATATCAATAAGATCACCGATAGCCAATCCACCTAGTATGGCCATAGCTTCAATGCTTTTCTCCTTTTGTGTTGGAAGCGTATCTGGATCTAGGACGATTTTTTTTAATTTTTCAATGTGTGGTTGACCCATCCACAGCTTCATTGCCTCAATTATTGCCTCAGTCAAGTTGCCTTTTCTCATGCCCTTCCGCTTAAATACTTCTTCCCTGAATTGATCCTCGAAATCATCTGGAACCATTAGGTTGAGTCTTCCCATATTCCTCAAATGTGTTTTATGTATATATGTTTTTCTACCAAACTTTATATAACTATTATGTATATACATAAATACATAAAAGCATAAAAGAAGGGGTGCCACCATGGGCACACTTGGAAGTCTGACCCATGGTGGCAGAGGAACGATGTCCTCCAAGGGAAATAATGAAACCGGGATTAATAAGCATAACGCAGTACTCACGAAAGAGGACAGATTAAAAAAGCTCGAAAACGACATTTATGATTTTTTTGGATCCATAGATAGAACAGAAACATCAATAGCCAGCATTCTTTCATATATTAATCTCGGCATACTTGGAGGAAATTACAGGAAAATTAAATACTCCTATGAGTCACTCCTGAAGGCATTAATATTGAAGGAATTGAAAGGATTTAGATTCCAGACACAGCTAATCCGGTATCTCCAAAATAATAAAACAGAGGCAAAAAAACTGGGATTAAAGAAAATACCTGATCAGAGAACCATCAGTTATTTCGTAAGCCATATCCTAGACAAAAAATCAAGAGAAATCTCAAACTTTATAATCAAAAAAATTAACGAGGTATCGGATAAATTCAGCATAAACCTTGATAAAGAGATACTCACAATAGAAAGGCCAAAGAAAAAAACATCATCTAGAAACTTTTACAATAATAGGAACAAAAAAACAAGGGAGGTGTGCAGATTTACCAAGAAGAAACTGCTTCCCTTCCTCAAATTACATCAACATGATAATGCTATGTTCACAAAAAAAGATATTATAGATTTAATCATCAAGGTAGGTTTGGAAAGAAAATGTGCCGAGGATATATCAAATACGCTCAGGCATACAGGGCATAGAGTACCCCAAGCAGACACATTGCTTTACCACTTAAAGAAGTATCAAAGCATCAAGGAAATACAAAATATGTTTATTACACTCTTTGAAATAGTGTGGGAAACGGCACGTAAAGCTAACCTGTTCAGAAGAAAAGTAGATATTGCCGTAGATTTCACCGAATGGTACTTCTATGGGGATCCAAATGCCTCCATGGTTGTTGGTAAGAAACCTGACAGGGGTGCCACCCATTGCTATAAATTTGCCACCATAAACATAGTAGAAGCAGAAGAAAGATTCACATTATTGGCTTTACCGGTGGGACCGTTTGATAAGACGGCTGATATTCTGAGGAGATTATTGACCTATGCCCGGCAACGAATCAAAATAAGAAAAGTCTATGCAGACAGAGGATTTTTTTCCGGTGAATGCATACAGGTCTTCTACTCATTTGGCCTTAAATTCCTGATGCCAGCCACCCAATTTACAAATGTGAAAGCAATACTGAAAATTATGCCAACTCCTACAGTGATCAATGATTTCAAGATGGCATCAGCCATATTTAACCTGGTTATTATAAAGGGTAAAGATGGAAAGAAACTGTCGTTTTCAACCAATGAAAACTACAATGAAAAGGATTTAGGATTTCCCCAAAGATTACGGACACTGTATGGAAAAAGATGGGGTATCGAAACCAGTTATAGGGTAAAGAAAGGATTAAGACCATTAACAACGTCCAAAAACTACTTCATAAGACTGTTTTACTTCCTGTTTTCCTGTCTCCTTTACAACCTCTGGATTATAGCAGATATTCTCATATGTATATCCATAGTAGGGATAAAAAAAGAAAAGCATATTGTTACAGCTTGGTTCTTCGGGAACTTCCTCCTCGATTCCGATTACGGGTAATAAATAACCTCTATTATCGAGCATTAAGTTTTCTTTTTGTCTAGTCTTGAATAGAATAATTTACCTTATTTTTCCTCTAAAAATGTTATTATTCACTATGAATGTGCGTTATTCGCCATCAATCACCTGGTTCCACGTGTTTAAAGTATGAAATATTGGATTTCACGTCATATATTCCTTGGACATTCGGAACTACTGCAAATCCCCATAAGCTTTTATAGAGACTAAGTAATGTATGCACAGGTGATGGATAATGAAGGCTAATCCTATTTATATTGGGGTGATGGTGATATTGA
>Ga0209121_10004836_pt1 | contig 12432 bp, 10 predicted proteins | sample Cruoilmetagenom3_FD_187292 | JGI IMG/M metagenome (GOLD analysis project Ga0209121, IMG submission 187292) | Oil polluted marine microbial communities from Coal Oil Point, Santa Barbara, California, USA - Sample 3 (SPAdes) (version 2) | ecosystem: Environmental > Aquatic > Marine > Oil seeps ... | reverse complement strand
GAGTTAGACGAATTACTTTACAAAAGAGAGCTTATTTAGGATCGCAAAGCCAAAACATGAAACCACAAATGAAAGGGGGTGATAAGGCAAAGAATATACTATAGAAAAAGTTGATACAGTTTTGGAAAATCTTAAAAGGAGGAGAAATAGTTTTGAAAAAGATACTTTTTATTTCACTAGCAATGATACTGGCTCTCAGTGCGGGCCTAATCGGCTGTGGAGGAGGTGAAGAGATTGGAGGCCCTGTCACGGTCAAGATGCTCATCAGGACCGAGGACGTGCGGGCGGACATAGGCGACTACGTCGGCAACCAGCTCGAGGACCTCGGGTTTACGGTTGAGCGTCAGTACGGGACCAGTAGCGACCTGTCATCTCTCTGGCTGGGTGACCCCACGTTGGGCTTGTGGAACGGGTACACCGGCGCCTGGATTAACACGGCTGTGCCCCGGGACGAAGGCTCTAACTTTGGTGCCTTCTACACTCCTCTGTGGTCAGCTATGGGTCCACTCTGGGCAGCCTACACACCCACCGCGGAGTTCCTAGATGTGGCAACCGCACTGTGGAACAACGATTTCACCACCATGGCGGAGCGCCAAGCCTTGTTTGAAGACGCGGTGCCCATGTCCATGAATGACTCTGTCCGCATCTTTGTCGATGACCGCTCGTCGTTCTATGCGCAGCGCGCGAACGTGGCCACAGCCAATGACGCTTATGGCGGCACCGAAGGCTCTCGCCTATGGGCTCACGCACTCCACTTCCAGGACAGCTCAGGTGTTCCCCTGGCACCGACGGGCAACACCACCATGAGGGTGGCTACAGGCGATTTGCTGGTCGACCCCTGGAACCCAGTGGCCGGCTCGAACTGGGCATATGACCAGCTGCCTATCGCGGCCACTCAGGACCATGGCTGTGAGTATGACACGAACGACGGACTGGCCTGGGCCCACGTTATTGACAAGGCGGAAGTTACGGTGCTAGAGGGTCTGCCTGTAGGTATGACTTCCGGACACGAGACCTGGCTCACGTTGGACACCTCACCGAACCCCATTCCAGTGCCAGAAACTGCCTGGGCTGACTGGGATGCCCTTAATGGCCAGTGGATAACTGCGGGGGCCGGCGTGACGGCCGACACCAAGACCGTGGTTTACTACCCCGAAGGGACCCTTGGTCGGCCGCTCCACGATGGGAGCACGCTGGATGAGGGCGACTTCCTGTTCTACACCATCATGGAGTTCGACCGAGCTAAAGCCGACAGCCCCATCTACGACCCGGCCTTCTTTGCAGAGTACGAGGCTTTCATGGCCCACTTCAAGGGCTTCACGTTCAATTTCACCGCACCGGGCTACGACCTTGTGATCACAACCTATGACGACCAGTTCTACATGGACGCCGAGCTTATCGCCTATGGAAACACCTGGTACCCCACCGGCAGCTACGGCCCCTATGCTTGGCACACGCTAGCCCTGGGCTGGCTGGCTGACAGGGATGGCGTAGCGGCGTTCGGCCAAACCAAGGCTACGACACCGCCCGAGTGCGACTGGCTGAGCATGATCTCCGGGCCCAGCCTGGCCAAACTGGCGGGCTACCTCGATGACGTCCAAGACGATACTAAAGACGACTACCGATTCCTGCCTTATGCAAACGTTCTCGGCGACTACATCACCGAGTCGGAGATAGACACCCGATACAGCAACCTGAAGACCTTCTACGATACATATGGCCACTTCTGGGTAGCCACCGGGCCGTACTACCTGGACTCTGTCGACACCTCAGGCAACGTAATTGAGTTGCACAAGTTCGCGAGCTATCCCGATGATGGCGGCATGTGGTTCTTCCTGTTGTCGCCAGCAGAGGGCGGGACGCCCGGACCCACCGAACCATATCCCGCCAACAATGGTGCCTGGGCAGACATCATCGTGCTAACCATTGAAGAGGAGACTGCTGCAGTCACCAAGCTTCAGTCCGACGACCTTGACCTGTTTGCGCATGGTATGTCTGACCCTGACCTATTCGAGACGGTCCAGGACGACGTGAACCTGAGCTACTACATGGCTTACGGCTTGTTCGACGAGATCACCTTCAACCCGTCAGGCCCGTTCTTCCCGGGAACCGGCAAACTGAACCCGTTTGCCATCCCTGAGGTCAGGCAAGCGCTGAACTGGGCAATTGACCGCAGTTACATCGCTGGCGAGATCTTCGGCGGCATGGCCGCCGAGAGGTACACCACCGTTGGCACGGTGACCGGAGATTACATCAACCGCTACCCGAGCCTGTTCGCAGCAACTGAGGCCGAGTATGCCTACGACTTCAACCGAGCTGATGCTGCCATCGAAGCAGCCATGCTGGCCATTGACGGCGTAAGTCGAGACACAGATGGCAAGTACATATACACGCCTTAACAGAGCACCGGCCTAGCCGGATAGGCTCATTGAGAGGGCCGCCGTTCCCACGGCGGCCCTCTTTTTCGTGCTATTCTGGGCGCCCCTGCTAGCTCAAGGGTGACGCCTTCAAGCCGCGGACGCGGTGGAGGTGGTAGCAACAAACCGGGAGTGGCGCGATGCAACAGACGGTGCTTGACAGCCGCAGATGCGCTGATGTAACATCAGCTTGAATCTGGCTGGCTGCGTCGCCCCAGCCAGCACACAGCATTGACATTATTGCAGGAAGGTGAGATAATGAGCCGCATCGCTGGCGGGCCCGGGAAGGGTCTGCCGTTTGCAGAGCTGAGAACGAGAAACGGGCAATCATTGCATCCAGGCCACTGAGATTTGATTCGTGCGTGAAGTTATCAAGAGCTTAGGAAGATACGCTGTAGTCAGGGCAGTGTTCCTTGTGTTGGCGCTCATCGTAGCCATATACATCACAATCATGATCGCCAATATGGGCGGCGCGCTTGACAAGATACGCAAGGCCGAGATCAGGCAAACGGTTGGCATGATGATTCTGGCCAACCCTGAGTATCGGCAATTGCCACCGGAACAGCGTCTGGAGCTGCAAGAGCGGATGGTCGCCCAGGAGGAGCACCGGTTGGGCATGGATCAACCGTTCTTCCCCAAGCGAAGCTTCCAGTACTTATCGAACGCCCTGACACTGAGGCTGGGCTGGGCGGAGCGGATGTCAAGCGACGCGGGGTCGCGGCAGGTGCGGTTGATAATACTGGAGCGGCTGCCAACAACGCTCGTTTTGTTTGGCACGGCTAACCTTATACTGTTCTTTCTATCTGTATTCGTAGCTCTATTCCTGTCGCGGCGGTATGGCAGCTTGCTGGACAGGCTGACAATCGGGCTGGCGCCCAGTTCGGCAGCCCCGGGCTGGTTCTACGGACTCTTTCTAATCCTCATCTTCGCAGCTACGCTGCGAGTCCTCCCCTGGGGAGGTCTGATCGATGCTCCCGTACCTGAGACAAGCCTGGGCTACGCGTTGAGCGTGCTCAAACATATCATCCTGCCGACCACCGCCGTTGTCCTGGGCAGCCTTTTTGCCACCATTTACTCGTGGCGCACTTTTTTCCTCATCTACTCCAGCGAAGACTACGTAGAACTGGCGCGAGCGAAGGGGCTTCCTTCTCGGGGCGTTGAGCTACGTTATATACTGCGCCCCACGCTGCCTCCCATCCTCACCAACTTCCTGCTTGTGCTCATTACTATGTGGATGGGCCAGATTGTCCTGGAGACCGTGTTCCAATGGCCGGGGCTGGGGCGCGCCTATTACCTGGCGATCCAGCTACAGGATACACCGGTTATCATCGGAATCACGGTGATATTTGGCTACTTGCTGGCGGCTACGGTGTACGTCCTGGATTTCGTATACGCCGTTATTGACCCGCGCGTCCGTGTCGGCGCTGGGGAAAGGAGGTCATAGGCAAGCGTGCAAAAGTGGTTGGCCGGGCTTGGCAACGTCAGACGATACCCGTCACTCATGATTGGAGTGGTAATCATTGCCCTTTTTGTGAGTGTTGCTATCTATACCCCCATCGCCATACCTCGCGATGAGGGAATACGGTTGTGGCGTGGTGGCGAGAACGTGTGGGGTGAGAACCCGAAGTACGCGGCCCCGGTGTGGTTCGACTGGTTCACCAAGGATAGGCTCCCGCGCACCATCATAGTCAGACTCGGAGATGGCGGGACAGAGACTGCCGAGGTAACAAACGGGGGGATGAAGCGGGTGGAGATTTCCTTGCCCTTCCAGTATGTCTACGATGGCTTCCCCGATGAGCTGAAGCTGTTTACCACGGGCAGTCCTGAGGTGGTTGGCAGGACCGTTGCTATCTCCTGGGAGACGCCTGACGGGCGGACGATCGTTCTCCAGGACAACCGTTCGCTGAAGAAATCAGATACATACTACATCTCTCAAGATGTGGATCTGCGCGCACGGCTGTCAGGCATGGCGCCTGCAGTGGGCTTGTTCGCTGACCCAGACAATACAGAGAAGTCGCTCAAGGGAGATTACAGGCTGCTGTTGACGGCAGAAGTTCCAGCCGCAGGCGAGCTGGATGCCAAGTTCATAGAGTACGGCAAAATCCACGGTGTGGCAGGCACTGACCACCGCAGACGCGACCTGATCGTGGCACTTCTGTGGGGGGCGCCAATCGCACTTATCTTCGGAGTGGCCGCTGCCGTGGGCACCACCGTACTCACGTTTATCCTGGCAGCAACGGGCACCTGGCTGGGCGGCAAGGTAGACAGGGTGTTCCAGTGGATCACACAGGTGAACCTTATTATACCCTTGCTGCCGGTCATGATCATGATAGGATATCTGTACGACCGCTCCATCTGGACGATGCTGGGCATCGTCATTGCCTTGAACATATTCAGTTCAATGATGCTGACCTACCGCGCCATGTTCCTCCAAGCCAAGGAGTCGCCTTACATCGAGGCCGCCCAGGCTTATGGAGCAGGAAATCTGCGTATCATCTTCCGCTATCTTCTGCCCAGACTGGCGCCCACGCTTCTACCTGAGTTCGTGCTCATAATCCCCACTTTCGTGTTTCTGGAGGCTACGCTCGCGCTGCTCGGGCTGGGCGACCCCGTCCTTCCCACCTGGGGCAAGGTTCTGGAGAACGCGTACTCGGGGGGCGCATTGCTCAAGGGATACTACTACTGGTTTCTCGAGCCGTCCGTGCTGCTCATGACGCTGGGGATTGGCTTTGCCCTGATTGGCTACTCCCTGGACCGCATCTTCAATCCGAGGCTGAGAACGGTATGACAACGAATATGAGACAGGAGCCAGAAACAGTGTCTGACAGCAGGAAAGGACTGCGAGCAACACAAGGCGCCGTGCTCGATACAGAGGACCTTTACCTCTACTTCCGCGCCAGTAGCGGCGTGGTGCGAGCTGTTGACAATGTCAGCTTCAAGCTGAACTACGGGCGGTCTCTGGCGATTGTCGGCGAGTCAGGTTGCGGCAAGACGTCGCTGGCCAGGGCCATCCTCAGGGTCCTGCCCCGCAATGTGGACACATACAAAGGCCGGGTGGTGGTTGACGGCGACGACGTCATGAAATTCAGCGAGGAGCGCTTCCGTCAGGAGGTCCGGTGGTCAAAGATATCGATGGTCACGCAAGCTGCCATGAACTCGCTCAATCCTGTTCTCAAGGTCGGATACCAGGTAGCTGAACCTTTATTGTTGGACAACCGAGCTAGCAAGCAAGAAGCAATGGCGCGCGCCGCAGAGACTTTTGGGATAGTGGGCATCCCGGAAGCTTTTCTGGAACGCTATGCCTTTGAGCTCTCAGGAGGAATGCGCCAGCGGGCGATAATCGCCATGGCTCTGATAGCCAACCCTCTCATTGTCATACTAGACGAACCAACGTCGGCACTGGACACCCTAACTCAGGCTAACATCATGAACGCCCTCAAGAAGATAAAGAAGGATCTGCAGCTGACCTACATCTTTATCACTCATGACATCGCCACTTCCAGCGAGCTGGCTGACGAGGTAATCTGTATGTATGCTGGGCAGATGGTGGAGCACAGCAAGACCGACCGATTTTATCGCGAACCCCTGCATCCTTACGCCCGGATGCTCATGGCCAGCGTGCCCACTCTACGGGTTGACAAGAAGCCCCAGTTCATCAGCGGCCAGCCCCCCAGCCTCGTCAGCCCACCCCAAGGCTGCCGGTTTGCCGACCGCTGCCCCAAGCGATTCGACCGCTGCCAGGAGGAGCCACCGTTGTTCACCCACGGAGACGGATTGGTGAAATGCTGGCTATATGAGCGAGGCTGAAAACATGCAGGACGATCTACTGCTGTCCATAAAGGACCTGCGCACTTGGTTTGAACTCAAGCGCTGGGGGTTTTTGCACGCGGGATTCGTCCGGGCTGTAGATGGCGTAAGCTTCCAGCTTGGGAGGGGAGAAGCAGTCACCGTAGTAGGCGAGAGCGGCTCAGGCAAGACCACGCTGGTGCGGACGATTCTGGGACTGGTTCGGCTCACGGGTGGCGACATTGTATTTGATGGCAGAAAGATGAGCGGCCAGAAGCCTGAGGACCTCGCCTGGGTGCGATCTCATGTCGGCTTTGTACAACAGGACCCCTATGGCGCGCTGGCCCCGTTCATGAATGTCAGGCGTATCCTGAGAGAGCCACTGGTAATCAACAACGTCGACGAAGCCGAGCACGAAAAACGAATCAGAGACGTGTTGGAAGAAGTCAGGCTGATCCCGGCTGACGACTTCCTCTCCAAGTTTCCTCACATGCTGTCAGGTGGTCAGCAGCAGCGATTGGTAATCGCCAGAGCCATTATCCTGCGTCCCAAGCTGATCGTTGCCGACGAACCGGTGTCCATGCTGGATGCATCAGTCCGCGTGGAGATTCTGGAGCTGATGCGCAAGGTTCAGGCGAGTCACAACCTCAGCGTCATTTACATCACCCACGACCTCTCTTCAGTGCGCTACTTCTCGGAGCGCGTCTTTGTCATGTACGCTGCCAAGATGGTGGAAAAGACGGAGGTCAATGAAGTGGTGCACAACCCGCTTCATCCTTATACGCAAGCACTGCTCACCGCTATACCGGACCCTGAGCCTGAGAATGCCGACAAATTCAGGGACGTTCCACCCGGTGAGCCACCCAATCTGATCAATCCCCCCACAGGCTGTCGATTTCACCCCCGCTGCCCCCACATGATCAAAGGCTTGTGCGATGTCGAAGACCCGCCTGAGTTCGAGCCCACTCCCGGCCATTTTGTGCAATGCTGGCTTTACAAATAGGAAGGTGAAGTGGAAAATCCGCTGAGACTGCTAGCAATCGCTTTTGTTTTGCTCATCGTCGGCGTTGTCCTGCCCCTGCTGATGGTCATCGGGCTGCTGGAATCCACTCCATTCTTGAACTTCGTGGCTGCCGCCTGCTCGGTCGCCGGCCTCACCGTAGGATTCGTAGGCATCACACTGGCCCGTCGCTCTGACAAGTAGCGGCCGCTGCCAACGGTAGTGCCAGGCTCAGAATTCACAAGGCTTGTGTCTCTCCGGACATAGTCAACCAGTCATCTAAAGGTATTGCTGGTGCAAAGGCCCCGATTCAAACCAACGGCGTGAGGATAATGCCTTCCAGCCACGGGAGACAGAAGTCAGTATGTCTCTTCCATGAACTCAGCTATCGCTTCGAAGTGGACTTTGTCCACCATGAGGCCCAGAGGAGCGTAGACTATTTCATCAGCGCCCCATAGCACCGCAGGCCTCGTATCTCTCGTTATCCCCCGGATGCCCATCAGAATATTACTGATGTTATCGTTTATCCTCAGCGTATTGACCTTTATCGGCGCCTTAATCCGGCCGTCTTCAATAAAATATGAATCAGCTGTGAGCGTAGTGGTGAGATCGCCAGCTCTCAGGCCATTGACCGGGTAGGTATACCACAGTCTTCCTACCAGTATTCCCTTGTTGACCTTCCTAATCAGTGTCTCAAGGTCAGTGCCTGCTGATGACTCAAATACGACATTGGTTGATGATGCAGTGGGCAGCATGCCAAAGCTCCTGCCACCTCCCCGAGAAAATCGAAAACCACTTCTCGGCGTCATCGCCTGTCGAAAATCAGCGGGGCTAACACCCAGTTTCTCCTTGCCCTTGGGGTCGTTTAGAATCCTCTGATATTCATACCAATCGCTGAGGAGACCACTGAGCACCCCTCCCTTTATCAGGACAGTCTCTCCAGTAGGCAACCCTTCGCACGTAATACCCCTAGAACCGACCAAGCCCGGAGCGTTACCTCTGTCAACCATTGTCAGCACCTCTGAAGCGACTTGACTCCCCAGTTTGCCCAGAAAACACGATTCCAGAGAATAGAAAGCGGAGGTAGTACAGGAAGGGATAACCAGGTTATCTAACAGCTCGGCGATCGGTTGGGGTCCCAGAATGACAGCGTAATCCCCGGACGGTACGCGAATGCCATTTAGGGAGTTAATCGCATTTTGTGCGCCCTCGCTTCCCGCTTTGCCACTCAGGTCGTTAAGCCTGAGGTGCACAGAGTACCCACTGCCCTTGGCATCGCCCTTCTCCACCATGGCGGTGACATAGGCTGTGATGATGGCAGACTCGTCGCTCTGCACATCCGGCATCTCATAGGAGGCGATAGCCATCCTTTCCTGGAGTACGGTCAGGTCGCCGCCCACTATGAGCCCGAGGTCGCTGAGCCTTCCGTTGGCAGCGGCGCTCTTCAGTTTTTCAGACCCCAAGAAAGAGCCTATAGCTCCATCCAGAACCTTCCAGCCTGCTTCCACCAAGCCCTGGTCCGTCAGATTCATGATGGTCGGGTCATGATAATGAAAAAGGCTCCTTCTTTCACCGGTTGGCTGTGGTAGAGATTGAAACTCGGGGTCAACAACTGCCCCTTGCTTTGCCTTAGCAAAGGCCAGCCTTACGCCCTCCAGAGATAGATCTTTTTCCTCGGAGCCAAAACCCACTTTCTTGCCATCCGGGCTATCCACGACTATCTGAATTCCGATCCCGTAATCGCCTGTTGACTTTGGCTCCTCAACTCCATTAGATGGGATATGCGAGGTATAATTGAGCCTGGTCCACAGACGGTTATTTGCTGAAGCAAAGGCCAGAGCTGATTTGACCTCTGGCTGGGTCCTCAGGAAAGCCATCGCCTCCTGCACTGATTGTTCGAGATCTTTGACTTCCTTCACCCTTTTCCTCCCACTAGCCTGGCACGGCCTCTCATGGTGGGGCCGCCATTACCGAGTTTCTTACCTTGCATAGGTTGCCCCTTTCCACAATTGAAAATCGGATACATCCTCAAATCATTGCCCACAGCATCAACTGACATCAAGTAGTCCTTCGAGTTAGCCATCATGCCTCCGTCCCTGAACATTTCTCCAAGCTTGCCGTTGTTAATCTCATATACCTTTCTGGCGGTAATCCGGAAATTCTCCCTGCTTTCCGAAATGGACGGTATGCGATGACCTGCCAGGTAATATCCATGGTCAACCTCACTTATGATGCTCTGCGGGTCACGCTCTCCGTTTCCAAACACTGTTGTGGACATTCTGATCAAAGGGACGTATGACGCATCAGCTGCCTTGAAATGACCGTTCGGCTCCGCTCCTAGAATGGCCGCTGTCTGCCGCGAATTCATAAATCCAGAGAATATCCCTTTATCTATATGCATTATCCTTTTTACCGGTGTCCCTTCATCATCATATTCGTAGTGGCCATACCCCGGCAGCAACGGGTCCGAATAAGCCGACACAAGATGCGAGGCAACTTGTTTCCCCAGCATATTCTGGTTGAAATTTCTCAGGAACCAGCTTCTGCCGGCATACGCTGTTTCCATCTTGAGCCCGCGGTCAAGTTCTGACGGATGGCCGATAATCTCGTGCACAAGAAGCGTGTTATAGTTAGGATCAGTCACCACTACCACGTCCTTGCCTGAGGACGGACAGGGCCTGGCTTCTGAGAGCGAAACGCTGTCGGCAGCCAGATCCAGTGCAAAGTGCATAAAGGGCTTCAATTTAATGAACTCTTCCTGGACTCCATCGGTGAGGATTTCCCAGCCTCGCTGATGCCCCAGGCAATCATAGTGGGTTTGCTGGTTGCCGCTATTCCCGACCGCCACTACTACACACAGCCCTTGTGTTAAGGCATAAGTCCGGTCTATATTCGTCATCTCGGAACTTACGAAAAGCTGCCTGGCAAGTGACGTTTCAATGAGAATTCCGTTAACCTTAACTCTGGAGTCGTACGAAGCTACCGCCTTGGAAATCTCCTGTGTTAGCCTGCTGATTTCTTCTAACGAGATGTCAAGCGGGCTAATTTTGTAGACACCGGGTATCGTATCCTGACAAGCCTTTATGGGTGCCAATTTACTGCTCCATAGCGACTGGCCCAAATCTTCCCAGCCGCTCTTCCTTTCGCTCTTCATTCTCGAGCTGGCAATCGCTCTTTCGTACGCTTGAAGTAAGCCACTCTCAATAACGTCCGGCAGACCATCCACGTCCGCAGTCCCGAGGCTCTCAGCAAAATAGCCGGGAGCAAGCATCTCTTTGCCAGCAATGACCCTTAGCCCGTAGGAAAGACCATAGTCGCGAATGCTGGATTTCATCATTCCATCCTGCGCGGTGGCTGCCTGTCTTTCGGAGACTGCAACCCGCAAATCGACGTAGGAACAGTCCTTCAGCTTCTTCTTGCTTTCCAGAATGAGATTAGAGAGCTTGTCCTTTACCCTGTCGATCAGGGCAATGTTTACCTTTTGTTCCATAGCTCACCTTTCATTCCCCCCCCGTGGGGACCTGCCGACTGCGTTGCCAAGGCAACTTCGTTGATTATAATACCTGAAAAGGTGAAATACTGCAACCGTCTGTGAAATCTGGGACGCCAGTTCTCCCCGCCCGGCCCGTGCTGTTTAACAGGCGGGGCCAGCGGCTCAGTCCTGCACCAGGCGGCCCAGGTATCCTTTGCTGCGGGCAAGTCTGAGCACCCAGTGGAGGAAGAGATATCCCAGAAAAAGGTAGACTAAGTTGAAAATACTGGCCCATAACAGGCTATCGTGAGGAACCGTTCCCTGGGTTATAGCTATTCGCATGCCCTCAAACATATGCCTGGTCGGCAGGATGAAAGTGATTTTTTGCAGTAATGGAGGAAACACAGATACGGGATAATAGACTGCTGAGAAGGGCAAGAGCAGAAAGGGAATGAAGAAGGCCAGGATGTCCGCTGACGGCCCGAAACGCACCACCAGACCGATGCTCAACGCACCCAGCCCCCAGCCAAAGATGAGTATGTTCATAAAAAAGGGGACTATATAAAGCCCCATGTCCCATATCTCGAGAGCGTACAACACAAAAGCAAGCGGAACAATGTAGAAGAAAGCCAGCAAGGCCTGGGTGACGCCCACCAGGGCCAGTGCCAGAACCAGTTCACTCAGCTTAACAGGAGAGCCAAAAAGATTGATGATATTGCGCGACCAGACCTCCTCCAGAAACGAAATGCTGAAAGAGCGCTGGGACAGGTCAAACATGGACCAGAAGATGAAGGCACTGAGGATAAGTAGCATGAAGTCCAATCTGGCGTCGCTCCCATCAAGAGTCTGCACCCAGAGGGTAATGAATCCCCAGAGAAACAATTCAACGGTAATAAAGCCAAAAAGCGAGAATAACTTGGGCACGCTGCGCCGGATGAGAACTATGTTCCGGTAGACTATTCCCCACACATGTAGGAAGTTCATGAATCTCTACTCACTGGCTCCTTGGCGATACTGACAAAGATTCCTTCCAGGTCTTCTTGCCCGAACCGGCTCTTAAGGTTTTCGGGAGTGTCACAGGCTACAATCCGTCCCAAGGAGAGGAAAATGACCCTATCTGATACTTCTTCTATCTCTCGCATGTTGTGAGAGGTCCACAGAACTGCACCGCCAGATTCTCGAACAAATCTCAAGACTTTTCCTCTCAGTTGTCTGGCAGCGACGGGGTCCAGCGACGCAGTAGGCTCGTCAAGCAAAAGAAGCCTGGGGTTGTTTACAAAGGCTTTGGCCATACCAACACGCATTTGCTCGCCTGAAGAAAGACGACCTATCTTTTTGTCGCCGAACTGGCCTAGCTCAAATTCATCAATGAGGAATCTCACCCTTTCTTTGTAGTTCTTGACTCCGTACAGAAGCGCAAATACGGTTAGTGCTTCCCTGGTAGTAAGATTGTACGGCAGAAGTGAATAAGGAGCGGTGAAGTTCATCCTGGCAAGCAATTCCTCCCGATGACCTTTGAGGGTCTTTCCGAATATTTCGATGCCTCCGCTCGTCGGAGAAATGAGGGTAAGAAGCATGTGAATCGTTGTGGTTTTCCCCGCCCCGTTACGCCCCAGCAGGCTGACAATTTCACTCTCTTTTATCTCAAAAGAGACATCGTCCACGGCTGTGAGACTACCGTATTGCTTGGTGAGACTTCTGACGCGCACAATACCAGTCATAGAAATATCTATAACTTATAACCGAAACTGTGAAAA
>Ga0209121_10004835_pt1 | contig 12432 bp, 10 predicted proteins | sample Cruoilmetagenom3_FD_187292 | JGI IMG/M metagenome (GOLD analysis project Ga0209121, IMG submission 187292) | Oil polluted marine microbial communities from Coal Oil Point, Santa Barbara, California, USA - Sample 3 (SPAdes) (version 2) | ecosystem: Environmental > Aquatic > Marine > Oil seeps ... | reverse complement strand
AAAAGGATGGCCGTTTGTGGGCATGAATGACTCTGGGGGGGCTCGGCTTCAAGAAGGAATGGATACCCTGGAAAGTTATGGTTGGTTATTTAGGTCTCAGATATTGGCTTCAGGAATAATACCTCAAATAGCTCTGCTCATGGGTCCTTGCTTAGGAGGGCAAGCATATCACCCAATAATGCAGGATTTTCTTATCCAAACCAGGCATACAGGCTTTATGGGCATCGCTGGACCTGCTTTTGTAAAAACGCAGACCGGAGAGGAGATAAGCCTTGAGGAGCTTTGTGGCTGGAAGAATCACGCTATTAAATCGGGGCAGACACATGTAATAGCTGAGGATGATAAAGATTGTTTAGATAAATGCAAAGAACTTTTAGCTTTCTTCCCTTCTAATAACAAAGAGAAGCTACCTCGTATTGAGACGAAGGATGACCCTGAAAGGATAATCCCTGAATTAGATACCATATTGCCTGACAAACCATTTCAGCCATATAACATGTATGAGTTAATTGAAAAGATAGTAGATGATGGTTACTTTTTTGAGATAATGAAGTATTACGCTAGCAGTATGATAATAGGCTTTGCCCGATTTAATGGGCGTCCTGTAGGCATAGTGTCTAATCAACCAACGGTGAAGGCAGGAATTATAGACATTGATGCAGCAGACAAGGGGGCAAGATTCATAAGATTTTGTGACTTATTTAATATTCCTCTAGTTACTCTTGTGGATTGTCCAGCCTATATGATAGGTTCTCAACAGGATTGGGGAGGTATCCTGCGGCATGGTGCTAAATTGCTTTTTGCTTGGGCTGATGCCACTGTGCCCTTGATTTCAGTTATTGCCAGAAAATCCTTTGCTGGCGCCCATTATGGGATGCTGGATAAAGCTATCGGCGCTGATTTCGTCTTCGCTTGGCCCACTGCCCAGGTCACCATTGTTGGAGCTGAAACTGCAGGTAGCGTTATTTTCGCTAGGGAAATAAGAGAGGCGGAAAATCCAAAGGAGGTACAAGCGAAAAGGATAAAAGAGTTTTCGGAACTTTATGAGAACCCATATCGTGCTGCAGAACGAGGCTATATTGATGATGTGATAATGCCCCACGATACCAGGAAATTTATAAATAAGGCATTGGATGTTTTGGAAAATAAAACTGTGCCTAGATTGTGGAGAAAATATTCTAATATCAATTTGTGAGGTTTGGCATAAGATGTGCTGCAAGGAGATGCAAGACGATGGCTAAAGAGAAAGGGGAGAGGAAAGAGGAATTCACTACCGCATCTGGAATTGTGCTAAAGCGAGTATATGCCCCCGAAGACATTAAAGATTTGGACTACGCTAGAGATCTCGGTTCACCTGGCGAATATCCTTATACCAGGGGGCCTTATCCTAGTATGTATCGAGCTTATCCTTGGATGATAAGGCAAGTAATGGGGTACGGAACTCCCGAATCATCTGTAGAGCGCTGGAAAGCGTTAATGGAGCGGGGAGGGCAAGCAGGGTATAAACAGGAGCCTGCTACCACCTTGCTCTTTGATATGCCTACTAATTATTGCTATGACTCTGACAATCCTATCGCTTTCTACCAGGTTGGCAGAGTAGGCGTTGCTGTGGACCATTATAAAGATATAGTCGATTTAATGAAGGATTTCCCTATGGATAAGGGATTTACTAATCTGGTTGTCCATGGGAGTCCACCGATACTGACAGCCATGTATATTGCGGCGGCACAAGAGTTGGGTTATCCCTTAGACAAATTACGAGGTAGCTCCAAGAATGACCCTTACCAATCTCAAATATGCGAAAGAATTCAACTGCTCCCTACAAAGGCAGAACTAAGGCTTTGTTTAGACCTTTTAGAATATTGCGCTAAATATATGCCAGCTTGGAATCCAATATCTCTTGAAGCTTATGGATATCATTCTAGTGGGAGCAATGCAATTCAGGAAGTAGCCTTCGGATTAGCGACAGCCATGGCCTATATTGAAGGGGGAATATCCCGAGGATTAGACGTGGATGTTTTTGCTCCCAGGATTTCGTTCTTCTTCTCTTCGGGAATTGATTTTTTAGAGGAGGTGGCTAAATTTAGAGCTGCCCGGAGGATATGGACTAAGGTGATGAAGGAGAGATTTGGCGCTAAAAATCCTAGGTCTTTGCTATTCAGAACCTATGTATGTACGTTGCCTCCCGATTACACTGCTCAGCAGCCTTATATCAATATTGTACGAGGGACAATCCAAGCGATGGCAGCGATATTAGGAGGGATACAGGCAATGAGTGTTACGCCCTACGATGAAGTATTAGCCATCCCCACTTTAGATGCGCATACAATGTCAATAAGAGCACAGCAAATTCTGGTTGAAGAAAGTGGCATAGGGAATACAGTAGATCCTTTAGGAGGCTCCTACTGTATAGAGTGGCTTACTAACGAGATTGAAGACAAAGTACGGGAATATTTCAAAAAAATTGAATCTTGGGGCAATGATGGAACGGTGCTGAGTGGACTTACTGCGGGGGTAGAGAAAGGACTCGTTCAAAGCGAAATCAATGAGGCTGTTATCAAAAGGCAAAGGGCTATAGAAGGTGGGGAGAGAGTAATGGTTGGAGTTAATAAGTACACTGTGGAAGAGGAGATTTCTCCACAGATATTCAGGGTTGATCCAGTGTATCGCAAGGAGAAAATAGAAAAGTTGAAAAAGTTCAAGGAAGAAAGGGATAAGCAAGAGGTAAGTAGGGCCTTGAAGGAATTAGCTCAAGTTTGTAGGACTAATGAAAATGTTATGCCTGAGCTAATTGAGGCAGCAAAGAAAAGAGTAACTTTGGAAGAGGCAATGAATGTATTTCGGGATGTATTTGGTGTGCCAGAGTTTTGGAAGGGCAGGAGGATGACAAAGTAGCTAAGGAGGCAGGAATGCAAAGAAAACCGCGGATACTAATGGCCAATATCGGATTGGATGGACATGAGATGGGGGCAATAGTAGTATCAACGGCATTGAGAGACGCTGGCATGGAGGTTATTTATTTGGGTTTATGCCAAACTCCGGAGAATATTGTTGAGACTGCTATTCAAGAGGATGTAGACGTTGTCGGGATAAGTAGCATGTCAGGAGTGCATGACGAGGTGATGCCAATAATAGTAAATTTATTGAAGGAAAAAGGAGTTAATATCCCTATCATTATTGGTGGTATTATCCCTAAAGAAGATATCCCGCAGCTTAAGCAAGTCGGCGTAAAAGGTGTGTTTAGTCCTGGGACACCTACAAAGCAAATAATAGAATTCATCCAATCTATCGTGGAGGAGTAAAAATGGGAGATATTACCCATAGTAAGAATCTAGAAAAGCTGGAAGATTACAAAAGGAGGCGGGAGCACATTTTGCAGATGGGGGGTTCCAAAACAATCGAGGAGCGCCATAAGAAGGGACAAATGTCAGCGCGGGAAAGGATAGATTATTTCTTTGCCCCCGGCACCTTCACTGAAATAGGATTATGGGTTAAGCATAGACAGACTGCTTTTGGGATGGATAAGAGGGAGGTTCCTGCTGAGGGGATTATAACTGGTTTTGGCAAGGTAAATGGCAGATATGTTGTCGCTGCTAGTGAAGATTATACATCCATGGAGGGAACTTTTGGTGAGTATCATGGTCTGAAATATGTTCGAGCCATTGATTTTGCTAAAGAGAAGGGATTGCCATTTGTTAATATGGTTGATTCCGGGGGCGCTCGACTCCAAGAGGGAGCGGATGTCTTGGAAGCGTATGGTTGGCTATTCAGGGCACAGGACCTCGCTTCAGGCATAGTTCCTCAAATAGCTTTATTGATGGGTCCTTGCTTGGGGGGACAAGGTTATAACCCTGTAATGCAAGATTTTCTCATCCAAGTTAGACCTACGGGCTTCATGGGCATTGCTGGTCCTGCCTTTGTCAGAACGCAAACTGGGGAGGAAATCACACTTGAGGAACTTTCTGGATGGAAAGCTCACGCCATCAAATCAGGGCAGACGCATATCGTAGCTGAGGATGATAAGGACTGCCTGGATAAAGCAAAGGAGCTTTTGTCTTTTCTTCCCTCCAATAACAAAGAGAAGCCACCTCGCATTGAGACAAACGATGCCCCGGAGAGAATAATTCCCGAGTTAGATACATTGTTGCCTGAGCAACCAACTCAAGCCTACGATATGCATAGGATAATAGAAAAGGTAGTAGATGATGGCCATTTTTTTGAAATAATGAAATATTACGCCAGGAATATAATAATTGGTTTTGCTCGGTTTAATGGACGTCCAGTGGGTATAGTGGCAAGCCAGCCAATGGTAATGGCAGGAGCTATAGATGTTGATGCCTCAGACAAAGGAGCAAGGTTCATAAGGTTTTGTGACCTGTTCAATATTCCTTTGGTTGCTTTTCAAGATTCTCCTGCTTTTATGATAGGCTCTGAGCAGGATTGGAAGGGCATTCTGCGTCATGCTGCTAAGATGCTTTTTTCCTGGTCCAATGCCAGTGTGCCCTTGATTTCAATCATGGCGAGGAAAGCCTACGCTGGTGCTCATTATGGGATGCTGGATAAAAGCATTGGGGCTGATTTCGTCTTTGCTTGGCCCATTGCTCGCATCACAATTGTTGGTGCTGAAACTGCAGCCAGCGTTATTTTTGCCAGGGAGATAAGGGAGGCGAAAAATCCACAGGAGGTACGCGCAAGGAGGATAAAGGAGTTTTCAGAACTCTATGAGAACCCGTATCGTGGTGCCGAGCGGGGCTATATTGATGATGTAATAATGCCCCAGGATACTAGAAAAATGATAAATAAGGCATTAGACGTTTTGGAAAATAAAACCGTGACCAGACCATGGAGAAAATACTCTAATATTAACCTATAGTAAAGGAGAGGACGATGGATTTTAGTTTTATTGAGGAGCAAGAGAAATTTAGGCAAGAGGTTCGTTACTTTTTAGAAGGAGAGATAAGGCAAGGATTCTGGGAACCAAGTTGTGATGCCTGGATTCAAGCCTATAACCCGGAGTTTACTAAAAGGGTGGCGCAGAGGGGCTGGATTGGCTTAACCTGGCCCAAGGAATATGGTGGGCAATCTCGCAGCTATATAGATCGACTTATCCTTACCGAGGAGATGCTAAGGTACGGAGCACCAGCAGCTTGCCACTGGTTTGCCGATCGCCAAGTAGGCGGCTCCATCCTTACTTTTGGTACTGAGGAGCAGAAGAAGGAGTTATTGCCCATGATTTTGACAGGGGAAGCTTATATTGGTTTGGGAATGAGCGAAACCGAGGCTGGCTCTGACTTAGCATCACTGCAAACTAGAGCTGTTGAGGACGGAGACGATTATATAATTGATGGACAAAAGACTTGGACTAGCGGTGCTTCATTTGTAAATTATTTCTACTTGGTAGCTAGAACAGACCCAGAGGCACCAAAGCATAGGGGCATCAGTGAATTTATCGTCCCAGCAGACTCGCCTGGAATTAATCGCATCCCCATGATAGATATTACTGGTACCGAGGCTTGGAATGATGTTTTCTTTGACGGAGTGCGCGTCACAAAAAGATATTTAATAGGAGAGAAAAACCGTGGCTTTTACCAAATCCTTCACCAGCTCGATTATGAGAGAAGCGGGATGGAGCGACTCATGGGCAATTATCCCCTCTTCGAAGCCGTTATCCATTTCGTCAAAGAAACCACCATAGCTGGAAAACCTTTGTCTCAGGATACTTTAATCCGTAATAAACTAGCACAGCTTCAAATCGAATTTGAAGTCGGGCGCCTGCTTATTTATAGGGTAGCTTTGGTTATGGACGAAGGCCGTGCCCCCAATTGGGAAGCTGCCATGTCCAAAGCATATGCCACTGCCTTTGAGCAACGTCTAGCTAACGCAGCTACAGAGATTCTCGGGCTCTACGGACAATTGGTAGCTGGCTCTAAGTATGTTCCAGTCGGAGGTCTGGCAGCCCATTCATATTTGGGCTCGAAGGGTTATAGCTTGCAAGCCGGAACTTCAGAAATCTTGAAGAACATCCTGGCCTCACGAGGACTGGGCTTGCCTAGCTAATAATTTTTGCTTATAGTTACCGCGAAAATCCTTAGTTCTCCCTCCCCTGGCGGGAGGGAGCTAGAGGGAGGGGGAAATTCACCCTCACCTAACCTCTCCCTTCAAGGGAGAGGAACTTTATAAAATATTATGCGGAACACTATAAATAGTTTAGATAGATAGGAGGGTAACGATGAATTTAGCTTTTTCGGAACCACAGGAAATGCTAAAGAAGGCAGCTCGTGACTTTTTAATCGATAAGTGCCCTAAATCAGCGGTTGAAGAGATGGGAAAAAGTGAGGAGGGCTATTCACCAGAGTTGTGGCAGGAAATGGCAAACTTAGGCTGGATGGGATTGGTAGTTCCAGAAAAGTATGGCGGCGGTGGCATGAATTTCCTCGATCTATCAATACTGTTAGAGGAAATGGGACGTGCTTGCCTACCCGGACCTTTTTTCTCCACAGTGGTTCTCGGTGCTTTGCCCATCTTAGATACTGGCAGCGAGCCACAAAAACAGGATTACCTACCTAAAATAGCCAGCGGCAAGACAATTTTCACCCTGGCTTTAACTGAGCCCAGTGCCAGATATGATGCTGCCTCGATCACAGTTAAGGCCATTCCCGATAATAGTGATTATGTTATCAATGGCACTAAGATGTTCGTTCCCGATGCTCATATTGCCGACTATCTGCTGTGCGTAGCCAGAACCAAGGAGCAGGCAGAACCTGAATTCGGAATCACAATATTCTTAGTAGATGCCAAGAGTCCAAATATAAGCTGTACAGTTTTAAAGACTATCGCCGGCGATAAGCTGTGTGAGGTTGTTTTTGACCAAGTGCGAGCAGCTAGGGGTAATATTTTGGGACAACTAGACCAAGGGTGGAATGGGGTGCAAAAGATAGTAAGGCGAGCAGCAGTAGCAAAATGCTGTGAGATGGTTGGCAATATTCAGCGAGTGCTGGAGATGACCATCGACTATGCTAAAGAAAGAAAGCAATTTGGCCGTCCCATTGGTAGTTTTCAAATTATACAGCATTATTGTGCCGATATGGCAACTGATGTTGAGGGTGCCAGGTTTAGCACCTACCAAGCAGCCTGGATGTTAAGCGAAGGGCTTCCATGTGCCAAAGAAGTAGCCGTAGCTAAAGCCTGGCTGGGCGAAGCTTCTCAGCGTGTTATCGCCTTGGCACATCAAATTCATGGTGCTATCGGCGTTACTATGGAACACGACTTGCAACTTTACACTAGACGGGCTAAGGCTGGCGAGCTTACTTTTGGCGATGCCAATTTCTACCGAGAAATAGTGGCCAATGAGATAGGGCTAATCAGTTAGGTTACCCAGTTTTGTTTCTAATGCCTTTTGTCTTAACGCTATTGTTAAATCCCCTCGAGTTCTTTCTACGACGCCACGTATAGCATCTGTAGTTCGCCTTAAGCCATGAGCCATTAATTCTGCGAAATCCATAGCCATCAAGATTCCGTAAATGCCGTCCATTATAGCTAGCAGCTCCTCACAACGAGAAAAGTCCCCTCGCCTTAGATTATCTAGTATGTAGCGTCTAAGCTCACCCACGGATTCACCCAGCCCATCAAGGTAGGCAGCATAATCCACACCCAATGTTTCAGGCCTTGGCAGGTCCTCTTCAGCAATTAAGGCTAAAGTTATACATGCCTCAGCGAACTCCTTTTGAGCGTCATGAACAAAACCTGAGTGAAGTAACTTACCATGCCTGGCTAGCTTATGGTTCATGTCTTGAATTAATTTGGCAGACTGACTGAGAAGTTGCCTAGCCTCATCTTGTTCTCCACGATGTGCAGCACGTATGGAGGTAGCGCTATAGCGGATTATCTGACGGCAACTACGCAAGGCTTCCTCTCGTGCCTCATCCTCAGCCTCGAAGTAGGGGCGAAGCTCCGTAGCAATAACCTTCAAATCTTCTATTGGCTTTGCCATTTCTCTAACTTTACATCCTAAACTTAGGAATTTGGATTTTGAGATTAGGATTTTTTGCTAAGTCCATCTTTGCGATCAATTGTTGCACCACCTCCTTTACATCTTCCTGCCCCAAGACAGCGCTAATTACAGCTATAGAATCAGCACCGGCAGCCACCACTTGTGGAATGTTACTTTGGCTGATGCCACCAATGGCTACCAAAGGAGCCAATACTGCCTGTTTGACTTCCTTGAGCCTATCTATCCCCACCACAGTAGCCTCTTTCTTGGTCGTTGTGGGAAATATGGAGCCCACAGCAATATAATCCGCCCCTTGGCTTTGTGCCTTTATCGCTTGAGCCACTGTGGTAACAGAACAACCAGTTATTTTATCTATGGGCAATTCCTTCCGGATGATAGGCAAGGGTAAATCTCTCTGACCAATGTGAAGCCCGTCGGCATCAACAGCCAAGGCTAAGTCAAGATAATCATTTATTAGGAATAAAACATTTGACTTACTACAGAGGTTCCTAATTTTTTGAGCTATGGGCAGTAATTCTCCTTTGTTCCCCTGCTTATCACGAAGCTGGATTACCTTGACACCTCCACGAATAATTTGGCTAGCAATATCCAGTTCATTCCTGCCAGCTAGAACCTGCCTATCCAGAATAACATAAAGCCCTGTTAGCCGTTTTATTTTGTCCTGACGTAATATTTTGGAAATCAATTTTTTCTCTAACTCATAAAGGTTAAACCTCGCTTGCTCAAACTTGGCCGAATCAGTAGCTAAACTTATCTCTGGCAATTTGGCTAGCTCCTCTATCACGCGTAGGGATTCCTCCACCCTTTTAGCATTAGCTGTAATTAAGTCAGGCAAGCCCTGTGGTGAAGTTGCTTCGACATGGGCGCCAACATCGTGTTCTGAGTTCCTTTGAGATAAGAGCTTTACATTTAGCGATTTAGTCTCCCGGGCTAAATCATGGCGTATAGCTCTTAACTGTTGACTCAGTGTAACATCATTAAGGAGAAAGCGAGCGATATCCTCCAGGAACCTCAAGCCCTCGCCTGACCTGTTGAGGTTAGCATCAATGATACGCAGCGGTTGGGGAGGCACTTTGCAAATCCTTCAGCGGCTCAGGCAATACGCCTTCCCTTGCCGCTTGAATCTCCTCTTTGACTTGAGAGGGCAATTCTTGACCCATTTGTTGAAATCTCTTCTCTACCCAGCGACCAATATTGCGAGGATCCTTGTAATAATCCTCACCGGGGTGCATCGTTGGCTCACCACTCTCCTCCCACACAGTCTGCAATGATTTGTGGTAAGCAAAGCCCGAAATAGCACGGGAAAGGTTGGTGCTACCACAAAAGGGGCATTTAGGGGTAAAAGGAGACGAGATATCCCTTATTAGGAAACTTGATTTTCTGTGGCAATTTTGGCACATAAATTCGTAGATAGGCATAGGCTCCCTCCTCAGTCGCTTGCTGTGGTTTTGTCTTCCTCGCCTATAGATTCCTTTCTTCTCTCCTCTATTTGCTTAGCAGGCCACTCCCCCCTCTCCATTCTCTCCGTTATCTCTTCATATTCAGGAGTAGCTTTCTCACCTCCACTCATCCGCCTATTCCATTCAGCCAACGCTCTAGGATCGTTGCGCATCATGCCTCGTGTTAGCTCACGGTCAGAAAGTATATCTTCGTAAACATCTTTGTATATTTTATGCATGGAAAAGGTGGAAAATATCCGCTTGAGCTTGCTACTCCCGCAGCGAGGACAGGAAGGTGAGGAAGAGAACTCCCGTTGTAATAAACTAATAACTCGCTGGCACGACTCACACCAGTATTCATAAATAGGCATCTTTTCTTATTTAGAGTAATTACCTTGTTCCGCTTATCTAAGCAAATTTTATCATATCTGTCTATCTCGGTGAAAACAACTTGGCCAAAAGAAGAGATGAGCTAAAGATATCTTCTAAACCAATTCTACCCAAGCTGTCACCCTGAGCACCAGCGAAGGGTCTCAGAGATTCTTCGTCTGCAGCTCAGAATGACAACTAAGGATAACCTGGCTCTTTACCCAGAACGGCCACTGCCGCTACCTGAGGAGGTCCACCAAAGGTTTGTGATATGCCAAGCCTCACATCTTTCAATTGGCGTTCAGGTAGCTGAGCTTTACCTTGCAGCTGTTTATAGACCTCGTAGGTCATCCTTAAGCCGCTAGCACCTACTGGGTGGCCAAAGCACTTTAATCCTCCATCAGTGTTTACTGGGAGCCCACCTGTAAGTTCAAAAAAACCGGAATCAATGTCCTCCTTGGCTTTGCCTTCTGGGCTAAAGCTGAGATTTTCATAAAGCAACATCTCAGTGCTGGTGAAGCAGTCATGAATTACGGCGACGTCAATTTGCTCCCGAGGGTTTGTTATTCCTGCTTGCTTATAAGCTCGCTCGGCGGATGTGATGACCTCTTCAAAGTGAAGCCAGTCAAAACCGGGACGATCAAAAGGAAGCATAGAAGCAAACCCTGTACTTATGCCTTTTATGTAGATAGGGTCGTCTCTATATTTCTTAGCATCCTTTGCCGGAACCAAGATAGCTGCTGCCGCTCCATCACTGTTGCCACAACAATCAAAAAGCCCCAAAGGCCAGGCAATAATAGGAGCATTTAATACTTGCTCCAAAGTTATCTTATTGCGAAAGTGTGCCTTGGGGCACATGCTACCATTATAATGGTTCTTAACTGCGATCTTACCAATAGTGCGCTTCCCTTCTTCAGGACTCAGGTTATGGGTGTAGAAGTAACGAGGAGCGATCATGCCAAAAGCGCCTGGGGCTGTGCGGCGCGCTTCCAGCACTGGGTCATATCCTCGTCCTGAACCTAAACCAGGAAAGCCAGTATCCTTGAGCTTCTCCACACCTAAAGCCAAAACTACATCATACATGCCACCGGCAATAGCGAAGCAAGCTTCCCTTAAGGCATCATGGCCGGTGATGCACCAATCCTCTACTCGGGTTATGGGAATACCATGCAATTTCAATGCCGTGGATAAAACAGTAGCACCTATACCAATTATCGGTTGAGTAACAGTTCCAAACCACGCTGCTTGAATATCTTTGGGCTCAATACCAGCATCCTCATAAGCTTCATAAGCAGCCTCTATAGCTAAATCATCAAGGCTAGCTTCCCACCTCTCACCAAATTTGGAGCAGCCCATGCCTACTATGGCAACCTTATCCTTTATATTCTCCATCTGCCTTGCCTCCTTTTACCAATGAGGCTGTTTAATTTTGGGCATTTTGGAAGCCTCCAAGTTTTTGTAGTTGCCTTGGGTAATCAGGCTCAGTCGCCCAATAAATTGGGCAACTACATTTTTAAACAGCCTTCCAATACTTCATCTAATAGGCCGACATTTCCAATAATAATTATACATCCCCGCTCCTTCATACATCCTTCTAAAAGTCATCTCAACTGGCGTGCCTATAACAACCTTATCCGGGCCCGGGTCACAATCAGTCATAAGACAATAAAGTCTAGCATTGCCCAATTCAGATTCAACTACGATTTGAGGCACCACAGGGTCGTCACTTCTACCAGCTAGCTGATCCAAGGTATAAGTAAAAACTTTACCCTTCTTGTCAGAAAGCCTTACTTCTTCATAATTGTCCTTAGACCGGCAGTTATAACACACACGCTGTATCGGAAAAGCGATAGTACCACAATTTTTGCATTTGCTCCCGTGGCAGCGAATGCTCCAATTACGAGTTTGCCAGGTCTTGGTTGCCGCAGGCAAAGTGCGAAATGGCTCACCTGGCTGAGGCTCTAGCATTCCCCGATAGCTGAGATATCTGGCATAGCCAGGGAGCGACATCTTGGAGTCCAAGAAACCTTTCACTCCCCGCCTACTACCTTTTATCTTCTCTATTTCATCGGTAACCTGAAGAAGGAAGGCATCGCTACCATTACCATAACTAGCTAGAAGAAGCTTATCGCCTGGTTTAGCTTCCTCCAAAGCAGCTACTAACATAAGCAAGGCATGAGCACAACCTGAAATGCCTATATTGCTGATTAAAAGGTCTTCAAGCTGTGTTTTGACATCGAACCCCAAGCTGCGCGCTAACCCCTGCTGAGCTCTTACCGTGGGAGCATAAAATATAGCTTTAGTGACATCTTGCGGCGAGAGATTTTGCCTCTCCATTAGGCCAGAAATTGCCTTCCTCATATTCTCAGTATAACCATGTTCTATAATGAAGCGCTCCTCCCAGGACTGAACATAACTATCCTTGTCTAGCCTCCACACATCATACAATTCGTTACAGAGGGAATAACTGCCTTCCACAGTAACAGCAGGTTTGGCAGTATTGCCAATTAATAAAGCCGCTGCGGCATCACCGAAGTTCTGTTCATAATCAGAGCGAGGGTAACCTATACGGCAATCAGAAGCGGTTACTAATACATTTTTGGCAGAGCCACT
>Ga0209121_10004834_pt1 | contig 12432 bp, 11 predicted proteins | sample Cruoilmetagenom3_FD_187292 | JGI IMG/M metagenome (GOLD analysis project Ga0209121, IMG submission 187292) | Oil polluted marine microbial communities from Coal Oil Point, Santa Barbara, California, USA - Sample 3 (SPAdes) (version 2) | ecosystem: Environmental > Aquatic > Marine > Oil seeps ... | reverse complement strand
TAACTAAATGCTTACTATAACAGGAGGGTGATACATTTAAAATATTGAATATCATAAATGTATGTATTTAATTAGTGGAGACGCCGGGACTACCTAATGATATTTATCAATCTATTTATTAGATAGTTGTGTTATTATAAAAAATAATACTCACCGATTAGCTCACCTAAATTAGTTTTTTTAAGAAATTATATTATTTGCGTCCTTTTAGCTCAGGTTGAATCTCGAGTGCTTAAAAACTGAAGAAATATACTTTAGTTTCTTCAATTACAACATTTTCTGTCAATAAATATTTTTCTCATTTAATTGGATTTGGTATTAAATCTGCTCAAACGTATTTCATATTTTTTCTAAATTTCTATATCTCATTTTAATTTACAATTTTTAAAAAAAATATAGAAACGGAAGGCAATGGAATTAAAATTAACTAATTGATACTCGGAATTAATTATAGTTATTTGTTAAAATGTACTCGCCGCTTAATTCAATAAAATTTTACTCTTATTAAATATTAACTACACTTCACTTGCCTATTTTTACAGTCAGTAAGTTTAGTTAAATTCTCGTTGTTTTTAGAACCATTTTTTTGATAAAAACGCATTCCTAATATTATAAATATTGTTTACGTTATAACAACTTACCAATAAGCACAGGTTAAATATTTTTATTTTTGAAATTACCTTATTATATCTTAGAGGAGTATCATTTTTTAATTTCAGTTTAACTAATTCTATATATAATTGACTAACCTACTTTAGGTAGCGAAGGAAAACGTCTTATATAGATTAATGAATTAAGACACAAAAGTAAGGGCAGTCCTTACTTTTTTTATGTCTGAAAATTCGCTAGCCAAAATAGATTATGCTAACTTTGATTAAGCGAACTAAACTTGATTTTTTAACTAATAAACTTGATTCATCACAGCAAAACAGTATGGCTATTATCTATTCGTGTTTTATGGAAGACTCCAATAATTTTAGAACAAATTAACACCAAATTATGAACCTAAGAATTTAATATTAGACGCCTTAAATATAACCTGTAAAACAAAATAACAATGAAAGTATTAATTCTTTTAATAATAAGTGTTGTGACATTTCAAAATCAAAATAACAAAAACTTAAAAATGGGAAAAGATTCAAAAAAAACAGAAATATTTTATAATGATAAAAGTAAATCAATTGTTGAAACTAAAGATGGATTTACGAAAGTTATAAATCTAACTAAAGATGGGAATAGGACTGAAGTTCTGGAGGGAAAAAAAAAGCATAAATACTATGTTAGATTTATTAGTAAAGAGATGACTTCAAAAGGGCTCGAAATAATAGGAGTGTCAAAAACAAAATCTTCATATATAAAGGTGTAGGTTTTAAAATTACATCAAAATTTTTATCAAAACGAAAATCCCAAGTATGATAAAAGAGAAATACTTTTTTATTTTTTTACTTTTTGTTATAAACTTAATTAGCGCTCAATATACAGTAAAAGGCAAAATAGCTGATTTTAATAACCAAGAAACTATATCTTATGTTAATGTGATTTTAAAAAAATTCAATGACAATACATTTTTAAATGGAGAAATAACAAATGACAAAGGGGAGTTTGTTTTTCTAAATATTAATGAAGGGAAATATATTTTAGAGATAAGTTTTATTGGATTTGAAAAGACTAGTAGAACTATAGAAGTAAATGAAAATCTAGATATTGGAATTGTCTTTTTAAAAGAAAGCTTAACAACTTTAGATGGAGTTGAAATTAAAGCAAGTAAACCACTGATAAAGCGTGAGGTGGATAGATTAGTTTTTAATATCGAAGCTAGCCCATTAGCTTCGAGTGGGAGTGCATGGGATGCCATTATGAAATCTCCGAGTGTAAGTTCCGATTCTCAAAGTAACCTTAGAGCTTTTAATAAAAGTGCAAGTATTATGATAGATGGCAGGTTACAACAATTAGATCCAGAAAGTTTAAGTGATATGTTGCGGGGATTGTCAGCAGAAAATATTATTGAAATTGAGATAATAACTGTCCCACCTGCAAAATATGCAGCAAGTGGAGGAGCCTTAATAAATATTGTGACTAAAAAAAAACGAAATAATGGTTATTCAGCATCCATAAATTCATATTATGAACAATCAAAATATTCTAGACAGCAAATAGGGTTGAATTTTATTTCAAAAATTAAAAAATTAGATTTTAATTTTAATTATAACTATTTGGATGGAGCTTATAGAAATTTGAATGATGAAAATATATTTTATCCAGAAAATGGTAATCTATGGAAATCTAATAACAATACAAAAACAAAGAAAAATTCAAATGTTTACACATCTTCTTTATATTATAACATAAATAAGAAAAACATAATTGGTATTGAAATTAGCGGTTTTCTTCAGCAAAATAAAAGTAATCAATTTGTCGAAACTGAAATATTTAACTCTTTAGAAATTCCCGACTCGACCTTAATAAATCAAAACACTCCGAAATCTAAAAAAACATCTAACTCAATAAATTTCAACTACAACAGGAAAATAAATAAAAACGGAAATTTCAGCCTAGATTTTGATTACACAAAGTATAATTCAAAAAATAATCAAGATTTAAAAACAAATTCTTTAGATGTAAATGAGAATGAAAAGTATTTTTCAATTTCTCAGATTGGATCTAATCAAGATGTTCTAATTAAGTCTATAAAATTTGACTACACACATAAACTAGGGGATCATTCTAGAATTGAGGGAGGTGCTAAATTAAGCAGTATTAAAACGGAAAATAGAATTTCGTTTAGAGATTTTATAGATAATAATTTTGTAAATAATGATTTACGATCCAATGAATTTACATACGAAGAGTTTAATAAGGCCGCATACGTTAGTTTTAATTCTAAGATTAATAAAATTGAATTTAAAACAGGTGTTCGGTTTGAATTTACAGACAACGAAGGTGTATCATTAAATTTAGAAGAATCCAATAAGCAATCTTATTTACAGGTTTTTCCTGTGATGTCTTTACTCTATAATTTAACAGATGATTCTACATTAGATTTTGAATATAATAGAGGTATAGCAAGACCAGGATATTGGCGATTAAATCCATTTAGATTTTACATAACCCCTTATTCATATTTAGTTGGTAACCCTTTCTTAAAACCATCTATTTCAAATTCTTTTGCAATATCCTACGTGCATAAAAATAAATATGTTTTTGTTTCTTACTATAACAAATGGAAAGATGATTTCACACAAATTACAGTTCAAAATCCAAACGATGAAACTCTTTACTATACACAAGAAAATCTTGGGAGATCTGAAGATTTTGGGCTTTATTTTATTTTACCTCTTAAAATAAATAGTTGGTGGAACTCGAATATTGACCTTGAATTATCAAGGAAAATTGACGCATCAAATTATATAAATAGCAATTTTAGATTTACGAATAATAAATTTTATATCACATCAAATAATATATTTTCTATTTCAAAAAAAAAGAATTGGACAGCTGAACTTAGTGGATGGTATAACAGTTCAAATTTACAAGGGTTATTTAAATCTAATTCTACTTTCGATGTTTCAGTTGGAATGCGAAAATACTTTTATTCAAAAAAGTTAAGTCTGTCTTTAGCTTTCTCTGATATATTTTGGAGAAATGCCACTAGAACTTTTGTTGACTTTGAAAATCAAAATTATAATTTCTTATCAAGAAATTCTACTCAAAAAATAAGATTTGCTATTAGTTACAAATTAAATAATAAGAACCATAAAAAAATAAAAGAAAGGGAAGGCATTAAAGAGGAAAAAGAAAGACTTAAAAATTAATGTTATTTCATAATCAATATTTAAAAGGGGTTCTACATACCCTTAATATTTAAATGTAGTGCCTAAAATTCCCGGCATAATAGGGGATTAATATAAATATAATTTTTTTTACTATGAGTAAATTTAATTTAGGCTTTAGCAAAAATAAGGCCACAGCTGTAAAAAATGCTTTAGCAGGCATGAAGAATGAAACGCTTTTAGCAATTTCTCAAGAGTTTATCGGAGAAGATGCTATAACTGGAGGAGAATGGGTGAAAGTTAAACACAAAACTTCTTTCTCAAAAGCTGGTTCGGTAGAACAAGAATAGCTTTTCATTAGAATTTTGGGGTGTTTGTTCAATTTTTTATGAGCACCCCTGTTTTTTTAATTTTAAAAAGTATAATAAATATGGTAAATATTGATGAAAATGTAAAATGCTCAGGAGCTGTAATTAAAATTGCTAGCAGATGCAATATAAACTGCACTTATTGTTATATGTACAATCTTGGCGATGAAACCTTTAAGTTACAGCCAAAGATTATGAACGAAGAAACGATAAATGCATTATTAAATAAGATTAAACTTCATTGTTTAGTTGAAGATATAAAAAAATTTCAATTTATACTGCATGGAGGAGAACCTCTCTTAGCCGGAAAAGATTTTTTTAAGAATTTTATTAAAAAAGCGAACAATTATTTATTGCCTGAAATTACGCCTACATACCATATCCAATCTAATGGAATACTTATAGATAAAGAATGGTGTGATTTATTTAAAGAGTATAAAGTAAATGTTGGAATAAGTTTAGACGGTGTAAAATCGGTAAACGATCAATATAGAGTTGATCATAAAGGTAGAGGCACATACGATAGTGTTATCAAAGGGATAAAAATTGTTCAAGAAAACAATCTTGGATTAGGGATGCTAACGGTTATTAATATTGATGCTAATCCTGTCGAACTATATGAACATTTAAAATTATTAAAAATAGACAATGTTGATTTTTTATTACCTGATTATACACATGACAATTTGCCTTCAGGAATAACTGAGACTAGTTATACAAGAGAAAGTACCCCCTACGCTGATTGGTTAATAAGTATTTTTGAAATATGGTTTACAGATAAAGATAAACTAGATATACGACTCTTCAAATATTGTGTTTGCTTACTTTTAGGCGGAAAAATTAGTTTTGATTACTTAGGAACATCTAACAACAATGTTTTAGTAATTGAAACAGACGGAGGAATTGAGCCAGTAGATTCACTAAAAATATGTGGAGATGGGTTTACTAAAATGAATGCTAATGTTTCTACACATGAGTTTTCAGAAGCACTCAGTGCACCATTAAGTAAGATGTATCATTTAAGCAAAAAGAAGATTCATAAGCAATGTACAGTTTGTCCTTTAAAAGAAATTTGCGGAGGGGGCTTCTTGCCTCATAGGTATAGCGAAAAAAATGGATTTAATAACCCTTCTGTTTATTGTGCTGACCTTATTAAGCTTTTTACTCATATTAATAATAGAGTGATAAAAGAGTTCAGTGAGGAGCAAAGGGAGGAGTTTGGAAATTCTGGCTCAATAAGTATTAAAGATATAAAAAATGAAATTAGAGAATCTTTAAAAAATGTTAAAGAACCAACTTATGTCGAGGAATTAGAATTTTTTAAAATTGAAAAAGCAATGTAATGGATATAGGAATTAAAATTCACATTTATGAAGAACCGGATAGACTTGAAAGGTTTTTTTTAAGTAATGGGACGGAACCATTAAGCGACTCTTCAATAAATTCATACTATAAAAAACACATAAGAAAAGCAAGAAAGCCTTGGAGAATTCTAACGAATGATGAATTAGACCAATTAATTCTTGATACTTTTGATGTAGATTATAGACATAATATAGGGATAATTAAAATTCCAGAATATATACAAGATCGATTCAATAAATTAAAGATTATTAATACATATAAGGACTTGGATGAGATAAAAAAAACGAATTCTACTATGTATTTGGAAGCCTTAGATTCTTTAAATGAATACTTTGAGAAGTACCTTTTTTCAGATGAAAAGATTCACAAGATTGGATTTCATATTGGGAGCCCAAATAGAGAAGCTGCAACAATGAACGAGAACGGTACTTATACAGGGTTTCATGTAGATTATTGGGATGAACTTTCATTATCAAAAATTGAAACAGCAACAAATAGGATCTGTGTTAATTTAGGTCAAAATGATAGATTTTTTCTATTTATAAACCTTACGTTGAAACAAATTTATATTAAAATAAATGTTGCTAATAAAAAAGCGTTTCATGAATATGATAATCAAGAATTATTACGTCTTTTTTTTAACTTATTTCCAAACTATCCAGTGATAAAAATAAGAATAAAACCATATGAAGCTTATATCGCTCCTACGGAAAACATGATACATGATGGTAGTACTGAAGGGAATCATTCAACAGATATTACTTTGACAACAAGAGGTTATTTTCAGATTGGAATAGAATGATTTTATGAAAAAAGATATTACTAATAAACTAGAAGCAAAATCATATGACAACCCTTGCGTAATATTTTCTAATGGTATCGGGGATCATTTTCTGGTTTTACCGACTATTAGAGCTTTGTCTTATTTTTTTAAAGGCAACTTAACTTTAATTTGTGAAAAATATAGTTTCGCTAAAGAAATTTTTTATGGGATTAAGTTTAAAAAAATTATAGGTATTCGTTTTTGGGAGGAAGATGTTGGAAGGAGATTTGATTCTCAACTTCTTTTAAATGAAATTAACGACTGTGATTTACTGATATCTTTAAATCCATGGGGGGAAGATTTAGATATAACCGATTTGTTAAAGTCTTTAAAATTGAAAAAATCTGTTGGGTTTTATAAAAGGTTTGAATTGGCTATTCCATTTGATTTAAAAAAACATAACATAGATTTAAACTTTGATATAGCCAAATCTATTGATTCATCTTTAAATATTGACCATTTCACTTACCCACCTATAATAGGTGAAGATTTTAATATTCTTAGAGAGAGATTATCAAAAAAAATTCCTGATTCCATAAAATTATTAGCACTACACACCGACACTAAAGAAGATAAAATGTGGAGAAATGAAGGGTATCTCGAGGTATTAGAAAAAATTATTGAAAAGTACCCTAATATAGGAATAGTAATAGTCGGCGAAGAAAGTATAAATGTCGAGAACAGTGCAATAAGAGATAATGTTTTATTTTTTTCAGAAACTACATTACCTTTTCGTATAGCCTGTGCTATTGTTTCAATTTCAAACTTCTTTTTAGGAATTGATTCTGTTTTTCTTCATGTTGCAGATTTTTATAGGATTCCAACAGTAGGTCTCTTTGGACCAACATCTGATGTAGAGTTTGGTTCTAAATTTAGTGAAAATGAAAATATTCAAGCGAAAGAAGGAGATATAAGTAAAATAACTGAGATAGAAGTATTAAAAGCATTAAATACTATAATTATTAATATGTCATAAATTATTACTATTTCATGATTTTCTTTATGCACTGTTTTTGAGTCTTAAAAAAACCCCCTTGATCAACGATTTTAGAGTAAAAATGTAATTTAATATGTTTAAAGTATTCAATAATAGTTTTCCCTTTTATCATCAGAGAGATCGAATGGATTGTGGTCCAGTCTGCTTAAAGATGATTTCCAAATATTATGGTAAAGACTATTCATTAAATTTTTTCAGAAAAATATGTCATCTTGACAAAGAAGGGGTTAGCATAGGAAAATTAACTGATGCATGTGAGGTTTTGGGCCTTGAAACAATGAGATTGAGAATTTCGTTAAATGAGCTTAATGAACTATGTCATCCCCCTTGTATACTTCATTGGAATCATGATCATTTTGTCGTTCTTATAGAAATTAAAAAAGCTTCTAAAGAATATATTATAGCTGATCCAGGTCATGGCATAATAAAAATATCTAGAAAAGATTTTATTAAAAGTTGGGTGAATGGTAGTGATGACAAAGGTATAGCATTCCTTTTGGCTCCAACGGATGCTTTTTACAAATCTAATTTAGATGAAACGCCTAAAAAATCAAATTGGGAGTACGTTTTAAGCTATATTAAGAAATATAAAAAGCACCTAATTCAATTATCATTAGGAGTATTTTTCGGTAATTTACTATCCTTATGTTTTCCATTTTTAACCCAAATTTTAGTCGATGAGGGAGTGGTTGGAAAAAATTTGAGCATAATAATATTGGTTATATTATCTCAATTCGTGTTATACATTGGCGAAATGATGATTGAACTGATTAGAGGTTGGCTATTATTGCATGTTAGTACAAGAGTTAGTATTTCAATTGTTTCTGATTTTCTTATGAAAATTATGCATCTACCAATTAAATTTTTTGACACTAAATCCACAGGCGATATAACTCAGAGAATTCAGGATCATGAAAGAATTGAAGATTTTTTGACGGGATCCTCTATTAATGCGATATTTTCTATATCCAATATCTTATTGTTATCCCTAGTAATACTTATTTATAGTTCTACAATATTTATAATTTTTATAATACTAAGTTTAGTTTCCATATCATGGATTTTTCTATTTCTAAAAAAAAGAAAATTTTATGACTATGTTAAATTTCAGCATTTAAAGGAAAGTCAAGATGTTATATTCGAATTAATTAATGGCATGCAGGAAATAAAATTAAACGCTTGTGAAGATTCAAAAAAAGATCAGTGGGAAAAAGTACAAGTTGATTTGTTTAATTTACACTCAAAAACACTTAAGCTAGAACAATTCCAGAATGTAGGATTTAAATTTATTAATCATGTAAAGAATTTATTGATTACTTATGTCGCTTCTGTTGAGGTAGTTAGTGGGGATATGTCTTTAGGGATGCTTCTTAGTGTTTCCTATATAATTGGGCAAGCCAGCGCACCACTTAACCAGTTAATTCCATTTTTCAGATCTCTTCAAGATACCAGGATTAGTTTAGATAGATTAAATGAGATACATAGCCTAAAAAATGAACAAAAACCTCAATGTCAAAATTCAAAAAAATATATAAAAGGAGAGCTTAAAATTGAAAATTTATCTTTTAGGTATGGAGGACCTCGATCTCCTTTAATTCTTAATAATATTAACATGATTATTCCTGAAGGGAAAATCACTGCAATTGTTGGAACAAGTGGTAGTGGTAAAACAACATTACTAAAATTATTACTTAGATTTTATGAACCAACAGCTGGAAAAATATTTTTAAATGGTAATGATTTCTCTGAAATAAACCAAGAGGATTGGCGTAAAGAAAGTGGTATAGTTATGCAATCTGGATTCATTTTTTCAGATACAATTGAAAATAATATTGCAATGGGAACACAAAAAAATGAAAAACCTAATAAAATAGAATATGCCGCTAATATTGCTAATATAAAAGATTTTATAGAAGCAACTCCTTTGCGCTATAAAACAAAATTAGGAAATTCAGGAGGAGGTATTAGTATGGGACAACAACAACGTATTCTAATTGCTAGAGCTGTATATAAAGATCCTAAATATATTTTCTTTGATGAAGCCACTAGTGCATTAGATGCCAATAATGAAAGAGTAATAATAGAAAACCTTAATCAATTTTTTAAAGGTAAGACAGTTCTTATAATTGCACATAGACTTAGCACTGTAAAACATGCTGATCAAATTGTGGTATTAGAAAACGGTTGCATAACAGAAACTGGAAATCATGATGAGCTGGTTAAAAATAAAGGAGATTATTATAACTTAGTAAAAAACCAATTAGAATTAGGAAATTAAGAAACATCAAAAATGCCAGATACTAATAATCAGTTAAAGTCAGTTTTACAAAAGGAACCGAATTTTTGGATAAAAAATGGAATATTATTAATTGTTTGTTTTTTTATTCTTTGTTTCTTTTCATTAGGAGTTATATATTCTAAATATATTTATGTTAATAATAAAACTTTTAGCGCTAAGGTAATTAATGTTAATGAAATAAGTTATGATGAAGCTGAGAAAAATTATATATTGATGGTGTTTTTGGAACTAAGTAATGTCAATCTCAAGGATATTAATTCCACTAAAAAAATAATTTTACAATCTGATTCTACTAAAATTACAATGACTGTAGAAAAAGCGTATTATACTGATCTGGACAGCTCTAATTCAAGAATTATTAATTTGATAGTAACTACCCCAATATCTAATTTATCTGAGAATCGTATAGCTCTAAACAAACTTGATTTTGTTAAAATAACCCCTAAGAACAATAAAATTAAAGATTATTTCAATGCTTTTTAATTTTAGGGTTTAGTCCATTATTTTTTGTACCATCAAAGGTAAATTGTCTATTAGATTTGCTATGGGACTGTTATTTAAAAATGCAGCCCAAAATATTAATAACAACGGCATTTTAAATAAACCCTTTTTCTCTAGCTTTTTGCAACATTTCTTTGTCATATGGGCTTTCAGTATTAAAAATTTGTTTTATACGCTTTTTCCTTTTTTCAAGAGCAGGAAGAGAAAGTGATAAAACTTCAGGAAGATCCTTCATCATCGTACCAATGGAGAGTTCGTATAATAATTTTCTATCAATAGCATCTAATGAAAGGTCATTGGAAACCTCTTTACGAAGTAATTTTAATATTGTTTTACTATAATATGGGGAATTCACTATTATAGAGTTTATTGCCATTACTAAACTTTCTGGATTAATGTCATTTTTTGTTAAAAACCCAATTGGATTAATACTTTTAAAAATATTACGAACCCTATAATTGTCATTTAAAGTGGTTGATACTATAATTTTTGAGAAAGGTAATAATTTACTAATTTTTAACCCCAAGTCTTCACCTGAGACTATTTTGCCATCTTTTGAAGGAGGTAATCTTATATCAAGAAAAACAATGTCAAGATTCTTTTTGCTTGAGGAAAATTGATTTATTTTTTCATTAGCAGTGTCGCAATCATGAGCAACATTTATACTGAACGATATAGTATCATTATGTTTACTAATGTAATCAAGTGCACTTTTATAAGCACTGGTTATTAGCGGGTGGTCATCAATAAGCAAAACTACATATTCTTTGTTTTTCATTTTTCATTTTTTTAATGAAATGGAATCGTAAAATCGATGTTAGTTCCTTTACCAATTTCGGATTGAATACTAAACATCCCATTTAATTTTTGTATACGAGATTTCATGTTTTTAATTCCGATTCCTTTCTTTTTCTTTTTAATAGCAAAACCAACACCATCATCATTCACACTTACCATTAACTTGTTTTGAACAACTAAAAAGCATAGAACAACATTTTTTGCATCAGCATATTTGACAATGTTCTGTAATGCCTCTTGTATAATTCTATAAAGGTTTACTTTAATAATTTCGTCAATATTATTCCAAATAATATTTTTATCAATGTTCAATTGATATGCGAACCCACTCAAATGACTTTTATTTTCAACAAGTTGATTTAGTACATAACCAAAATGAATCTTAGAACTACTAAAATTGTCATTTAAATTATGTGAAACCTCTCTAATCTCTTCTTCAATAATTTGCAATTCATCTAAAAATGTTTTTTGCTTTTTTAAGGTTTCTTCACTTCCTTTAATATTTAAAAAACCTAAATTTAGTCGAACTCCAAAAAGTTTTCCAAGAATATTATCGTGTAGCTCTTGAGATATCCTATTGCGTTCTTTTGTTTTTCCCTCTTCTAATTTAATGTGTTGTTTTAGTGTTAAAACATAAACTTGTTCATTGGCTTTTTATTGTTCGGTTTCTAATAATAAATTTTTATTTCTTGAATTCTGAATATGAATATAATATATCAATGATAAAAAAAGTAGCACAACTAAACTAATAATTATAATCCATGTTTTTTGTCGAGATAGGTATTCCGTTTCTTCAATATACTCATCTGTTTCAAAGGCTATTCGTGTAAATCTATTCTGAATTTCACGTTCAAAATTTTGTAAGCTATCATTGTACTTAATATACTTTTCCAAATAGCCCTTTGCATCCTTTTCATTTAATATAGACAATAATTTTAGAGATGCTAAATAGTCTCGATTATTCTTTATTTTTTTAGCTAATATATTTGCATCTTTGGCATAATTGATAGCTTTTATGGTGTCTTTTGTCCTTTGAAAAAATTCAGCTAAATGCATTTTACTAACAATTATTCCTAAGTATTCATTTTTTATTGCTTTTGAACTAATATCTTCATTATCATTTTTAAGCCTTAAATGAGCGTCATAAACTTTAGACTTTAGAAAATCTAAATAAGTATTGAATGCCTTTACTTCTGATTTTGTACCTCTTAATTTTCCAGCTTCATGATTCCACTTCTTTGGATCTACCTTACGATGGATACTAATTTCACTTCTTTTACCATTTACAGTGATTCTCATATATACAGGCACTTTATGGTACTTGTCTAAATCACTGCCTTTAGGGTAAAATAAGATTGAAAAACCTGTAAATATATAATATACAGGTTTTTACATTATTTTAATGTTATTTAAGTGGAGACGCCGGGAATCGAACCCGGGTCCAAACAAGCAACCAAAATAGTTTCTACATGTTTATTTTTCGTTCAATTTTCGACTTAAAGCTGACCGAA
>Ga0209121_10004833_pt1 | contig 12436 bp, 11 predicted proteins | sample Cruoilmetagenom3_FD_187292 | JGI IMG/M metagenome (GOLD analysis project Ga0209121, IMG submission 187292) | Oil polluted marine microbial communities from Coal Oil Point, Santa Barbara, California, USA - Sample 3 (SPAdes) (version 2) | ecosystem: Environmental > Aquatic > Marine > Oil seeps ... | reverse complement strand
GTATTTTTCTTAGAACTTATTAGATATAATAACTATTACTTAATTTACAAAATCATAATTTTTTTTATTATAACACAAATTTTTAAAAAATCTAACTTTCGAATTGCCTCACTAAAAAAGTACTCCAAATTATTTTAATTATAACCTAATCTCCTCTATATTTAAAGATAGAAAATTATCTTTAGATATAGAGGCGGTAGAAGGGAATGTTGACTATGAGGCAGAAAAAGGCCGTAACCAGAGAATTGAGAGATCGATATCAAAGGCTATCTAAAAAAGAAAAGACCATCTTCTTAAGTGAATTTATCCAACTTACCAGATATAATCGCTCCTATGCCGCCAGAGCCTTAAGGATAAAAGAAGTATTGGGGTATCTAAATATAGCCGGTAAAAGGGTAAGATTGGTAAGAGATAAGAGATAGGAGGAAAAGAAAGAAAAAGAAGAAGATCTATGATAAGGAGGTGCTTACCACCTTAAAGGAGCTTTGGAAAATATGTAATTATATCTGTTCCAAAAGACTGGCCCCATTCTTACCATCTTTAGTATTATCAATTCTTTCTATTCAGTATCCCAAATTTACTAAATCCGGAACTTCTTCATATCCTGTCCGGGCAAAAAATTCCAAATCCTTTTTGTGAGGTCTTAGTTCCTCTAATTTGTAAATATTGTAGCCCAGCATATTCTCCAAAGCTATGATCGATTTTTCTTCTGCTTGCACTTTTTCCACAATATGTATATCTACATCTTTATTCGTAAGTAAAATATTATTAAACAATCCTCATCATTCTCCCCATTTCTTACTTAGACCTGATAGCAAGTTATAAAATTTATAAAAACCGATCACCCATAAATTCTATTACACTATCTTATTAAGGCAAATATATCAGATATTTTCCATTTTCAATCCTAGTTTAAATTATTTTTTTGCCAGGTTGATCGCTTTCATGTTATCCTTTAAATTTAAATAAACTTTTTTATATTCTTCAAAATATTTATCATATAACTCCTTATTTTTAAAATTAGGTTTAATAACCTTCTCATATTCTAACCATTCAGCTAATACTTCAGGATTATTAATTACACCTGTCCCTAAACCTGCTAATAATGCATCTCCCAGAGGAGCTTCTACGTTATCTTTAATAATTTTAATAGGATAACCAGTTACATCAGCAAAAATCTGAGGCCATACCAAAGATTTAGTTGCACCGCCAACCATAATAACTTCATTATCCAATTTTATATCAGTACTGGTTATTGTATCCATATTATGTCTTAATGCATAAGCCACACCTTCCATAAATGCTTTATAAAGGTGGCCTTTAGTGTGATAAAGACTGAGACCGAGAATTGTTCCTCTGGCATTACTATCCCAGATGGGACTTCTTTCACCCATAAAATAAGGTAATACTAACAAACCTTCTGAACCAGCAGGAATGTCTTTAGCTTCTAATTCCAACAAATTATAAGCGTCAATGTTTAGCTTATTTTCTACTTCCAATTCCTGACTACCAAAAATATCACGGAACCATCTAACTACGGCCCCGGCTGTAGCTGCTCCACCAAAGCTGTATACCTTGTTCAAGGGGTCAATTACATGAGGCATACTAACTAATTTTGAAGAGATATTAGTCTTCTCAGTTATAAAACCCCAACACATAGATGTACCAATCATGGCTACATGGTTTCCTTTTTTAAAAGCTCCTGCACTTAAAGTAGCTACTGCAGCATCAACTCCACCTGCAATTACTGATGTACCAACTTTTAAACCTGTCTTTTCTGATGCCTTTCTATTAATTTTTCCTACAACTTCCTGGGAGGCAACGATTTTTTGTGGTTGATATTTTAAAGGAATATTTAGTTGATTTAACATTTTGGTAGACCATTTTCTTTCTTTTAGATTAAATATTCCTCCTATATTGCCGGCCGAAGAATAATCTATAGCTATTTCCCCAGTCAGACTATAAATAACATATGAATTTGGAGGCAAAAATAAGTTAATTTTTTTCCATACTTCTGGCCAATTATTCTTTATCCATAGCATTTTAGTAAAACCATAGTAAGAATCTACAGTATTACCGGTTATCTCATACAATTCTTCCAAATTGATATTTTCTTTAACCCAGTTAACCTCTCCTTCTGCTCTCCGGTCCAGCCAGATTAAACATGGAGCCAGAGGATTAATCTCCTTATCTACCGGTATTCCTGAACCCCCATATAAACTGCTGATAGTAATACCCTTGATCATCTTTGCATTAATTTTACCTTTCTCAATTACAGTTTTAATAGTATTATAAGCAGCATCTAACCAAACATCCGGCCATTGTTCAGCCCATAGAGGCTGGGGTTGAATTACATCATAACCCTTATAGCTGGTGGCGATAATCTTACCTTGGGCATTAATCATGACAGCCTTAGTACCCTGAGTTCCTATATCTACTCCTATTAAATAATTCAATTTTCCCTCTCCTTTTATCCTACTTAATCCGTTCCCAGATAGGATCTTTATCTTTATATTCTTTTTCCTTGGAACCTGGAATAATAGGTTTTATCCCTGCTATTTCACACATGTATTTTAGGACCCTTGTTCTATCACCTACTACTGCTTGGATATGATTTGCCGGAAATATATCGACAAATTCTTCAAATGAACAATCCAATTTCGCATGCACATGAGGCCAGGTTGGATCTGTTTGCTGGTTTAATTCCTTCCTCTCCTCGGCAGGTAGTTCTATACTTTTACCCGGAATTATTACCATATATGGTTTTTCATTCCAGAAACCTAATCTTGCAAAGGTTAAATGCGTCGCTGCTGCATCAAATTCAACCGAAGCTCCGCCAGCTTTAAAGTAATATTCTAAAGCTGGATGGAAGGTAATTTTTTTAAAGTTTTCTTCAGGTTTCATACTTAAATTCGCATAATAACTGGAATGGTTCCCTGAATTACACATATCCCAAATATCTTTATCTGGATGATAGAGTCTTACATCCATAAATAATGTGGGTAAGCCTCCACTGATATATTTAAGTAATTGCATAGTTAAAGCTGCATTAGCGTCGGCTTCGGTTGCACATACAACTGGTTCTTTGTTTCCACGCCAGTCATAAGGATCATTCATCAGCATTTCAGGTACATCGCCCAAGGTATAATGTTCTGTCAATTCCCTCTGACCCTTTAAACCACAATAATCAAATCCTTTTTCTTTATTCAATAATTCCATCGCTAAATAAATTCGAATTTGATTTTTCAAGGTATCAGGGGTAAGCATATTTCCATCATATAATAAACGATCTCCTAATAGATCTTCAAACCACTTAAGTCCTTTTTCTACTTCCCGATCATCTACCTTATTTTCTATTGTTTTTATTAATAAGTATTGATCGATCTGCCTGACTGTAGTCCCCAGGGTTTTAATAGTTGGAATCAAATGAAAATATCCTGTTTCCATTCCCATGGAGGGACCACCATATAAACCATATACTTCATTTTGAATCGTTGTTAGGGCTAAACTACCTCTTATCCAGTCTATTACTTTATTTTGTATTTCTTCATCATCTATTTCTCCTATTATCCTATGAGTTCTAATCCCAGCCTGTCGCAAACTGCCATCTGTAGCTAACAAACCTACATTACCGGGAAATTTACCATTATTATTAGAAAGACTTAAAACCGGTATATCACGACCTAATGTGTTCAAAAAAGGCCAGACCAAAAAGGGGAAATTCCAAACATTATAACACATAATTATCTGTTTTATATTTGCTTTTGATAATTCTTCTCCTACTTTCTGAGCTACTCTTACACTGGTAATAATTTCTGATCCTGCTACTACTTCCGGAGTAGATCCATCTACATTTTTTAATTTTTTACGAATAATTTCAGCCCATTTATTTAATACCACCATATTTTCTGCATTATTCTGGGTGTAAACATGTTCTCTTTCATCATTAATCATCACCAAACCTATAGTTGTTGATTTCATAAGCTTATTCCTCCCTCATTAAAAAGTTTTTTTATTAAATTATAAGAAATTTGTAATCGTCTTTCTTTTTTGGAAAATAAATGCAGCACATTTCCTAGAAAAGAAAGAATAAAATAATAATTAACCTTCATCTTAGGTGTAAGGCAGTTGTATTTAGACACTTTATCTTACTTCTTACGAGACAAAGTAGTTAATATTCTATCTATCAGAGACGTTGCTATAGATCTTCTTTCTTTATCTAACAAATGGGATTTTCTAAGGGAAGACCAAGGCCCTTCAATTCCTGACATAAACTCCTTGCTTCTTTCTCTGTAAAATGTTTCTGAGGAGAAATAACTGGGCCAGTATCAATCCCACGGAATCGTAAGCCGGTCTTGAAAGCACATATATGTGCACCCATTCCTAAGGTCACGGCTATCTTGGATATCAAATACTGATCCTTCTTTGCTTCCTCATAATTTCCTTTCACCACATTATTATATAAGTTAACAAAAGGCTCAGGAAAAACATTTGCATTACCAGCTATACATCCAGATGCACCCATTACAAGCGCAGAATATATAAGTTGGTCATTTCCTATAAGAAAGACCTTATTTTCCTCCAGGTAAGAGCAATATTCTGGCATCCATTTAATATCATCACTACTATACTTCATACCAACTACATTATCAGCTTCATTCATTATGGTCCTCATTAACTCTGGAGTAATATTATTGTTTGTATTGCCAGGAAGATTGTATATGTATATAGGAAATCCCGGAACTGCTTGAGCAACTTCTACATAGTGTTTCTCAAGACTATCATCCGAATAATGATAAAAATATGGGCTAATAACCGCTGCTCCATCAGCACCAATATCTCTTGCATGTTTGGTCAATTCAATTGTGGATTTTGTGTCAATATAGCCAGTTTGAATAATTACAGGAACCCTCCCCTTTGTCTTCTTAATCACCCGCGATGCAAGCTCTTTCCGGCTCTCTTTTGATAACAGAAATCCCTCTCCTGTTGTTCCACAGGGGAAAAGACCATGAACTCCCTTTGAAATTAGAAAGTCGCATAATTTTTCTACAGCAATCTCATCAATTTTATCCTGGTTTCCTCTCTTTAAAGGGGTAACAATTGGAACAACCACACCTTTTAAAAGTCTCATTTTTTTAACTCCTTCCCACAAATTTTTCTAAGATATTTTACGCTTTTGCGGACGGCTTCCGTACCATGACCCTTGCCATCAAACTCCAGACATAAAAATCCCTCATAATTTATTTGCTGTAACTCATTCACAACTCCTGGAAAATCAATTTCACCACCACCAATATATGTATCGTAGGAAAATTTTGTTTCGACATCCTTTCTTATATCTTTCAAGTGCACGTAGCCAATATATTTTGAAAGTATATTGATAGCTTTAACAGGATCCTCTCCTACACAAATAAAATTACCTGTATCAATATTCGCCTTTAGAATTGGTGAATTAAATTTCTCTACGAGCTCTTTTATAAAACAGATTCTTCCATTTTTTACATCTTGTGTGTTTTCCACGACCAAAGTGACTCCTCTTGAATTTGCATAATCCAAATATCTTTGCACAGAAGATAAGGTATTTAGCTGAGCTTTTTTTAAATCATTTAAGTTTATATCACCTGGAAATATCCGTAAAATTTTAGCACCCAATTTCTTGGCAAAATCTATATCATCAATAATCTTTCCTGTATCATCTTTATCTCTATTGAAAAGGGTACTTTCTGTAGCATACAAAGGAGAAATACCCTCTCGATCGAGTAATTCTAATATCTCATCTACTTTCTTCTCAGAGATCCCTAATAGTTTTTTGCGGAACTCAATTCCTCCAATGCCCTGATTCTGGCATAACTCTATAAGACCTTTAAGGTCAATCTGGTTACGATTGATTTCTTCCTGAAACACCACTACACTCACAGCTAATTTCATTTAAACCCTCCTCAATAACAGAAAAAATCTTTTCAATTAACTATCTTGACGTAAAAATGCTTTAACTTTTTCCAAGTCTTCTTTGGTATCTACACTTAAACCAGTATACCTTTTTGTTATAATTACCTTTATTTTATATCCATTTTCCAAGGCTCTGAGTTGCTCTAATGATTCAGTTTTCTCCAGTATAGTTGATGGTAATTGAATATACTTTAAAAGGAAATTCTTGCGGTAAGCATAAATTCCTATATGTTCATAGACATGTAAATTCTCCATTTTTCGAGGATAAGGAATTAGTGACCTGGAAAAATATAGTGCAAAACTTTGTGTATCAGTGACCACTTTTACAACATTAGCATCCATCTGCTTCTCTTTGACAGTTATTTCATGTGCAAGTGTAGCCATTTCTATTTTAGGGTCTTTCAATAATGGCTGACCTACCTCATTTATTAGTTGAGGATCAATTAATGGTTCATCCCCCTGAATATTAATAACAATTTCTACTTCTAAGTTCTTCACAACCTCTCCTATCCTATCAGTACCTGTAGGATGATTTGGAGATGTCATAGCTACTTTCCCTCCAAAATTCTTCACAACCTCTTTTATACGGGAGTCATCCGTAGCCACTATTACCTCATCCAAAATCGAAGCTTTCTTTGCCCGTTCATAAACATACTGAATCATTGGCTTTCCCCAAATATCAGCTAATGGTTTTCCCTCGAATCGAGTAGAACCATATCTGGCAGGAATCACACCTATTACTCGCATTGAAATTCCTCCTTGTTTTCTGAGAAATGTCTTCTAAGATTATATATCATCTTCTCTCTATTTATCGGCTTAATGTTTTTAACTATCCATTCCCTTATCTCTTTTCCTTCAGAAGTTTCTTGAGGATAGGAAATAAACTCTAACTCTATTCTTAACTTCTCAGTTACCTTCTTTGCAAGAATTGGCCATATTATCCCTATATCCTTTATTATAGGAAGTGTATCCTCTAATCTCGCAAATCCAGACATTTCCATTCGAAAAGGGATGCCTGTTAACTTAGTTTTAGGTAGTCCCTCATTAATCGCCTCTTGAATTCTTCCACTGGTTCTTTCTTGTTGCCAGGCCTTTTCCAAATTAGGGTCCATATCGATTCTAATTAGGGTCTTCTTTTCTAATCTGAATGTTTCATAGCCTTTCCACCTTGCCCATATACCATGCCCTGTATAAGTTTCGAAAGGCCCATCATGAATTTCCTGAGTTAATGCCACCGCAGATTCAATGATAACATCTGCTTCCCTTAATATATTTGCTACCCTGGTGGAACGCTCTGTAATAGGAATACTATCTCCTATAGCAAGCCCAACAGCTCCTCCTCCAACTAATTGAGGAACTGTCACAAGGGCTGGTATACTTTTTCTTACAGCTGCTCCTATCATAGTTCTTTTGTCCGCCCCTAATCCGACCACGTATTCCAGCGGCCTACCAATAGACTTAGCAAAGTGTTCTGCTTCCCTGGCAAGTTTTTCCGTTCTCAGACCCATTGGATAGCCTATATTCCCAGCAGCTTTTATAATTATTTTACCCTCCTCTTTTAAGATCTTATCTATAAGTTCTTCATTTATAATCATTTCTTTTTTAATCTGGGCTAAAATTTCGTCATCCATCAGGGTGACTTCAAATAAGAATCCCTTGGGGAGGATCTCCTTATCAATCCCAAGTTTTCTTCCATCTACCCGTTTAACTTTATCTAAGGTTCCCGCCATCTCGTGAGCTATCACTGCTGAGCTTGTGAGAACCCCATCAACGATTCCTTTCGTGATAAGTTCAGCTATTAAAGTGGTAACCCCTTCGTGGATATTTGGGCCACTTCCCGTTACTATAACAACCTTACCCCCTCTCATTTTAGTCTGTATTATTTTATCTACAGCCTCATCGACACGTTTTTTGGAGATTTTATCCAAATCTCGGTAGAGTCGATCTACTAAATTCTTATTCATTTTCATTGAAATACTCCTTAAGGATATTTAAAATTATTTTTTTCTCATGTTTATCCGGCATATCCAGCCAATCTGGGCAGCCACAGAACGAGATCGGGAACGTAGGTAATAATTGCGAGAGCTAATATTTCATAAGGGATAAAGTACAACAACATTTCCCTCACAACTTCGTGAAGAGGTGTTCCACTGATGGCACTAGTAATAAACCCTGTTTCCCCATATGGTGGTGTATCAAGAGCAATCATTAAATTAAAGGTAGTTATAACTCCAAAGTGAACCAAATCAATGCCCACAGTCTTAACTAAAGGCAGAAGAATGGGTATAATTATTAATTGAATAGCTGAAACATCCAGAAAACACCCAAGTATTAAAAATAATATGTTAATTGACAAAAGCGTAATCCACTTACTAGATGTCAACCCTAACCCTATGAAAGCATTAGTGATTAGAATAGGTATTTCCTCTCTCGCCACTATATAACCAAATATAAAAGCGCCGGCTATAAGAAAGCTGATATATCCGGTGCTTAGTACCGAATCAATAAGAACTTTATAAAGCTCCTTTAACCCCAGGGTTCGATAGATAAATAAGCTAAGAAAAATCACATAGGCAGCTACCATCCCCGCCGATTCAGTGGGAGTAAAAACCCCTCCATAGATTCCGTATAAGAGAAGTACTGGAGCCATAAGGGCTGGAAAAGCCTGGATAAAATTTATTATAAATTCCTTGAAGGGAACCCTCTTTCCTCGAGGATAATCTCTTTTTACAGAAAGAATGTAAACCACAACCATTAGAACGCCCCCCAGCAAAAATCCAGGAATAAATCCTCCTAAAAAGAGGTATCCCACAGAGGCACCGGAAAGCATGGCGTAAATGACCATAGGAATGCTTGGAGGAATGATTGGTCCTATTGTAGCAGATGCACAGGTAACACCACAGGAAAAAGCACCATCATAACCAGCGTCCTTCATCGCTTTAATTTCCACAGCTCCCAGCCCTGCCACATCTGCTATTTCAGAGCCACTCATACCAGCAAAGATGATACTGGCTACAATATTCACATAACCCAATCCTCCTCTAATGGAACCAAATGCGCCCTGAGAAAACTCAAAAATCCGATCGGTTATCTTGCCAGCATTCATAACCTTAGCAGTAAAGATAAAAAGGGGGACAGCCAAAAGGACAAAACTGTTCTCAAATTTTATAACCATTATATCCATAAGGAGAGAAAGGTCAATGTCCGATAGCAATAGATAAAGAGCAGAGCTGACAAACATCCCCAAACCAATGGGATATCCCATAACGAAAACAGCAGCAAAGACTATTATCAAAACAATTATTGCCATGGCGGAACCTCCGAAGGAGGAACTCCCTTCCCTAAAAGTTCCCTGATATGATAGTAAATCCAGACAGAGTTATGAATGAATAAAAGCATAATAAAGATGGGAAAGCAAATGAGAAGATAAGTCCAGGGTATTCTTGTTATAGAGGCTTTTATATTGTACATACAAAAGGTATATTTTATAACGGGAATTGAGATTATGATAAGCACTACGTTAGTCAGTATGTCAAATGCAATTTCAGTGATAAGTTGTATCCTTCTTGGGAACTTACGATAGAAAATATCGAATCGTATGTGCTTCCTATAGCGTTTTGCCAATGGAGCCCCTAAATAGATAACCCAGATAAAGCTATAAATGGATAATTCAAATAACGGTGGCAAAGGACGGTTGAGCACATATCGGGAAAAAACCTGTACAACTATACAAAAAAATAAAATCAAAAAAATAATAGCTGCAAGGTGAACCTCAAATAAGTCAAATACCTTCTTTGAAATATCTTTAATATCTTTCACCCCTCTTCAGCTTCACTATTAATAAATATCCTGGAAAGGAGATAATTAAAAACAGAAGCCCCCTCTCCAGGACATTTTTAATCTTTAATCCGAGGACTGAATCCTCTCGTACATTCCTTCTCCCCATATTTCGTTGAATCTTGGCTGCGTGTAGAACTTTTTAGCACTCTCCATAAAGGCTTCTTTCTCGGGAATGATTATTTCCATTCCATAATCCTTTACAAATTTTCCCAAGAGTGTAACCTCTTGTTCTAATACTATCCGATTCATATAGAATCGTGCTACTTGTATGGCTTTCTTGATATATACCCTGTATTTTTCAGGCATTTCCTTCCACAATTTTTCATTGATTATTGGTGTAACATAACCAATCATGTGATCGGTGAGGACGATGTAATGGGTTACCTCGCAGAACTTTGCTGAATAGTCAGTAGGAAGAGGATTATCCTGTCCATCTATAGTCCCAGTTTTAAGAGCCATATAGACTTCTCCAAATCCCAGAGGTGTTGGTTCTGCTCCAAGGGCTCGTCCAACATCAAGCCAAGCTTCTGTACCGGGCATTCTTAGCACAATTCCTTTCAAATCTTCCGGTCGTCGCACGACGCCTGCCTTCTCAATCAGGTTTAATTCACGGGTGCCTAAATACCATACATCAATAACTCGAATTCCAGAGGTTTCAGCAAGGTAATCCCAGCGCTTCTGACCTATGGGCCCGGTAAGAACTCTATAAAGATGATCTAGATCCCTAAAAACATAGGGTAGTTCTAGAATGCCTATCTCAGGATAGTTACAAAGCTCTGCAAACCAGGCAGGACTGGCATCAGTAGACATTTCTAATGTTCCCCGTTTAATATTCAAAAGAGATGTTTTTTGATCCCCGAGTGCACCAGAATGGAAGACTTTAACTACGATTTTACCTCCACTCAACTCTCCTACAACATCAGCAAACTTCTGCATGGCTAAAGTTTGAGGTTCATTGGGACCCGCCACTGTATTGAAACGAAGCGTATATGTTTCCTCCTCGGCAAAGCTTACCGCAGCCAGAAGACCCATTGCAAGGATACAAACAATAACAATCCTTAACACTTTCATTTAAAGATACCTCCTTCAATAATTTTCTCGCCCCTGATAAGGGCTGAATTGAAACCAGCTATAAATTTCACCTCCTTTTTCTTTTTTAAAATAATTGACTCTCAATACATTGCTATCTTCAAGCAAAAATTAAACTTAAGCTACTCCTTTTATCTATCACCTCCTCTTATCTTCAAAATACTTCTTGCTAGACACGATTTATAGAATTTAAACCTTTAAAATATTATTATTTTTATCAAAATTTTTAAAATTTAATTAGTTTATGCAAAATATTTTCCAGTAAAAAGCGTAATGACTAATTATATATTTATCTAAAATAAAGCTTTTACTTTTTTAGTGGAATTTCTAACTATAAGTTCTGCGTTTAAAGTTACTACAGTTGGTTTATGATCCAACTTTTTTTCTTCATCTTCTATTTTTCTTATTAATAGTTCAGCTGCTGTGGAACCTAGTTGATATACGGGTTGTCTTATTACAGTTATGGGCGGTTCTAATATCGAGGCCCAATCTGAATCATCAAAACAAACAATACCTATATCATCGGGTATGGTAAGCCCCATCTCTTTGATAGCAATTAGTGCACCTATAGACATATCTATATTAGTGGCAAAAATTGCCTCTGGTCTATTAGATTGTTCCAATAATTCCTTGGTTAATTTCTTCCCACTCTCCTTTTTGAAATTACCAATTTTAATCAGGCTATCATCTTTGGCTATGCCAGCTTCTTCTATCGCTTGTAAATATCCGCTCAGTCTTTCTGCCCCGGTAGTCCGGTCTAAGTAGCCATCCACTATTCCAATTTTTCTATAACCTTGATCTATCAGATGTTTTACTGCCTTATAAGCACCATTGGCATTATCAACTAAAACCGCATCACAATCTACTCCCTCTATCAGCCTATCTAAGAGCACAACTTTGGTTCTTGAATTTATCAGATGCTGAACATATTCTGAATTTTTACCGGTGGGAGTCAGTATTATTCCATCTACTCTATTTGATTTTAAAACTTTTAAATAGTTGAGTTCTTTCTCGGGATTTTCATCTCCATTGCATAAAATGGTATTATAACCAAATTCATTATTGGTATCCTCCACAGATTTAGCAATAACTGAATAAAACTGAGAAAGAACATTCCCCACGATTATTCCGATAGAATTGGTCTTTTTCTTTCTCAGGTTTCTGGCAACTGCATTTATTTCATAATTTAATTCCGATACAGTTTTAAGAACTTTTTTTCTGGTCTTTTCCCTGACCCCGGGGAAATCTCCTAAGACTCTGGAAACACTTGCCGTAGAAACTCCTGCTTTTTTGGCCACATCTTTTATATTTATCTTCACATTTATTTCCTTAATGAAAAACTCTAAATTTGGATAATTTCATATGTAATCGTTTACAATTATTAACGATTACATTATATATTAATTTAACATTCCTGTCAATGGTAATTTTGGGAATGTTATCTAAAATATAAAATAGAACTGTTTTTTAATGATTTAAAAGATAAAAGTGGACTACCCAAAAACAGTAAAAAGGTATAATTTAGAACTAAATTCTAAAGAGAAAAGAGGTTCTAAAT
>Ga0209121_10004831_pt1 | contig 12437 bp, 12 predicted proteins | sample Cruoilmetagenom3_FD_187292 | JGI IMG/M metagenome (GOLD analysis project Ga0209121, IMG submission 187292) | Oil polluted marine microbial communities from Coal Oil Point, Santa Barbara, California, USA - Sample 3 (SPAdes) (version 2) | ecosystem: Environmental > Aquatic > Marine > Oil seeps ... | reverse complement strand
AATTTAGTAATAAGCGGGATAAAAATGCTTTTTGCTGGAGTCTTTTGTATTGCTTTAAGCTTGTTGCTAAAAATATTAACATAATTGGCAGCTTATATAATGATAAAGGTATATCAAAGTATTGATAAATAAGAATCAAGTTCATATTTAGATACGTGAGTTCTGTATCTATCCCATTCTATTTTTTTATTATCAATGAATTTATAAAAAATATGATCTCCAAGGGTTTCTCTAACTAAGTTGCTACTTTCCATGTATTCAATTGCTTCTCTCAGGTCATCCGGGAGAGTTTCTATTCCAATTGCTTTTCTTCTACTTGTATCCATTTCAAATATATTTTTTTCTACTGGCTCAGGAAGCTCATATTTGTTTTTAATCCCTTCAAGGCCGGCAGCAAGCATTACGCTGAAAGCAAGATATGGATTACAAGCAGGGTCAGGACATCTAAATTCTACTCTCATAGATTTTTCCTTTCCAGGCTTATACATAGGTACTCTTACCAGAGTAGATCTATTTCTTCTTGCCCATGATATATATACTGGAGCCTCATATCCAGGCACAAGTCTTTTATATGAATTTACCCACTGATTGGTTACTGCTACTATTTCTTTGCAGTGCTTGAGTAATCCTGAGATGTAATATTTGCCTATCGAGGATAGATTATATTTATCATTTGGAGCATAGAATGTGTTTTTATCTCCTTTAAATAAAGATTGGTGTGTATGCATGCCGCTTCCATTTTCTCCAAAGATAGGTTTTGGAATAAAAGTTGCATATACTCCATGTCGGGTTGCAACTTCTTTAACTATTAGCCGGTATGTCATTGTGTTGTCAGCCATGGTTAGAGCATCAGTGTATCTTAAATCAATTTCGTGCTGGGAAGGGGCTACTTCATGATGGGAATATTCTACACCTATGCCCATAGCCTCTAAATAAAGAACAGTGTCTCTTCTAAGAGGGCTTGCTACATCCAGGGTGGTCAAATCAAAGTATCCTCCTTTATCCAATATTTCAGGTGTGCCTGTGTCAGATTTAAAATAAAAATATTCAAGTTCTGGTCCTACGTAAAAAGTATATCCCATTTCTTTAGCTTTTTTTAGAGTTCTTTTGAGAACCCACCTCGGGTCTCCTTCAAAGTGCGATCCATCAGGTTCTAATACATCACAAAACATTCTGGCTACTCCTTTTTCGTCAGGACTCCATGGAAGTATTTGGAAGGTATTAGGGTCTGGCATAGCTACCATATCGCTTTCTTCTATTCTGGAGTAACCCTCAATTGATGAACCATCAAAACCCATTCCTTCCGATAAAGCAGTTTCTAACTCTTCAACAGTGATGGCAAAACTTTTAAGAAAACCCTGAACATCTGTAAACCATAGTCTTATAAATTTTATGTTTTTGTCGTGAGCTTTTTTTAATACATATTCTTTCATTTTTTCATTGTCTTTCATTTTGCTCCCTTCTTCTAAAAGTTGTTAATTATTTATTTTAATTCTAAAGTGTTTTAAACATAAAAGGTATGCTTTTGCAGTATTATATATTATTTTTTTATAAAATGATTTATTTTTGTGTTAAATTTATGTTAATTTTTTGGCTGCTTCTTATTTGCTAATTTCTTTTGCTAGCTCTGGAAATAATAGTGCAACATAAGTAGTGATTGAAATATGAAATGAATATATTTAATAATAAATTTGGTAATTTTATATGAGAATTATGTACATTAGTTTAGTTGACTTTTTTGTCAAATTTATTATAATTATTTAAAATAATCGATAGATAATATAATAGGTATCTATATATATCGTTTTTTTGTTAATACAAACAAATATAAGAAAATGTTTAATAAGATCGTCCCTCATATTGAGAAAATACTCAGATATGCCAATGATATATTTGTAATTAAAGACACTGAGAACAGAATAATTTTTGTAAATGATAGAATCAAAGAATATGGCTATGATCCAGAAAGTTTGGTTGGGAAAAGTTATATGCACTTGCTTTCTTCCAAGCACAAAGGAAAAAGATTTAGTAAAATTATTGGAGAGAAAATTAGACTTAATTATGAAGTAGAATTCCTGCGTTGTGACAAGAGCATTGTAAATGCTCTTGAAAGTAATGCTCCTATCTATGATGATAGTGGAAATGTATTGTTTGTTGTCTCTATCTTAACTGATATTACTTCCTATAAAGAATTGCAAAAGAGACTTATTAAGAGCACGTATATAGATTATTTAACCCGGCTCTACAATATCAGGTATTTATACAGAAGGCTGAGAGAGGAATTAAAGAGAGCAGATAGAAAAGGTGAGGGGCTTGCCGTCGTTATGTTGGATGTAGATAATTTTAAGAAGTATAATGATTGTTTTGGTCATGAAGAGGGAAATAAGATACTAAAAAAAATAGGTACTATAATTCGGAGTAGTATAAGAGAAGGAGTTGATCTTGGGTTTAGGTTTGGAGGAGATGAGTTTGTTATACTGGTTAATCAGACAGGTGAAGGAGTTGCAAAGGAAATTGCAAGCAGGGTTAGGGCAAAATTTTTAGAATTAGGTGGAAAATTTTTGGATTTAAGTATAGGTATAGCATATTATAACCATGGTCAGAGTGTTAAGGATTTAATAATTGAAGCTGACAAGAAAACTTATAAGGCTAAGAAATCTTCTTTGAAGATAATAGAGTAATTTTTTGAAAAATTTAAAAAAAAGTTTTAAAAATTAAAGTAATTAGGTTATAATAGGCACTTAAATATTATGAAGGAATACTGTAGAGAATTTTTTATTGTACCTTGTAGACTCTTTTCATGAAATTACTTTAGAAATTTAGAAAATAATAGTTACGTTAAGCCTCTTTGATTCTTACGTAAAAACAATAACAAATTTATTTTGAGTTACTAAAAGTATAATTTTGGAAAATATGGAAAAATTTGCAAAAATATTGTCACATATCTTTGATGGATCATTTATTTCAATTCCAGTTTATTTCATTATTTGTTTTGCTGTTGTAAAAAATCCATCAGATGCACTAGGTTGGGCTTTTTTATGCATTTTATTTGGAATGTTAATTCCTTATCTATATGTGTTTTTTCTGTTTAAAAGGAAATTGATAAATGATCTGCATGTTCCAAATAGGGAAGATAGAATTAAACCGCTAATTATAGCTATTATTAGTTATATAATGGGTTATTTTGTTTTGTACATTTTGAAAGCTCCCCTGTTTTTAAAAACTGTATTTATAATAAGTATAATCTCTGCAGTTATTTTAACTACTTTAACTTACTTCTGGAAAGTAAGCTTTCATACTAGCTGGATAACTTCTGTAACTATAACTTCTTACATACTATTTGGAAAATGGGTATTATTTCTCCTGTTGCTAATTCCTGTGGTTGGATGGGCAAGGGTTAAAATTAAAAGGCATACTGTTATGCAGGTAGTATTAGGTACTGTTATTTCAGCTATAATTTCTTTGTTTGTTTATTCCTATTATGGGTTTATTGATATATTGTGAGATTTTAAAACTTAAAATTTAATAAAAACTGGTGAAACCTATAAGATAGAAATAACTCTAATGTTGATAAAGAAATGGATATTACTGAAGGCAAGGCCAGATACTTACTTAAAAGCTTTTTTGCTCTCTGTGAAAACAGTGGTATTAGAAAGATCATTACAAGGTTTATAAAGTAAAATGTAAAAATAATTGAAAAAGCTGTTAGATAATAAAAGAAATGTCCTAAAAAATTAATTTTAGCCAGTGTTGTAGCTATAAATATTATTAGCACCATAAGATATATAATAAATTTTGTTGGACTGGCAAATATTTTTATGTTTTCAGATTCTTTATAGTATTGAAAAATAAAAATTGGATAGATTATTGTCATAATAGAAGATCCACATAGAAAACCAGTTAAAAATCTAATGTTGTTGCTGGTACTAAATAAAGTAAAGTATGATAGGATTCCATTTATTACAGTTGAGAGTATGAATAAGCATAAAATTATTATAATATAGGCAGGCGGAAGATCGTTTTCTTTTTTTCTAAACATTAAAAATAATATTAAAGCTGATACTAAAAAACCAATATAAATTCCAGTGCACCGCGAACATACAGGAAGATAAAGATTACCAATATTTAAACTTCTTGAGGGAAGCTGGTGACAGACCGAAAATCCAATTTTTTCTATCAAATTATTAATCATCTGTAGCTGGTCATCTTTATAATGTTAGTGTTTAAAGGGCGCTTACATTAGCTCTATCGTACTATACCTGTATGTAAATATAAAAATTTAATTATCCTGATAATTTTAATACCTGGATATATTATCTGCCAATTTGATGGATTCTTTGGCTGTCATAATAAGTAATATAGAATAACAGGTCTTTATTTGATGATGTTACTGCTTAACTCAAATATGAATTTTCATATATCTTCATTTATCATAATTTGTATATTCTACATGTTCATCTGATAATTTTCTAATTATTTAAGTCTAAGATTATAAAAACATTTTGTGTAAAGTCTACTATAATATACAATAAAATTATAGTTTTTTATTCTTTATATTGATAAAATTATGCAAGACTTTATTTGCTAAATTACAATTAATATCTTTAGAAATTTTTAGAAAGGAAAAAATTTTATGATATATGATTTTCATACACATACTTTTTTATCTGATGGAATTAATAGTCCAATTGAACTTATAAGGTTCGCAGTTGCTTCTGGATATAGGTGCATAGGAATAACTGACCATGCCAGTTATTCAAACCTTGATTATTTAATTAAAAGTATAAAAAAAGATTGCAAACTGGCAGAGGATTATTGGGACATAATTGCTATCCCCGGGGTAGAACTTACAAATATCCCTGTAAAAAGTATAAATGATATGGCAAAAAATGCTAAAGAACTGGGTGCAAAAATAGTAGTAGTACATGGAGAAACTATAGTGGAGGAAGTTGAGCCAGGCACAAACTGGGAAGCAGTAAATTCTAAGTATGTTGATTTACTTGCACACCCGGGGCTACTTACACCAAGGGAAGCAAAAGCTGCTGCAGAAAATGACATATATATCGAAATTACTTCCAGAGTGGGGCATAGTTTGACAAATGGGATTGTTGCAGGAGTAGGAAGAGAAGCCGGGGTGAAGTTTTTAATAAGTAGTGATTCTCATAGCCATAAAGATCTCTTTTCATATGATTTTCAGAAAAAAGTAGCAGAAGGTTCAGGGCTGTGGATAGATGAGATTAAAAATATTTTTTCAAAAAACAATAAGGACTTTCTTGCAAAGATTGGATATTAGTAATACTTAAATTATTAAAAACTTTTTACTTTGTTTTAACATTTCTTGTATTTAGTATTCTATATAAGATGAAAGCAAGGATAAGACCCAAAACGGTACCTGTAAATACTACATACATGATATAATCTTTTCCTATATACTCAGCTACATAACCCAGTATTGGCTGAAATACTATTGGCCCTGCAAAAGCAAAAGCTATGTTAAATCCCAGTATGGTGCCTACGGATGAAGGATTTTCGCTGGCAGATATGGATGTAGATAAAGAAAATATTATAGAAAAGAATATTGCCTGGAACATAAGGAAGATTATTTTTATATATAATACAGGAATAAAGCTAAAAACAGTAATGCATATAGTACCAAGCAGGCACCCAAAAAATAGCAGCGTAATTTCATTAGTCCTGTCAAGAATTTTCCTGGCAATAAGTAAGCCAAAAACTGACAGCATCCAGTAAAATGATAAAATCATTGAACTTATAGAAATATCCATATTGAAAGCTGAAAAATAAGTAGTAAGCCATGTTGAGAGACCAAAAATTGATCCCATATAGAAAAATAAAACCAAGCTAATCATAATAACTACAGGATTTTTAATGGAGACAGATTTATTTTTATTATTATTGTCTTTAGAAAAAGATTTTTCTACGGACATTTCTAATTTATTAAATTGTTCTTTTGTTGGGCAGATTTTATAAAATAGAACCAGTAATATTGCAAAAGAAAAAGAAAATAGGAGAAAAGTATATTTAGGATCTAATTTCAAAAATAGATTTGCACTTATTAACAAGGGACCGATTACTGCTCCTAAGTACCAGAATATTTCTAATTTTAAAAATATAGGAGTGTGGTTGTTACTGCAAATCTTTGCAGCATGAGAATGCATAGAAGTATCTATTATACTAAATCCTGAGCGGATTAGTATCATGACGAGAATGAAAATTATAAAATTTAGGTGTAGACCAAATAGCAAATAGCCGAAAAATAGTAAGAGAAGCCCTGTTATCGTTATTTTTTTTATATCAAACCTGTCACTAAGTTTTCCTGAAATAAAAGTGGACAGGAGCGAAAATATAGAACCAATAAAAAGTGCTAAACCAATTTTATCATAACCCACTTCTAATTTTTTAGATATTACAGGAATTAAAGGATCAATAGCAGTAGCTGAAACACCAAATATTAAAAATATATAAGTAAATAAGCGGAACGTTCTTTCTTTATCTAAATTATTCATCCGTACTTCCTGATCAATAACCTTCCATATCTATATTTATTTAAACCCGATTTTTTTAAATTTATTTATTATTATTTCTTTAAGTATCATTTAGAAATATTTTATGGATTTCTTCTTTTTTTACTTCTACTTAAGTTTGTTTTTATTTAGACAATCAAAAATACACAAAAAGACAGATTTTTGCAATAGTTATAACTTTTTTGATATTATGGATTAGTAATAAGAAAAGTGGGTTATATTATTATGAAAAAGATTTTATATATAGACTGTTTTTCAGGAATAAGCGGAGATATGGTAGTAGGTGCCTTAATTGACCTTGGCCTGGAACTGAATTACTTAAAGAGTGAGCTAGAAAAGATGGATTTGGATGAATATAGCATTAGCTGTGAGGATGTTAAAATAAATTCAATCAGTGCAAAAAAATTTAAGGTAAAAATAACTAAGCCACCTGCTTATAGGGATTATAAAGATATAAAAAGAATAATAAGTAGCAGCAGCTTACAAAGTGATGTAAAAAAAACTACCCTGAAAATTTTTCAAGTGATTGCAGAAGCAGAGGCAAAAATTCATGGTGTAGATATAGAAAAAGTTCACTTTCATGAGGTTGGTGCAGTAGATTCTATAATAGATATTGTAAGCACGGCAGTAGGAATCAAAAGTTTAGGAATTGATGTGATTTACAGCAGCAAAATTCCTCTTGGCAAAGGTTTTGTAAGTACTTTACATGGAAGGTTACCTGTACCTGCTCCGGCAACTCTTGAAATACTAAAAGGGCTTCCTGTTTATAGTGGTGATTTTGGTTTTGAAGTAACTACTCCTACTGGTGCGGCAATACTTAAAATACTTGTTAAAGAATTTGGAGATATGCCGCATGTGAGTATTAAAAAAATTGGATACGGTGCTGGCAGCAAAAAAAATAATAAAATCCCGGATGTTTTAAGATTTATAAAAGGTAATGTTGAAGAAAGAAGCGGTGCTGGAAAAGAATCTATATCTGGTGAAAAGGATTTAATTTTACTTTCTACCAATATCGATGACAGTACTCCTGAAATATTAGGATACTTGTTAGAAAAGTTACACGAAAAAAAAGTTTTAGATGTATGGATAGAACCTATTTATATGAAAAAAAATAGACCTGCTTTTAAATTGTGTGTCCTTTGTGATAAAAAATTAGAGCCAGAAGTAATAGACATGATATTTTCTGAGACTACTACATTAGGCATAAGGAGGGAAGCAGTAAAAAGATATACAGCTCTACGAAAAATTAAGAAAGTCAGGCTACCTTATGGAGAAGTACAGATTAAGGTTGGAATTTATCATGGCAAAGAAGTAACTATTTCTCCTGAATTTGAATCCTGCAAAAAATTAGCTGAAAAACTAAACAAACCTTTAAAAGAGGTATATCAGGATGCTATCTTTCTTCTTTCAAGTAAATAATACCTCAGTATTTCCTGAATTATTGCTACAGTTGGCACAGCCAGCAGCATTCCCCACATACCAAATATAGCACCACCTGCAATTAGGGATAAGATTATAATACCAGGGTGTACTCCAACCTGATGTTTCATTATATTTGGGGAAATTAAATAGTTATCAATTTGCTGAATAGCTATAAAAAGTAAAACAACTAAAAGAGCCTTTATGGGTGATATAAAGAGAGCAACCAATGCAGCAGGTATTGCCCCTATGATTGGACCAAGTAATGGAACAAGATTAAATAATCCAGCAATAAAACCTAAAAGTACTGCAAAGTCAACCTTTAGAACTAATAATACAATTGTACAGAGAATACCTACAATGATAGATATTAGAATTTGACCTCTGATATATCTACTGGCTACTTTGTTTATTTTGTCTATAAAAGTAGTTGCCTGGGATCTAAATTTGGGGTGCAGTATCTTTATAAATGTACTTCTTATCTTATCTATATCTTTTAATATATAAAACCCAAGTAGTGGACCAATTATAAAAATGAGAATAATGTTAATTAAAGATTTTGTAAGGACAGTAGCTCTCTGGAATATATTAATTTCTTCAAGGTTTAATCTATCAAGCAGATATTGAGTTATAACACTTGTATCCTTAGGGAGTAACTCTTTGCCGATTAAGTTTTCAATATATTCTATTATAATGCTTTTTTGTAAAAAATTATTAATAAGGTTGTTAAGATTTTCAAGGTATGAAGGAATCCTGTCAATAAATATTTTAAACTGATTAATTACTATTGGTATGATAAAGAAGAATGCAACAAATATTAAGCCAATAAAAATAACATAAGTTATAATTATTGCAAATATTTTCCTCATTTTTTTCTGTAGTAACAGCATTAAAGGAGTTAAAAGGTAAGCGATAGCTGCTGCTACAATGAGAGGGATAATTGCAATTCTTATTAAGTAAATAATGTAAAAGAAGAAAGCAACGATTATAAGAAGCCCAACTGTAGACCAGCAGAAAATTCCTATGTTTTTTATTGCTGCAATATTTTTTGAGGATTTTTTTATTCTCATCAGTAATAAAAATTAATTTTTGTCAAGGTTTTTCTTTCCCCAATTAAGTCTGCTTTCGTCTATTTCAACCATTACTAGGTTTTTAATACCATGTCTTAAGGCAAATTCATCATGCAACCTTCCCATTGAACCCTGGCCTATTATAACTGTAGTGCCTCCTTTTTTAAGTCCTACTATATTTAGACATTTAAATCATATAAAATGTAACCCAAAATAGCAATAAAAATAGGAAATTGAAGTTTAAATCAATTAAAGTATTTCCATTGGAGTAGCAACTAAAGAAAATGAAAGTGAACTTGACAAATTATAGCTGCTATCAACACTTCATGATGTAGGGAAAGTGGCAATCCCTGAAGAAATCTTAGAAAAGAAGAGGGGGAATTCTGAAATGGATCTTTATTTTTTATATCATTCCCCTAATATCTGTTCAGCTTTATCTCTATAAGCATCTATAACATATGGGATACCAGAAATTTCTTCTGCTTCTCTTGTTAAGGACATAAGATCTCTTCTTGAAATAGTAGAAAGATTAAAATTTCTGCTGCCAGCCATTAACTGCTGAAGTCCCACCTGTATTTTTCGGCAGAATGTATAAATAGATATTGCCCCAAGGGGTATATTTTTTATCTCTTCTTCATACTTGCTCTTTAATTCTTCATAATAAATGAAAATTTCTTCTAATGTCTTTCCATATCTTGAAACTGTTTTAGGTAATTTTTCCTCTTTCAACCATTTGCCTATATTCTTTCCAACCATGCCTGGTATCATTAATGCTCTTCCCATACACACTGCCTTTACATAAGGGCTTCCCATAGCAATTGCTTTAAATATACCATCTTCAGTTGAAAATCCTCCGCCAATAGCAATATCTGGAACCTTAATGCCTCTATTGTTTAATTTCTCACAGAACTCGTAGGCAAGGGATTGAAGATAAAAAGTTGAAATGCCCCACTCGTTCATCATAGACCAGGGACTCATACCTGTGCCGCCAGGAGCACCATCTATGGTAATAAGATCCAGCTTTGCTTCTGCTCCATAACGCAGCGCCATTGCAAGTTCAACCATAGAATAAGCACCAGTTTTTAGTGTAATCCTTTTAAATCCAAGCTTTTGAAGACGCTCTAATTCATTAAGAAACGCTTCTTTATCTACAAAACCTAAACGAGAGTGGCGTTCAAATTCTTTAATTTCTCCTTCTTTAAAAGCCACTTGAACCTCGCGAAGGGTTGGGTCAGGAGTAACAATATAACCTCTTTTCTTGAGTTCCAAAGCTCTTTCAATTGAATTTACTTTTATTTCACCGCCAATACATTTAGCTCCCTGTCCCCATTTAAGTTCGATTGTATCAATACCATGTTTGTCAATTATATACTCTGCTACCCCAAACCTGGTGTCTTCCACATTCATCTGAACAAGTATTTCGCCAAAACCTGTGTGATATCGTTTATAGGTCTCAATTCGATGGTCCATATCAGGAGATTTCTTGACCTTACCTTCTGAGTCAAGTTCAAGCCCGGGGTCAACGCCACATACATTTTCACCACATACAACTGTAATACCTGAAATAGCAGCTCCTACTGCAAAATGCTCCCAGTTCCTTCTTGCTATATCTGTAGAACCTAACGCCCCGGTGAAAACAGGTAGTTTCATCTTAACCTTTTTATCATATCCATATTCTGTTTCTGTATCTACCTTTGAAAAAATTGCAGTATCTGGTTCAGCTTTGACTCCTTCAGGCAGTCCTTTTGCACCTACAGCATAACCCTGAATATTTAAATGGGAATAATCAACAGGATAATTTTTATCAGCACCAGCTGTTATTTCTCCGTATGGACCAGGATACAGTACCTCACATCCCCTAAATGAAGCTAACCAGGTCTCACAACCTCCCCTGCATCCATCAACACATGTTGTACAGAGGCCAGACATAGGAACTACGTTTCTTGAGCGATTAAAAGTATTGGTTGAATCATTAGCATTTGGTCTTCGTAGATTCATATTTTTTACCTCCTTAAATTATTTTACATATGCACATTTCATTAAAAAGCAGAGTATTCACTTTTTAAAAGTGCTATAATATAAATTTAAAAAATTTGGTTATAAAAAATTATGGAAAAATACATTACAAAAGCAGATGGAAAAAAAGAATTGTACGATAAGCAAAAAATAAACACCTCTTTTATAAAAGCTGGCGCCTCTAATAAGATAGCCGCAAAAGCCACAAAAACAATTAATAGAAAAGTAAAAGATAATATGAGTACTGATGAAATCTACCATAATGCTCTGGGGCATCTGAGAATAATAGAACCCAGAGTAGCACTTAAGTATTCCCTGAAAAGAGCTATCATGAATATGGGACCGGAAGGATTTGTTTTTGAAAAATATATAGCAAGGATTTTAAAAGAATATGGTTTTTTCACAGAAGTAGGGCAAATTTTAAGTGGCTATTGCGTAGAACATGAAGTTGACGTTGTTGCAAAAAAAGAAGATAAAACCTGCTTTGTAGAATGCAAATATCACAACTCACCAGGTATAAAATCTGATATAAAAACTGCCCTTTATGTACATAGCAGATTTCTGGATATAGAGAAAGCTTACAGGGAGAAAGAAAGTAGTGACCACAGCCGTTTTGAAGCCTGGCTGGTTACAAATACTAAGTGTACATTGGATGCAATAAAATATGCTGGTTGCGTAGGTTTGAGGATTTTGGCATGGCACTGTCCGGAGGAGGAAAACCTTCAATACTTTATTGAAACAAAGAAACTTTATCCTATAAGCATCCTCTCTACAATTACTGAAAAACAAAAGGAAATATTGTTTGATTCCAATATTATATTAATTAAAGAACTTGACAATTATAGTATAGATAATTTAGCCAGACTGATATCTGTAAGTAAATTAGAGGCATCAAAAATTTTAAATGAAGCAAATATTATATAATTAGAGAAAATAGTAAAGCGGTAATTTACTGGTAAATAAGAAGGGGCAAAGAATAATGAAAAAGTTAATTAATTTTAAAGATATAGATAGGGCAAGAAAAATATTAGGTTTGGGGAAAACAGCCAGTATGGAAGACATAAAAAGTAGCTATAGGAAGCTATCATTAAAATATCACCCGGATAGATACAACAGTAGCCCAGAAAAAAAAGAATATGAAGAAAAAATAAAAGAAATAAACAGTTCATATAAAATTCTTATGAACTACTGCTCAAAATATCCTATTTCCTTTGATAGAAATAAGGTAAGGCAATTAGAAGAAGGAGAATATGTAGAAGATCATCTAAGAAGATTTTATGATGGTTGGTGGGGTGATATAGATTGATGGCTAAAATTGAGCCTTTTTAAGAAGTAAGATAAATTTGCATTTTTTAATCAGTTGTTATATTGTTTCTATATTGTTACAAAG
>Ga0209121_10004830_pt1 | contig 12439 bp, 10 predicted proteins | sample Cruoilmetagenom3_FD_187292 | JGI IMG/M metagenome (GOLD analysis project Ga0209121, IMG submission 187292) | Oil polluted marine microbial communities from Coal Oil Point, Santa Barbara, California, USA - Sample 3 (SPAdes) (version 2) | ecosystem: Environmental > Aquatic > Marine > Oil seeps ... | reverse complement strand
GTAAGGTTTTTGAGGCTGGAACTGATATCTTGGGCGGGTTGGTGCATACATTCCTTGCGGAATGGCAACCTAAAGTGCGGGGAAACCCGCACTTTTCTCTTTACTCAGAATTATCTGCGAAACTGTTGACTAAAAGCAATCTTTTTAAACGTTTTGCTGCTAATAAGAGGCTTCTGAATAGCAAGGGTGGTAGAGATTTCAATGACGCCCGTATCATCTTAAAAAAGTCAACCGAGATTGAAAATGGAGAAGTATATATATGCCTTTGAGGAAGGCAACAAGGACATGAAGGACCTGTTGGGTGGCAAGGGAGCCAACCTGGCTGAGATGACTAGCCTGGGGATTCCGGTACCGCCGGGGTTCACAATCACGACAGAGGTTTGCAGGATGTATTATGACAGCGACCAGAAGTATCCGCAGGGCTTCAACTCGCAGATGAAAGAGTTTATAGAGAGCCTCGAGGCAAAGATGGGGAAGAAGCTGGGCGACCCTAAGAACCCGCTGCTCCTGTCCGTCAGGTCTGGAGCTGCCGTCTCAATGCCTGGGATGATGGATACCGTGCTTAACCTGGGCCTCAATGACGAGGTCGCAGAGGGCTTCGTCAAGCAGACGGGCAACGAGCGCTTCGTCATGGACGCATACAGGAGGTTCATACAGATGTTCGGCGACGTCGTCATGGGCGTCAAGCACCACAGCTTCGAGGGCGCTCTCCAGGAGGTCAAAGACAAAAGGGGCGTGAAGCTCGACACTGAACTGGACGCCAAGGATTTGAGGGATGTCATCACCAAATACAAGGCGATAATCGAGAAGGAGACGGGCGAGAGCTTCCCTGAGGACGCCATGAAGCAGTTGCAGATGGCAGTTGATGCGGTCTTCGGCTCGTGGAACAACTCCCGTGCCATCAAGTACAGGCAGATAAACGATATCAGGGGTCTTATAGGGACTGCCGTCAACGTACAGACAATGGTATTCGGCAATATGGGGGACAACTCTGGCAGCGGTGTGTGCTTCACAAGGGACCCATCCACGGGCGAGAAGGTTTTCTATGGCGAGTACCTCATGAACGCGCAGGGTGAGGACGTCGTGGCCGGCATAAGGACGCCCAAGCACCTGGACGACCTTGAGAAGGAGATGCCCCAGGTATACAAAGAGCTGACCGACATCATGACCAGCGTGGAACAGCACTACAACGACATGCAGGACATGGAGTTCACGATACAGGAGGACAAGCTCTACCTCCTCCAGACCCGGACCGGAAAGAGGACTGCCGCTTCTGCGGTGAGGATTGCGGTCGAGATGGAGACGGAGGGCATGATAGACAAAGAGACGGCTATCATGAGAGTGGATGCAAACTCCCTCAACCAGCTGCTCCATAAGCAGATAGACACCAAAGCGGATGTCGAGGTCCTTGCTAAGGGGCTGCCCGCCTCCCCAGGGGCTGCTGTGGGTAAAGTGGTGTTCACTGCGGACGACGCCGAGGAGTGGGTCGACGAGAGGGGCGAGAAGGTCGTCTTAGTCAGGAACGAGACCTCCCCCGAGGACATCCACGGCATGGCCGTGGCGCAGGGCATACTCACGGCTAAGGGCGGCATGACGTCGCACGCCGCCGTCGTGGCGAGGGGCATGGGCAAGTGCTGCGTGGCCGGAGCGGAGGAGATAAAGATAAACTACGACAAAAAGGAGATGAAGGCCGGAGGCAAGGTCATCAAGGAGGGTGACTACATCTCACTGAACGGGACTACGGGCGAGATAATCCTAGGAGAGGCGCCGGTCATAGACCCGGTGATGAAGGGCGAGTTCGGCACGCTCATGGGGTGGGCGGACGAGCTCAGGAAGCTGGGTGTCAGGACCAACGCCGAGACCTCAAAGGATGTCACGGTCGCCAAGGAGTTCGGCGCAGAGGGCATCGGGCTCGCCAGGACGGAGCACATGTTTTTTGAGGGTGACAGGATAATAGCCGTCAGGGAGATGATTCTCGCAGAGGACGAGGCCGGGCGGAAGAAGGCCCTTGCCAAGCTGCTGCCGCACCAGAGGGGCGACTTCGAGGCTCTGTTTAAAATAATGGACGGCCTTGACGTCACCATACGCCTTTTGGACCCACCGCTGCACGAGTTCATGCCCAGCGATGAGAATGGCATGAAAGAGGTGGCCGACCAGCTGGGCGTCTCTGTTGAGGTCGTAGATGAGAAGGTCAAAAGCCTCCATGAGCTGAACCCGATGTTGGGCTTCAGGGGCTGCAGGCTGGCTATAGTGTATCCTGAGATTGCCGAGATGCAGACGCGGGCAATATTCGAGGCCGCGTCCAACGTCTCTAAGCAGGGCGTGAAGGTCAAGCCTGAGGTCATGATACCTGTCGTGTCGAGCGCGAAGGAGATGGAGATAATGAGGAAGGTCGTCGAGAAGACAGCGCAGGCTGTATTGAAAGAGACGGGCGCAGACGTCCAGGTAGTGATTGGGACGATGATTGAGCTCCCGAGGGCGGCGCTCACGGCCGACAAGATCGCGGAGCACGCAGAGTTCTTCTCCTTCGGGACGAACGACCTGACTCAGACCACATTCGGGTTCTCCAGGGACGACTCCGGGAAGTTCATCCCTGCCTATAGAAAGCAGGGCATCCTGGAGCAGGACCCGTTCGCGGCCGTGGACCAGGAGGGCGTCGGCGAGCTGATAAAGATAGCCGTCCAGAAGGGCAGGCAGACCAAGCCTGATTTGAAGGTGGGCATCTGCGGGGAGCAGGGCGGAGAGCCCACGTCTGTGGACTTCTGCCACCGCGTCGGGCTGACCTACGTGTCGTGCTCGCCTTACAGGATCCCAATAGCGCGCCTCGCAGCCGCACAGGCCGCTGTCAGGAACAAGTGAGGGGCGTTAGCCCCTTTTCTTCTTTGTTTTTCTAAGGTTAGCGATAGCGAAATGCCCATAGGAGCCTTCGGAGCTGTGGTAGGACACAAAGCCTCAAAAAGAGTCGCGAACTCATTTAGGCCGGATCCTAGGAAAAGGAGTGAGGAGCCCAAGGGCGTTAGGGGATTGCTAACGAGCCTATTGGGCGGCAAGAATAAACCCAACCCTGTAGCCATGGTTCCCCGAGGAAGGCCTCTAATGATGCCTGTAAGGCCGCCAATGCTGAGGAATCCTGCTCTGGTCATGCCACGCGCGAGGTTTGCCCCACGGGCCGTAACCCCGGACGGCGGGCCGGTCAGGGTGAGGCCGGAGACTGTGGTGTTCGACCCGGTGACAGGCATGCGCGGCCGCCTTGCCGACCTGCAGCGGCAGAGGGCTGCCATGAGGGTCAGGGCATTCGCCCCGCGCCGACATCTCCCACCGGCCGCTGCGAGGGCTTGGAGGTATCCCACGCGGTCTGAAAAAAGGCCCTCACGTTTGAGTAGATTGTTCAAAAATGAGGCCAATATCTGGCTTGGAACTTGGTCGCCATACAAATAAGCACGCTTTTCCCTTTTTTATACGTCAATCTCTTAATTTACAAGCACTTTTTCAAAGGGTGGCAAAAAAATGACCGAAGCTTATTGCGTGAAATGTAAGGCAAAGCGTGAGATGAAGAACGAGGAGACCGTTACCATGAAAAACGGGAAGAAGGCCAAGAAGGGCGTCTGCCCCGTATGCGGTACTAGCATGTACAGAATCGGCGGGTAAGACCGCCGGATTTTTCTTATTTTTGCTCTTTCTTTTGTTTTTTAAGCCTTAACGGGTAGTTTATCCCAACCATGAGAAGACCTGCCAGGGAACCTAATAGGTTCCACAGGACACGGGAAGTACATTTCTCCTCCCGGCTTCGCAAAGTCCTGCCTTTTGTTCTAGCTGTGAGCATCGGTGCCGCCTATGCCCACGTGCCGGAGTCTCTTCGCGAGTCTCGCCCATCTCCGAGGCGAAGAGGGTTTGTGGAGATGGTGGAGGAATCGTCTCACCTGCACCAAAAGAGGGCGCACATCAAGGGTTTGCGCAACTCCCAGAGGAACTTCAGGAATGTGAGTCGCTGGGTGGGTACCCAAGAGCGTCTCAGGAGGCCTGTGGACGCCGCTATGCTGGCCCGTGCGCGCTACCCTGCTGCGAGACGCTTCCCGCTACCTAGGAGGGCTCCACCAAGACTTGAGAGGGGCCCGCGCGGCTGAAGACCACTTTTTAAGTCTTAAGAGTAATATTATCCCAACCTCAAAATGCCCAAGAGGCCGCCTAGGATAAGGGGGGCTCCGGCGCCATCTACGCGCAGCCCGATTAGCCATTTGACCGGAAGACCGTCTGCTAGGCAAATTAAAATAAGGGAGGTCAAAGAAACAGACCTGCTCGAGATCAAGCAGCTGCTGGGGGAGCATGGGCATCTCTTCGACCCGCCCTACAGCTCACAAGCCATAGAAACCGAGCTCGGACAGTTGGGGAAGTACCGCACTGGTCTGGTTGCCACCCATAGGGGCAGATTGGTCGGATTCGTCAGATATGGCCACACACCTTACAGGATTGAGCATCTAAGGGAACTGGGCTTGGCCAGCTTGGGGCAGGATAGGCATGGATATATATTCTCTCTCCTCGTTCACCCGAAATACTCAAGGGGGGGAATAGGCACCAGGCTGGTTGAGGAGGCTGTAGGCCGGATAAAAGGGATGGAATACCCTGATGGCTCTCGCGTGGGGGAGGTTGTTATGACGCATCATGAGGGAAACAAAGGAACTGCGCGCATAGGCGAGAGGCTGGGATTCAGCAAGGTCAAGGAGTTTGACACCCCCGGGAGAATAACCCATAGGAAGACCATCCTGCTTCACAAGCCCATCCTGCCTCACAAACGCCCAAAGGGCCCATAAGCCGGGAAGCTGATGGGTATGGCTTACAGAAGAAAAAGATTTAAGGCTCGCACATAGGAGGGGCCAGTAGGCCCAATCTATTTCCTTCTTGTCCTTTTCCTCTGCCTGAACAGCCTGTCACTTATGTCCTTCCTTGAAAGGCCATCAAGCCCGGCCCTACCGACCATCTGGGCAGGCATCATGCCTTGTTTGCTTAGGCGGAATATTGTCATGTTTTGCCGGTTTATCTCCTCGGCGCCGAACCTGCTCCTACCTATAGGTCTCATCCCCCTAGTAGCCTCCCTCAGGTCAGAGGACGCACTGATCCGTTGAGTGATCTGCTTTGGGCTTAAGACTGCCCCGAACCTGCTTTGCAATTCGGCTGCGATTTCCCTCGATTTCTTCCCGGCCCGGGCCATACGTCTGATCACCCTGTTCTGCTCTGCAATATCCCCCCTTGAGAAAGTGCTGTGCGGGACTATCCTGGACTGCAGCACATCCGGGTCCGCGCGCCTCAGCCGGTCGCGAAGCGCACCTTTCGACCCGAGGCCGACGCGCTTTATCATCTCGCTGTTTGTTGTCGCTCCGTTTTCTCTTATCATCCCCTCGACCATCGCGACTTCCACGCCGATGTTGTCATCCTCCTTGACATCAATAGTCTTGCCCTCCAGCCTCAACATGGCGATATCCTTATGCACTTGTGCGCGGGTCGCATAGGGGGACTCGGCCGCGTCGATTATCTCCCTGACACTCTTGCCCCTCGCCCGCCTCAGAAGCCATTCCTTCCTTTTTGCGGCCGCTAAGCTTCTCCTACCCATTGCCTTTTTTCTGTCGAAGGGCGGCTCATACTTGCCCTCATTCTTGAGTTCCCTCAGCGCCCTGTTGGCCGCGTCATATGGTATCCCATGCTCCTCATGGAGCCCCTTTGCAGTCTGCGTCGGGCTAGACCTAACAAGCCCCGCCACTTTCATCTTCCATCTTTCGTATGATTGCCTCTGCTGCTCTCTTCGCTTTGCGCGCCCGTCTGCTCTAGGGCTCCGGCTGTGGGGAAGCCTGGGCCTCCCACTCCATTTGGCCATGTACATCTAGCTTTTGTTCATAAACTATTTAAATCCCCCTCGCTTCAAACATACGGGATGGCCGACGCGCAAGACCTCAAAAAGTTCTCATTCGTCAGCATCAAGAGCCCGAGCACGTGGGGGGTCGTGGCGCTCGTGGTATTCTTCGGCCTAATAGCAGGCATAGGTGCTCAGGATGTCCTCACCGGCAGGCTGCTCCTCAACCCATACCTCTTCACTGTGGGATTCATAGCCCTCAACCTACTATCAGGCTTCTTCGTCGGCAAGCTCGTGAGCAACTTCAAGGACAAGTGGTCCTATCTCACGGTACTGGTCAACCAGGTATCACTGATGGCCATAGCCTACATCTTCCTCTTCTCGACCAGGATAACCCTTCTTGACTCGCTCGTCCTCTGGACTGCTATGGCCTACACCGTATGGATGCTCCTGCTATCCGGATTGGGGGCCGTCAGGATAGGCCTTAGGAGCATAAGCCTTTCGATGATACAACCCATCCTTGTATGGTTGCTTATGCTGGTCTCCATACACATCGTGGATCAAGATATGTGGGCTCCCCTCATATTCATGCTGGGTAGCATAGTCTTCTCTACCTTGGTCATACTCTTTACCGAGCATGTGTTCTCCCTGGTCTTCACCGGCATGTCGGGCCTGGCGGAACTGAGCAAGGTGCTCAAGGGCATACGCGGCGAGCAAGTGTCGCTTGGCATAGGCCATAATATAAATGCCCTCCTCCAATATTTGAAGTTCAAGATGGGTGGGAGGGAGAGCCTGCTGGTCGCCCCATGGCTGCACTCCGGCCCCATAAGGAGCGTCGGTGGCGGCAATCTGAGCACGCAGTGCATCGAGAAGCTGAACAGGGCCTATGGCCCATCATATTTCCTCCACGTCCCCAGCAACCATGAGTATAACCCCTCCATGGACATCTCGGCCAGGATAGTCAAGGCTGTCGAGGGCGCGGACTACAAGGATTTGTCTGTCTCGAGGCCCGTCAGGTTAGAGGAGAGCGGCATAACGGTCATCGGCCAGAAGCTCAACGACACGTATCTCATATCCCTGGCAAGCAGCCATATAGACGACTATGACATCTCAATATTCTCGGCTTTGAGAGACAAGTACGAGGACGGGAAGGTCCTCTTCGTGGACTCGCACCCCAATGTGCCGCTTGCGAAATGCTCTAACGTCGAGGCCTTCACCAGGGAGGCGGTGCTCATCGAGAAGCTTATAGACGCCGTCATACAAAGGCTGGAGAAAGAGAAGCTGTCCAGGGCCAAGGTGGGGACGGCCATCCAACAATTCGGCCAGTACACCGTCTTTGCCATGGTTTTGAAGGCCGAGGAGACGATGCTCTACTTCGTAGTCGACACGAACGGCCTGCAGCCTGTAGAGATGCACAGCATCAAGAAGATAGCTGGGAAGCTGGGGATAGATTACACCATGTTCTTCACGACGGACACGCACTCCCTCACGGTAAAGGCTCTGATAGCGAGGCCCGACACACCCACTGCAATCATCGAGAGCACCATAAAAAAGGCAGCGGAGAGGCTCGAGCCGGCCAAGTTCTCATATGGCGAGTCGCTCCTTGAGAACGTCAGGATATTGGGCAAGACATACTACGAGCTTTTAACCGTTGTCAAGATAATGTCTAGAGTAACGCCCGTGCTGTTCTCCCTGTTCTTCCTATTCTTAGCGGTTCTGCTATGGATATTCTAGAGAAGACCCTGTTCCCCTTTCCCCGAATCCGAGACGAGCAGAGAAGTATGCTCGAGGGGGTGGTTGAGACAATCGAGAAGGGCGGTTCACTCATAGCTAACGCCCCGACCGGGATAGGCAAGACTGCAGCTTCCCTGTCCCCTGCCCTCGCTTATGCCATAGAGAACGGCAAGACTGTATTCTTCCTGACGCCCAAGCACAGCCACCACTATATCGTCGTGGAGACACTTCGGAAGATGAGGCAAAGGTACAAAAAGAGGGTAGTCTCTGTGGACATCATAGGCAAGCAGTGGACTTGCTTATATGAGGGCGCGCGCGACCTGACCTCAAAGGAGTTCAATCACTTCTGCCGCGCGCACAAGAGAAACGAGACATGTAGGTTCCACAACTCCGTTTATAAGGACGGCTCCAAGAACCTCTCGGACAAGGCGAAGGGAGCCATAAGGGAGATAAAGAAGCGGGGTCCGCTGCATTCAGAGGAGGCTATGGAGATATGTAAGGAACATGGCCTGTGCCCCTACGAGATAAGCGTCCTTCTGGCTCGTTCAGCCGATGTCGTGGTCTGCGACTATTACCACATTTTCCACCCCTCTGTCCGTCCAGCCTTCCTAATGAGGATGGACAAGAGCCTTGAGGACATAGTGCTTATAGTGGACGAGGCCCACAACCTGCCGGGGAGGGTCAGGAGGCTGATGAGCCACAGCCTGGGCGAGTATACCATACGCCAGGCCATAAAGGAGGCGAAGGTCCTGCGCGAGGAGAACCTTGAGACGGATCTTGAATCCCTGCTCGACGTTTTGAAGCATTTTGGGAAGAAGCTCAGGGCTAGCGAGATGTATATCAAAAAGGAAGAGCTCGTAGATGAGATAGAGGCATCCATGAATCTCAAGGTGGAGCCGTTCATAGACGACCTGGAGGCGTTCGCTGAGACCATCCTAGAGCTGCCAAACCGCTACAGGAGCTACTGCATGAGCATAGCCAGCTTCTTGAGGGAGTGGATTGACGACAAGAACGAGTCTGCTCATGCGCGCATATTCGACGTCTACAGATCGCACACTGGTAAAAGGTTTCAGGTCTCCATCAAGTGCCTGGATCCAGCCATAGCAACCGAGGACATCTTCTCTGCTGTACATGCATCTGTTCTCATGTCGGGAACGCTCCTGCCGATGGAGATGTACGAGACCCTCCTGGGAATCCATAACCCACGCATGGAGCAGTACTGCAACCCGTTCCCGCCGGAGAATCGCATTGTCCTCCTGACGCACGGCATGACCACTAAGTTCACCAAGCGGAGTGACTTCATGTGGGGCAAGATAGGCAGGAGCCTGACGAAGATAATAAATGATGTCCCCGGCAACGTGGCGGCCTTCTTCCCGTCATATCACATACTAGAGACAGTGTCGAGGCTGGTGGACGTCGGCGATAAGGAGCTGCTCATCGAGAAGCAGGAGATGAAGAAGCGGCAGCGCTACGAACTCTACAAGCGCCTGGCGCATCTCTCTGACGGCAAGGGCGGCGCCCTCTTCGCCGTCCAGGCCGGCAGCTTCAGCGAAGGTATGGACTTCCCGGGCAAGATGCTCGACTGTGTAGTGGTCGTGGGTCTTCCCTTGGAGAGGCCCACGCTGGAGACGGAATCGTTGATAAACTACTATGATCTCAAATTTGGGCGCGGCTGGGATTTTGGATATATCTACCCCGCCATGAACCGCGCGCTGCAGGCGGCGGGGAGGTGCATACGCAGCGAGTCCGACAGGGGGGCGATAATACTTATGGACGACAGGTTCAACTGGAAGAACTACCGCCGATGCTTCCCGAAAGACATGAAGTTCATAGTCACCGAGAAGCCAGAGATGTATGTGGAGAAGTTCTTCGGCGCTATTTAAGCCTCTTTCTTCCCCTCTTTCAGGACCTCTTCCTTGTACTTGTAGAGGTCCATCTTCTCCTCCAACTCTCGGTGGCGGTTCCTCACAGTCACTTCTGTGACGCCCGCTGCCTCGGAGATCTCCTTCTGTGTCTTCTGCCGGTTGTAGATATCCGCGGCTATGTAAAGGACAGCTGCTGCGACTCCAGCAGGGGCGCGCCCGCTGGTCAGCCCGAGCTTCTTGGCGTCGGCGATTATCTCATTCGCCTTGTCCACGACGTAGTTGGGCAGCTTGACCCTCTGCGCAAACTTGGGCAGGTAATCTGCGGGTGTCGTCGGCGGGACCTTGAGCTTCAAATGGCGTGCGACGTAACGATAGGTCTTGCCCACGTCCTTTGGGTCGATGCCGGAGACATCTGATATCTCACCCAGCGTCCTGGGTATGTTGCGGTTCCTGCAGAGTATGTAAGTGATTGCGGCGATTATCGCCTCGATGCTCCTTCCTCTCACAAGCCCCCTATTGCAAATCTTCCTGTACATTATGGCCGCATCCTCTTTCATCGAGATTGGCAGGCCCAGCTCGGAGAGCTCCCGTGATATCTCGTTTAGAGCTGGTATAATGTCCTTTTCAACTGAGGAAGAGACGTTTATCCTCCTCTGCCACTTCCTCATGCGGTACATGCGTTTGCGTGCCTCTCTGGAGACTGTCCCGCCGCGTATATCGCGGTCATACTTGTCTATCTCGGTCGTCAGCCCCTTATGGGGTTTGGTGTACGTCATCGGGCTACCGGTGCGGGTCCGCTTGAGCCAGGACTCTGAGTCAAAGCTGCGTGTCTCTGCGCCCAGGTCAGCGATGCTCTCGTCCACAATCAGGCCGCATTTGGAGCAGACTATCTCCGCATGCTTGTAATCCCTGACTAGCGTTCCGCCGCACTCGGGGCAATTGCCAGAACCTTTTTTAGTTTCAGAATCCTTCTTATCGGCCATTTTTGGAGGGGGCATATTATCAAAAATAATTGTTAAAGCGCACGGCTTATATTTTTCATTAACGGGTAAAAAGCTTTTTGTTTTTGAATTTGCCCGAAAATCAGACCTTTTTTTCCTCCTCGATTTTCCTCGACACGAACTTCATCGCCACGGGGGCTATCAGGATGGTCATCGCTATCAGTATAAGGACGGCAGAGAACAAACTGTGCAGGCCTGCTGTCCCCAAGACGCCGCCGAACACCGCCTCGTTACCCGCGGCCAGGGTCAGGAGGGCGGTCATGACGATTAGCGTCACCTCACCATAGGGCAGCATCCCCAGCCCCATAAGCACCGACCTCCAGTTCCCATACCTGTAGAGCTTGCCCACCAGGAAGGCGCAGCCTATCTGTAGGCTGGTTATGATACAGAGCATCATCAGCGCCAGCCCGAACGTCTGGCTGATATTGCTCAAATCTATGCGCGCACCGGCCATGACGAAGAAGATGGGGATGAAGAGGCCGTAGGAGATGGACGATATCTTCTGCGAGAACGTCTCAGTCTCCAGGATCGAGGAGCGGGACAGCGCTATCCCTGCGAAGAAGGCGCCTATCATCGTGCTCAAGCCGAGATTGGAGGCTAAGAAGGCGGCCAGCAGGACGACGACGAACACCAGCGTGAACTGGGCCTCCTCCACACGCAGGCGGACTGAGTAGAGGATGACATACGGCATCAGATACTCGGCCGCTATGAAGACCAGGAAGAACGCGCCTATGCCGCCCAGGACCATTAGCAAGTCAAGCCCCAGGTTGCCGGAGGTGGACGCCACGACGCCTATGACTATCGTCATCATGATAAGGCCGGTGATGTCGTTTATGACCAGCGAGCCCAGGATAGTCCTGCCAGGCTTGGAGTTTATCTGGTTGCAGTCCAGGAGGGACCTCACTGTGATGCCCATGGAGGTCGCGGAGAGGGCGATGCCCAGCATGAGCGACGTCTCGAGGGGGTAGCCCATGGACATCCCCCAGAGGACGACCCCCACCATTGGGATGAAGGAGCTCACGGCGCTCAGGGTTATGGAGACCTTCTTGTACTTCATCATGCTCTTTATGTCCACGTGCTCGAACCCGGCGACGAATAGCAACATTATTATCCCAACCTCCGCAAACAGAACGAAGACTACCTCGCTGGGGTCGGCAATGAGGGCCAGGAGCGATGGGCCGAGGAGTATTCCGGTACCCAACTCACCCAGGATGCTCGGTATGCCCACCCGCTCGCACAGTTCGCCTAATATCTTCGCTACTATCAGCACTACCGCTATTACGAGCAGGTATTCAATCATTTCTCTTTCTCAAGCCTCTTCTTGAGGTATTTCAACACGTCAAGCTCCGAGACAAAGCCGACGGGCTTATCCTTCGGGTCGACGACCTCCAGCGTCCGGACCTCGGTCTCCAGCATTATCTTGGCTGCATTCACGACCTTGGTGTCTTGCTTTACCTTTATGTCATTGGTGGTCATGAGATCCTCCACTGTCTTGCCAGTCCGCTGCATCATATCTTTGATGCCGCCCGGGCCGAGGACGTGTCCCTCGCCTACATATTTCGCGGGAACTGCCAGCTTGAGGAGCTCGTGCTGGTTGACCTCGCCAATTATCCTTCCCCTGCCGTCCACGACGGGAAAGACCATGTCCGGGTTCTTGATGAAGACAGCGATGGCCTTGCTCAGAGAGTCCGTCTTTTTCAAAGAGGCGAACCTCTTCCTCATAATATCTCCTACGGTGGTTTCCATCTTGGGCTATTTAATAATTAAAGTTGAGTCAATAAAAACCTAAAAACCGTCTAGCGCTCAAAGATTTCTCACTTGACTAACCACTAACCCGCTTCTGTGGGTTAGTCACTCCTTCTGCGCGCGCAGAGAGAGTTACACTACACCCAAACTGAGCGCAAAACAGGTCTCAGTCGCGGTTACACTACATTCCATCGCAAAATGGCCCCATTTTGCGAGTCTCGAAATCTGCAAGATTTCGATTCCATCCAACG
>Ga0209121_10004829_pt1 | contig 12439 bp, 9 predicted proteins | sample Cruoilmetagenom3_FD_187292 | JGI IMG/M metagenome (GOLD analysis project Ga0209121, IMG submission 187292) | Oil polluted marine microbial communities from Coal Oil Point, Santa Barbara, California, USA - Sample 3 (SPAdes) (version 2) | ecosystem: Environmental > Aquatic > Marine > Oil seeps ... | reverse complement strand
CAAAATAAAATCCTTTTGGGGTCAGGTCTTGTTTTTTGCATAACTCATCTTTTTTGCAATCCTACTGTATGTTGAATAATGTAAATAAACAAAATCTTTATACCCATTTCGTGCCTTAATAACATTACTTTAAAAATATTAGCATAAAGTATCTTAATTACAAGACCTGATAATCATATAGAAGGTATTCTGTTTTATTTAAAAATAATATAATATATAATATAAATTATAATGGTTAAAAATATTCAAATGGAGTAGAAAATGTTTAAAAAAATTTTTATATTCTTTATCCAATTTATACTATTAATAAGCTTATCAAATCTATTTGCTCAAAACTTATCTAAAAAAGAAAAGGATTACATGGCAAAGGCTTATCGAATTGATAAGAATGGCTGGATATTTTTGCATATTGAAGGTAAACCTTTTGAAAGAGGTTTCCAACGTGGCTTTCTAACTGCTCCTGAAATTGACGAGTTTTTAAAAACTCTGGCTTATACCCAAAAATTTGAAACAGCCAAAGAACTTAACTTTTTTGTAGAAGCTTCTGTTAAACTTTTTAAGAATAAAGTTTCTGAGGAATACATTAAAGAGATGAAGGGAATGGTTTCTGGAATAAAAAAGGCAGGGAGAAAAGTAACCTTTGATGAAATGCTTTTTATGAATTGTTTTATAGATGTCTTATGGCATTGGTGGCCTGAGGAGAAGAACAAAATTAGAAAGCCAGGTCCAGGCTGTAGTGCCTTTATTGCAACTGGAAATGCGACCACTGATGGTAAAATAGTAATGGCCCATAACTCATGGTATTTATATACAATTCTTAGATTTTGTAATATTATTGTTGATATTGTACCAGATAAAGGGCATCGAATACTTATGCAATCCTGGGGACCTTGTCTGTATAGTGCTACTGATTTTTTTATTACTGGAGCAGGCTTAATTGGTACTGAAACTACAATTGGAGATTTTAAGGGATTTGAACCAAATGGAACACCTGTTTTTGAAAGGGCAAGGAAAGCAATGCAATATGCAAATAGCATTGATGAATGGGCACAAATAATGATTAAAAATAATAATGGAGCATATGCTAATTCCTGGCTTATCGGAGATATTAGAACAAATGAGATCGCTCGCTTTGAGCTTGGATTAAAAAACCACAGTTTAGAGAAAAAGAAAAATGGATATTTTACAGGTTCAAATATTGTAAATAATATTAAAATTTTAAGAGAAGAGACAAATGCAAAGTATGATGATGTGAGAGATTTTTGTGTGGCCCGCCGCATTCGCTGGAATCAATTAATGAAAAAATATTATGGGAAAATAGATGTTGAAGCAGCAAAAAAAATGCTGGCAGACCATTATGATGTATACCTGGAAAAGGAACAACCAAGCTTCAGAACAATATGCGGGCATTGGGAACTGGATAACGGAATGATACCAGGAACACTAGGTTCTTATTTACCTGGAGGAACTGTTGATGGTAAAGTTGTTAACTCAAATATGGCAAAAAATTGGAAACTATGGGCAAAATGGGGAAGCTCATGTGATATTGGTTTTAATGCCAAAAAGTTTTTAGAAAAACACCCTCAGTATATATGGATGAAAGGATATCTAAAAGATCTACCTTCAATGCCATGGACTATATTTCCTTTAAAAAAATAAAATCTCTTTGTTCGGAATTTAATCAAAATATTTGAAAGCAGAGCGAAAATATTATATAATCAGAAAAAATGAAAAGATTAAAATACTTATTATTTATATTCATTATTTTGTTGTACTTCAATTGTAAAGATAATGCTAATAAAACAAAAGAAAAAACAGAAAAAAGTATAAAGCAGCATAAAACAATTAGTAATAAATTAATTTTAAAGGTTAATAATAGAAGTTACTATAATAGAGACTTGAAGAAGTTTATTAATAACTATCACTCAAATCTACAAAATTTAGAAAAAGATGATAAATTAAATTCAAGAATATTTGATTTTTTTATTGAAAACAAAATCGTTTTATATAAAGCAGAACAGGAACAATTAAATATCACACAAAAAGAAATTGATGATTTCCTTGAAAAAACCAATATTTCAAAAGATAGTATAGCTCAAAACTCTTTGAATAATTCTATAAAGATCCAAAAATATTTATATTTAAAAATCTATAAAGATTTAAATGTAAGTAATAAGGAAATTCTAAGATATTACAATCAGCATCATAATGAATTTACAAAAAAAAAAGGCGTCATTTTACATCAAATTTTAGTAAAAAATAAAGAAAAAGCAATAAAAATACGAGGAGAATTAAAAAATTCTCCTGAGAAATTTAATGAGATTGCAAAACAAGAATCAGTATCTTCTGAAGCAAAAAAAAATGGATTAATGGGATATTTTGAAAAGGGTAACCTGCCAAAAGATATGGAAAATGTTGTCTTTTCACTTAAAACTAATGAAATAAGTCCTATTGTAGAATCTCCTTATGGTTTTCATATTTTTAAAGTTATAAAGAAAACAAGGAAACGATTAATACTCTTCTCATCTGCCAAAGATGATATCAAAAACAAACTTATCTCTGAAAAATTTCAAATTGCATATATCGAATTTTTAACAGCCTTAAAAAAAGAATTAAATATTATCACTTATTATAATAATTTATACTTTACATACAAAAATAAAAAAGGAGAACAATCAGATGAAATCAAACAGAATATTAGCTTTAATCTTTTTCCTGATCATAACTTCAATTAGCATTTTCCCTGAATTAATTGAGGAAATCTATGCTGTAGTAAATGATGAGATAATAACTTATTCCGAATTATTCAAGGCCGAGCAACAATTAATAAATGAATTAAAAGCAAGATATAAAGGTAAAGAATTTGAAGATGTCTTAAAAAAAAACAAACAAGAATTACTTAACAGAATTATAGAATATAAACTAATTCTATCAAAAGCAAAAGAAAAAAACTATGATGTTGAAAATGATATTAAAATAATTATAAAAGAAATAAAAAAACAGAACAATTTCAAAACCGATAAAGAATTAGAAAAAGCATTAAACTCTCAAGGTCTTACAATGGAAAAATTTAAAGAACAACAAAAGATAAACAGAATTCAGCAGAAACTCATATATGAAGAGGCATATTCAAATATTAAAATTGATAATTCTGATATTATGGAAAACTATAAAAAAAATATCAATAAATATACAAAGCCCTTACAACTTTCACTTAATTGCCTATTTTTAAATAAAGAGAATTATAAAAAAAAAGAAGATCTTCTCGAAAAAAAAGATAAAATCGATTCAGAACTTAATGAAACAAATTTCATAGAAATTGCGAAAAAATATTCAGAGTTATCCAATGTAGAAAACAATATTTATCTTGGGGATTTTAAAAAAGGTGAATTAGACAAAAAAATTGAAGAAAAAGCTCTAAAACTAAAAAAGGGGGAGCATTCTTCATGGATAGAGACTGATAGCGGGTGGTATATCATTCAGTTAATTAGTAGAACCGAATCAAAATTAATTGAATATAAAAAAGTTAGAGAGGAAATAAAAAATAGATTAACGAGAATTGAGCAAGAAAAAGAATTAAAAAAATTTATAGAAATATTAAAAAAAGAGAGTTATATAAAAATATATAAAGAATTTTAAACCGAACTTAGATTTATTGTGCCATAATGCCTAATATTTAATACCATCACACTTTTTTCCCCAAATATTGATCCCATAAATTTTACATATTGTTCTACAAATTCGTTAGGTATAAATACCTGTATAGTTCCGGCAAACCCCCCACCATGAACCCTACAAGCGCCTGACCCGATTTTTCTTATATATAGTTCAGAAAGAGCAAGACCTAACATCAAACCCTGTTCTCTAACATTTTTTGTAGTAAAACAATTTTGTAAAAGGCAGCAAGAAGATATACCGGATTCGTTCACCATATCTAAAAAATATTTAAAATTACCTTCCTGTAAAGCAGCAAACTCCTTTTCAACTCGTCTGTTTTCCTCTAAAAAATGCAATACTCTTAATATAGCCCTATCCCCTACCTCTATTCTCAACTCTTTTATATTTTTTATAATCTGCTCAAAGTTTATATCTCTACATACATCTTTACTAAGAAGTTGGCTAACTGATTTCATCTCTTTTGGTATTGATGAATAATCATCAGTTAAATCAATATGTGTTCCTCCAGTATTTACTATAAGCAGGCTATATTTTTCTTTTTCAAAATCGAAACTCAACCTTTGCACAACAGGCTTTTCAGGATTCTTAAAATCAATAGATATTAATCCACCAATTGAACAGGTCATCTGATCCATAAGACCACATGGTTTATTAAAAAAAATATTCTCCGAATATTGCCCAATAATTGCAATAATTTCTTCAGAAATTTGGCCCTTATTATATAAAGTATTAAAAATTGTTCCAATCAATACCTCAATCGAAGCAGAAGAACTTAAACCAGAGCCAGGTAATACATTGCTACTAATACATGCAAAAAAACCACCTATTCCATATCCCAGTTGATTAAATCTTGATGCAATACCCCTTATAAGTGCTGTTGTTGTACCTCTCTCATTTTTTTGATACTCTAGTTCATTAAGATCAACACAAAAAGGCTCTGAATAACCTTCAGAAATAATAACAACTTTATTATTAAGATTTTTTGCAGCTACAGCAATTGAATCAAGGTTTACACTAGCAGCCAGAACTTTTCCATTGTTGTGATCTGTATGATTACCTCCTAATTCAGTACGACCCGGAGTACTGAAGAAATGTAAATCTTCTTCATCAAAATTTCTATAGAATTCATATATTAATTTTTTAAATCTATTACGGTTTATTTCTATTACGCTTTTTTCATATCCATATAATTTTCCGAGTATTGTGGTAAAACCCTGGTTATATAATGTTTTGCATGCTTTAGGTTCAGACATTTACACCTTAATTATTATTTACCAAAACAGGATATAAAGTACTGATAAAATTGCACATATTCCAACTGCAGCAACATTAAATACTAAGCCTGTTTCAAATAGTTTCCTGTTTAAATTTATAGCTTTGGGGTCTTCACCCTTTTTTTCATACAGAGATATAAAAATAACAATCAAACTGAGTATTATAAAAATAAGACCCATTCTATCAAGAAAAGCCATTTTAGGAGCAAAATACTTAAAACCTGCTGAAAGTGGTAGAGTTAAAATTGCAGCCCATAATGCAGAATTTGAAGTTGTCCTTTTCCAGAAAAGCCCAAACATAAAAATCACTAAAATACCAGGACTCACAAATCCGGTAAATTCTTGAATATACTGAAATGCTTGATCCAGAGAACTAAGCATTGGTGCAACTAATACTGCTATTAATAAAGCCACCCCACTGGCTATTCTTCCTGTTTTTACAAGTTCAGATTCTGTAGCATTCTTTTTAATTATTTGTTTATATATATCCATTGAAAAAATTGTTGCAGTACTATTTACCATGGAGCTTAAAGAAGATACTATTGCTGCAATTAAAGCAGCAAAAGCTATACCTTTAATACCCACAGTTACATATGTATTCAACAACCATGGATAAGCTTCATCAGGTTTCAAAATATTCGCTTTTAATACAAAAGCTGCAATACCTGGAATTACAACAATTAATGGTGTTAATAACTTAAGATATCCTGCAAATACCAGACCTTTTTGAGCTTCCTTTACACTCTTTGCAGCTAAAGCCCTCTGTGTAATATATTGATTACATCCCCAATAAAAGAGATTAGCTATCCACATTCCTCCAATAAGAACTCCAATACCAGGTAAATCTATATAATGAGGACTTGATTTATCTAAAATCATATTAAATTTTTCAGGTGCCTGTCGTATGAGCTCAGTTAAACCAGTAAATACACTGTTACTGCCAATTGTTGCTGCTACTGCTTTTAATGCAAGAACAGAAGTTATCAACCCGCCTATAATAAGAACTGTAACCTGGAGAACATCTGTCCATGCAACTGCTTTTAAACCACCATAAATTGTATAAAGTGATGAAAAAACAGCCAATCCAATCACACCGTACAACATAGGTATGCCCATTATTGTTCTTAAAGCTAATGCACCAAGATAAAGCACTGATGTTAAATTAACAAAAATATATACAAGAAGCCAAAATAATGCCAACATTGTCCTCAAACGCTTATCAAAACGTATTTCAAGGAACTGAGGCATAGTATATATACCCTTTTCCATTAAAATTGGTAAAAAATATTTAGCAACCAATATAAGAGTTAATGCAGCCATCCACTCATATGAAGCAATAGCCAGACCTATAACATACCCAGAACCACACATGCCAATAACCTGTTCAGCTGAGATATTAGAAGCTATCAAAGAAGCTCCCACTGCCCACCAGGGTAAAGCTTTACTTGCAAGAAAATAGTCTTTTGAATCTTTTATATGGCCTTTCTTTTCTCTTGATACTAATAACCCTAAAAAAACTACTACAAAAAAGTACCCAAAAAAAACAATATAATCAACCAATGAAAAATTCATCTATATACTCCTAACATTTCTTTTCATTTCAGATTCATCTTGGACCTGGGGGCAAATTTTTTTTCATATACATTGTAAGTAATCCGAAAAGATGCAATCTAGTGTTCTTACCCTCATATATTCCATGTGTCCTATTCGGGTAAGACATCATAGAGAATTGTTTATTATATTTTATTAATTCATTAGTAAGTGCTTCAGTGTTTTGATAATGAACATTATCATCTCCTGTTCCATGTACAACAAGAAGATTACCTTTTAGATTTTTTGCAAATGTTATAGGTGAGCCATTTTTATACCCTCTTTTATTATCTTCTGGTAAACCCATATATCGCTCTTGATAAATTGTATCATAATAACGCATATTAGTTACTGGAGCAACTGCAATACCTGTTCTGTAAATTTCAGGATATCTAAACATAGCATTGAGTGTCATAGAGCCTCCACCACTCCACCCCCATATGCCAATTCTTTGCGAATCAACATAAGGTTTTGTTTTTATAATAGAGTTTACTGCTCGAGCTTGATCAGAAGATGCAAGGATTCCAATCTGTCTATATATGCACTTTCTCCAGTCTCTGCCACGCGGAGCAGGTGTACCACGGTTATCAACACTCATTATAATATATCCCTGTTGAGTTAACATTAGATGCCATAGGTAACGAGTGCTACTCCATCTATCCAGAACGGTTTGATTCCAAGGTTCTCCATAAACATAAAAGAGCACTGGATAACGTCTTTCAGAATTGAAATCATAAGGCTTCATGCACCATGCATCAAGCTTAATTCCATTTCCAATATCAACTCTAAAAAATTCTACAGAAAGCCTTTTAAGTCTTCTTATTTTTGATCTTAGTTCTTTATTATCCATAAGTATTTTCATTCTCTTGTGTTTTGGTAAACAGATTAAATCAATAACTGGAGGTTCATTAAATGAAGAGTAAGTATGAAAAGCCATATCTAAAGATGGAGATATTTGATAAAAATGGGTTCCACACTTATTTATAGGTGTCAATCGTTCTTCTTTATCGTTTCTAAAAATAGGAACTCTATATAGATATCGCTGTGTCGGATTATCTGGTGAAGCAATAAAATATAGCCATCGCCCCTTTTTGTCTATACCCAGAACATTGATAACATCATAATTTCCCTTAGTAATAAGACGAATTTGATTACCAGATCTTGAAACTAAATAAACATGCCTCCAGCCATCACGCTCACTTATCCAGGTAAAGTATCTTCCATTATCAAGCCAGTATATTTTATTTACAACCTCAATCCAGGCTTTATCTACCTCTGTTAATATTGTTTCAACATCCCCTGTCCTGGCATTACCAAGCATAACCTTATCAGTGTTTTGCAATCTATTAAGGTGCTGAAAAATAATTTCCTTTGAATTTGCTGCCCAATCCATACGTGGAATATAATTATTTCGAGGATCACCCTGGACTTTAAACCAAATTGTTTTTCCGCCTTTTGCATTCACCACACCAATACGACAAGCAGAATTAGTCTCTCCAGCTTTTGGATATTGGATCGGGATAATTTTTGAATATAACGAGTCAGTATTATTAATAAGATAAAAATTACGTAGACCTTTCATATCCATCTGCCAATAAGCAATATAACTACCATCAGGGCTCCAGCTAAATCCATCATGTAAATGGAATTCTTCTTCATAAACCCAGTCAAATGTACCATTTATAATTGTTTTTGATCCATCAGAAGTTAGCTGGATTATTTTATTGCTCTCAAGATCTTCAACAAATAGGTTTTTATCACAAACATAAGCAACCTTGTTTCCATCTGGAGAGAATTTTGCAAACATTAAAGTACATGGTTTAGCTTTTCCTCCAAGTTTTTTAAGTTTCCAATTCGTAAGGTTTATAACCCAGTAATCTCCCCGTGTTTTAAGGCGCCTGACCCTTTTAGAATTGGTAAATATCAAAAGTTTTTTTCCGTTTTGGGACCAAGAATAGTTTTCTATCTTTAAAGGCGATGACAGAGATTCAGGCACAAGACGAGCTGATGAAACAACAATTTTCTTTTTTTCATTATATGCATTATACTCAACAACATCCTGACCGCCAATCTTTGATTTTGATGGTTCAAGTAGAGTATAAGTACCTTTTTTTTTAAGCCATACAGCCGGACCAAATCTCTCAGAAGAAAACTCTTTAGAACCAAAAATTCTCTTAATAGTTAATTTAGATAAGTCTGTTTTATCTCCCTTAGAGAAAATAGGAATAAAAAAAATAGATATAAAACTAAGTAAAGTTATAAAATAAATTACTCTTTTATTTTGCAACATTTTCTTAAGTCCTTATTTAATTTCAGAGAACAACTTTGAAATTATTTTTTATCTTAAATTAATAAAATCTACAAATTTATTTTTTTTTAAAAGTATAAAAAAATTAGAAACTCTCTGCTCAGCCTGGTCAAGGTTACCTTCATGATTTTTTTTCATTTCCTGAATTATTCCATAGAGATTTCTCTTTCCGTCAATGAGTAACCAGGCTGAAGTTCCCAACTCATCAAGATGAATCTTAAATGCCTGATTTTTGTTAAAAAACCAGATTATTTTTTTCATAAATTTTTTCTTTGACTTTTCCTTTATAAGATAAACTCTTCCCTTCTCATCTTTATCCCATTCTATACTTCTAACAGGGATATATTCAAAGAAATTTTCTTTATTTTTTATCTCTTGATTTTTCATTTCTATATTCTCTTGTTAAAAAAAGGGCGGGTTCAGAACCCGCCCTTTGATACTATTTTAAAACTAAAAAAACAATTATTGATTTACAAATCAAATTGTTTACTCCGAATCAGCATTTCCTGCATTATTAAGCGGAAGTTTAACCAACAAATATCCTAAAGCAACAATTACAAAAATGCTTATAAAATAAGGAGAGCCTGGCCATAGATTAGGTATATGAACCTCAAAGAATGCAAGAGCAGCAAATAAAAGTCCCATTAATGCTTCTCCAGCAATCAATCCTGCAGCAATTAAAATTCCCCTATTTTCAATACGTGATTTTTGATTATCATTAAATTTCCTCTTTTCAATAATAATATCCACAACCCAGCGAATTATACCACCAACAAAAATTGCAGCAACAGTACCAAAAGAGAGATACATACCAACACAAACAAGCATTGGGCTCTTAACCTTAACAAGGACAAACCCAATAGCCATTATAATTCCAACTATTAAAAGAGGCCACACCATCTCACCGCCAACAATACCAAGAGAAAGCTTTGCCATTAATCCTGCTTGAGGAGCAGCAAGAACATCTCCTCCAAATCCACCCTGATATCCTTTTTCAGCAGCCATCTTAAGATCACCAGCATTTAATATAAAAAGAGGTACCCACATTACAAGAGCAGAGATTATAACACCAATAAAATCTCCCACCTCCATTTTCCATGGAGTACCACCAAGTATATGTCCGACTTTTAGATCCTGAAGCATTTCCCCGGCTACAGCAGAAGAGACACATATTACACCTGCAACAGCTAATACAACAATCACACCAGTAGTACCCTTAGCTCCAAGTAAAACCATTAAAATTGCTGCAATAACAAGAACTGAAATGGTTAAACCTGATATGGGATTATTAGAAGATCCTATTAATCCAACCAGATAACCTGAAACAGCAGCAAAAAAGAAACCCATAATCATCATAACAAGACCTGCAACAATAGCTGGAACAAGATTCCCTTTAGTAAAGCCCATAAACCACCAATAAACAATAAATACTACAAACGACATTAAAATTATTCCCACAAATATAATCTTTATACTTATATCCTTTTCTGTTCTCTTTATCGATTCCCCAGAAGTTGCAGCTTTTTTAACATCATTAATTGATCTTTTTATTCCTGTAGATAAACTTTTTCTCATTCCCCATAAAGTATATGCCGCACTCATTAACATACCACCAATTGCAATTGGTTTTACAATATTTCCAAAGATACTTTTTGATATAAATGCTCCATCTATCAACATCTCTTTTCCTTGAATAATCATTGTTGTCCCAATAATATCTGCATATCCGGGAGCAAGTAATAAATAGAGAAGAGGAACAAACAAACCCCAAGCAAGAACACCACCAGCAAAGTTCAAAGCTGCTAACCTTGGCCCGATAATATAACCAACACCAAAAAAAGCAGGGCTCAATGATGGAGATTTTAAAAGGAAACCTCCCCCAGTTTTAACACCACTGAACTTAGCAGCACCAGTTCCGATTCCAGTTCCAGGGATTATCTTTTTTGCAAAAATCACTAATGTTTCCCATTTTTCAGCAAGGATATGGAAATTTTTTAAAAACTCAACCAAGCCACCTATTCCCATTGCATAAAAAAGGTATTTGGCACCAGTAGCACCACTTCTTCCAGCCTTATGAATCTCTGAAGCAGCAATAGATTCTGGAAAAGGCAACTCAGGATCCTCAACCATAACACGTCTCAAAAGTGTTACAAATAAGATACCTACAATACCACCAGCCAGCATAATAACCGTTGACTTCCAGTATCCTTCAAAACTTGCAAATAATTCAGGAGACCAAACTCCAGCAATTAAAAATCCAGGTATAGTAAATATTGCACCAGCTGCTATAGATTCACCAATAGAACCAACTGTTCTTGTAAGATTCTCTTCAAGGATATTACTATCTTTAAATAATCTTAATAAAGCCATACCTAAAACAGCGGCCGGATATGTTGCAGCTATTGTCATCCCGGCTTTTAAGCCTAAATAAGCATTAGCAGCCCCAAGAACAACCGCAAGAACTAAACCTATTAGTAAAGCTCTTAAAGTAAATTCTTTAAGACTCGTGTTAGCAGAAATTAAGGGTTTGAATTCTTTTATCATAGACATCTCCTATTTAATGAAATTTATTATAAAAGTAATTATACAGATAATAGAAATAAAAAGCCAATTAATTTAAAATCTATAAAAAAGATAATTAAATAAAACCTAACTTTTCATTAAGATGTTTTTGAATATTTTTTTCTGCAATTCTTTCATATGAGAAATTATTAATATTCATATAATACATTGCTGAATCAAGAAATAGCTTTTCAGGAATTAATCCTATCATCTCAACCTCTAAAATATTAACACCAAATTTTTTAGCTTCTATCCTTACCAACTCAATAACTTTGTATAGAGGAGTTGCTTTATAGTTTGTTATTTTTACTATGACCTGAGTAAGATGGTTTTCATTTATTACCCCACAATAAGCTATAACATTTTGTAATCCACCTGTACTTTCTTGAATCGAATTATTTATATCTCTTGCTATCTTCAAATCTGGAGTATTTAGAAATATTTTAAAGCTTACTATAGGATATCTTGCTCCAATTATAGTAGCACCAAAATCAGGTTTGAACTCATCAGGGCCAAGATCAGGCTTCCATGCTGGGATTTTTAACTTTGACTCAAGCCCCTCATATTCGCCTTTTCTTATGTTATCAATATTTTTCCTTAATAAACACTTTGCTGATTCAGCAAACAAGTAAACAGGAATTTTAAACTCATCAGCAACTTTCTTTGCAAACTCCATGGAAAGCTCAATTGTTTCTTCAATTGAGACATCCTTCATAGGGACAAAAGGGAAAACATCAACAGCTCCAATTCTTGGATACTCACCCTTATGCCTTCTCATATCAATATGTTTAAATGCCTCATCATAAAGAATCATGCCTGCTTCAAAAATCGCTTTTTTTGTACCAGTAAAAGCATAAACAGTCCTATTTCTTGTCTTATCCATTGAAACATCAAGTATAACAACATTTTTAACAGAATTAAGTTTATTTGTTAAATTATCAATAAATTTCCAATCTTTTCCCTCGCAAATATTAGGTATAACAGAAATTATTTTACTCATCTAATCTCTCCTTAAAAAATTCCCAAA